>Ga0335081_10002342_pt1 | contig 29766 bp, 25 predicted proteins | sample Lox_Sample_35_FD_206713 | JGI IMG/M metagenome (GOLD analysis project Ga0335081, IMG submission 206713) | Soil microbial communities from Loxahatchee National Wildlife Refuge, Florida, United States - Lox_Sample_3.5 | ecosystem: Environmental > Terrestrial > Soil > Wetlands | place: USA...
CGGGCCAGCTGCGCCGCCGCCTCGTCAACCGTGAGGTCGCGGTCCGGCCACATCTGGTTGTCGACCCAGGAGCAGATGTTGGTGGCGGTGAGCCGGTAGGTGTCCAGCAGCCGCTGCCACTCGTCGATCCAGGCAGCGGTCGGCTCGGGATAACCGGGGATCGTGCTCTGGGTGAGGATTTCGATGCCGGCGGCGCCGAGGTCGGCGATGTCGGCCATCGCGTCCTCGAGCGTCATGAGCGTGTTCATGTCCCCGGTGAAGCTGTACACCGAGACGCCGTAGCGGAAGCCGGCGTCCTCACCTTGGCCGAGCGGGACCAGCGTGCATTCCCGGCGGGCGTCGAACCGCAGCGGGAGCACGAACGCCGGGATGTACGGTGAGCGCAGGTAGATCGTCACCGCCACGTCGTGCACGCCCGGCGCCAGTCCGCCGTCCAGCGGCACGGTGATCGTGGCGAGCTCGGCGAGATCCCAGTGGACGTCGGTCGAGCGCCGCAATTCGTCCAGGGTGAACGTGCGGCCGCGCAGGGTCCACACCGTCGACTCCCGCAAGAACGCCCGGCCGTCGACGGTCACGTCCGCGCCCTCGATCAGGCTTCCCCAGGCGCCCCGGTAGTTCGGCATCCGGACCAGCAGCCGGAAGCCGGTGACCCGGCCGTTCTCGGTGACGTTGGTGAATCCTCGCGTCTGGATGATGCTGTATTCGAGCACGGCCCTCAGGTCCTAACGTCAAGTGGCACTTCCGGGATGGAGTCCCACGGGTCTAGCGCGCCGCGCGCAGGGTAGTGGGTGTCTAGCAGCTGGCGGCGCACCTCATCGACCAGCTCAAGCGTGCGGATCGTGGCCGAGAGCGGGTGCGCCGGGTGTTCGGTCCGCCCGGATTGAACCGCCTCGCTGACCGCGCGGAACATCGGGACGTAACCGGTGCCTTCCGTCTCGGTCTCGACCCTGGTCGGCGGCGGGGCCCCGGGCCCGAGGCCCCGTGAATAGACGTCGAACCCTTTCGGGACCCAGAAGGGCATGTCGACCAGGATGAATCCGCTCGTCCCGGCGATGGATGCCGTAGGTATCACTGTGTGGTCGATGGACGTCGCGATCTGTGCGGCGGCCTCGCCCGCGGCCAGTGTCACCAGGGCGCGGGTGTCCACCCCGTCCTCACGGACGTGGCCGAGAACCGAGCTGACTGTCACCTCGCCGGCCTCGGCGAGGAACATCTCCGCGAAGGTGATCACGTATACGCCGAGGTCGAGCAGTGCGCCGCCGCCTTGCTCGGCACTCCAGAACCGGCTGGCCGTGGCGGGCGCCGGGAACCCCATGCCTGCGGTGACGTGCCGCACCGTGCCGATCGTCCCTGGCTCTACGACTTCACGCAGACGCTGCACGGCTGGGTTGAACTTCATCCACATGGCCTCCATCGAGAACACGTTGTGCTCTCGTGCGAGATCGGCCAGCCGGCTTGCCTGCGCGGCATTCACCGTGAACGGCTTCTCGCACAGGACGTGCTTGCCTGCCCGGACCGCCTGGGCCGCCATCGCGAAGTGGGATCCGTTGGGGGTGCATATGTACACGAGATCGACGTCGGGGTCGGCCAGCATCGCGTGGTACGCGCCGTAGGACCGCGGGATGCCGAACTCGCTCGCGAACGTGTCCGCGCGCGGCTGAGTCCGCGAGGAAACGGCTACGACCTCGACGTTCTCGGTGAGGGCGAGGTCGGGCAGGGTCCGTGCGGTGATCCCGCCGGTCCCCGCGACCGCCCATCGGGTCTTTCCGGCCATAAGCGTCTCCTAGCGGAAGGTGTCCTCGTACTCCGCATAGGGCTGCGGGGGCTCGGGCACGAGCTGCTGCGCCGTGCCGATCTGGTACGGCTGCGACGGCGTGACGGTGGGCTTGTCCACGGGCGGCATGAACACCGGCTTGCCGTCGTCGCCGAAGTACATGAGCTTGGCGTCGTACTGGCCGCGCTCGTGGGCGGCGAACGCGATCCAGTTCTCGTCGTAGGGCGCCCGCGCGGTCTCGAAGCAGCGGAACTTCCAGATGCGCCACTGGCCGTCCTGCTTGAGGAAGTCGATGCCGTACTTGCACCAGACCCAGTGCGCCCAGACCTTGCGCCCGTCGACCTCCTCTTTGGCGAAGAAGAAGGCCGGGATCCGCTCGGCCTCGGCCGGTTCGGTAAGGCCCGACTCGAGCCCCATCATGATCCACAGCCCCTTGGCTGTGCTGCCGTCGGCCGCGACCTCGATCACCGGCGTCGTGGTGTAGTGCAGGATCAGCTTGCCGACCGGGTGCGGACGACCCCGGTGGTACTCCATGATCGTGTCCCAGTCGGTGTAGACGCCGTCGTCGTTGTACTGGGAGCGCACCTCCTCGGTGCCGCGGCGCACCCACAGCTCGTCGATGATCCGCTCGTCCTCGAACGCGTTGTGGTAGTGCATGTACCGGGAGAACACGTTTTCCACGTCACCCCGGTCCTGCGCCCGGGTCGCGGTCAGCTCCGCGGCGGCCAGCCGTTTCTCCACTGCGGCCAGGCGCTCCTCGATCGGTTCCGTGCTCATGCCGCCGCCACGGACTTGATGAGCTGCAGGGACTCGGCGGACTCCACGGTCGGGAAGTACTCCAGGCCGATCGGACCGGCGTAGCCCGCCGCCCGCAGCACGGCCAGGCTGGCCGGCCAGTCGATCGCGCCGCTGCCCGGCTGTCCCCGCCCCGGCGAGTCGGCGATCTGCACGTAGTCGACCAGGTCGCCGGCCCGGGCCAGTTCGGCCGCCGGGTCCTCACCTTCGGTAACGGAGTGGTACAAGTCGTACAGGATGCCGAACGAGCCGGAGTTGACCGCCCGGGCGACGGCGACAGCGTCGGCGGTGCGGTCGAGGAGCGCGCCGGGGTGGTCGACGCGGGTGTTGACCGGCTCGAGGATGAGCTTCACGCCCGAGCCCCGGGTCCGCTCGACGGCCTGCGAGAAGACCTCGGCCAGCCGGTCCAGGTTCTGCGCCCGCTTGGCCCCGGGGAAGCCGACGCCGGAGCCGAGCACGATCCGCGGCACGCCGAGCAGGCGGGCGTTCTCCACACCGCGCTCCAGGCCGTCGAAGAACGCACCCAAGTCGGTCCCCGGCAAAGTGAAGTTCGTCCGGGGCTCGGCCAGGACCGAGGTCAGCGCCACGCCGCTGTCGGACAGCGCCTTCGCCAGGGCGTTGACGTCCTTGTCCAGGGTGCCCCACATTTCCACGGCGTCGAAGCCCGCGGCGGCCGCGGCGCGGACCCGGGCGGCGGGGTCCGGCCCGGCCTCGGTGAAAAGCAGTTCGATGTTCGGGGAGAGCTGGTACATGGTCAGGTGCTCCTTGCTTGGTTACAGCAGCGGGTGGTCGTTCTGGGCGGTTTCCGGGATCGGCTGGATGACGTCCCAGTGCTCGACGATCTGTCCGTCGGCCACCCGGTACATGTCCATGACGGCGCCGCCGCGCTGGCCACCGCGGTAGCCGTGCAGGTGGATGACGCCGTAGTCGCCGTCGGCCAGGATCCGCTTGAGGTCGGCGTGGAAGCCGGGGTCCGAGAACATCGGGACCAGCGCCGCGATCGCGGCGTCCCGGCCGTCGGGTATCCCCGGGTTGTGCTGGATGTAGCCCGGCGCGACGAACGCCTCGAAGGCCTGGCGCACGTCTCTTTCCAGGTAAAACAGGCGGGCAAAGTCGGTAATGAGCGTGCGGGTGGCCGCGGTGCGGGCGGCGTGGTCCTCGCCGTCGGTGTAGCTGATCATGGCGGGCTAGCCTGCGGCCAGTCGCGAGGGGGTGGTGCGGCGGCCCGGGGTGATCGCCGCCGCGCGGTTGCGTTCGGCCCACCACTCGAAGCGTCCGGCTCCCAGCAGCTGGTCGATGACGGCGAAGGCGGCCCCGATCGTCCCGGCGGTGTCGCCCAGGCGGGTGATGTCGATGCGCAGGTTCCGGGTGGCCAGCGGGAGAGACAGTTCGAGCACGGCCTGCCGGATCCCGGGCAGGAGCAGGTCGCCGGCCCGGGAGACGCCGCCGCCGAACACGATGAGAGACGGGTTGAAGAAGTTCACGCACGCGGACATGGCCTGCCCCAGCCGCCACGCCGCCTGGCGGAGCAACTGGAGGCACGCCGGGTCGCCGGCGCTCGCGCCTGCCGTGATGTCCTCGGCCGTGAGCGGGTGGTCCGACGTCTTGAGCAGGTCGGCCAGGTACCTGCTCTGCCCGGTTTCGGCGGTCTCCTGGGCCTGCTGGGCCAGGGCAGCCCCTCCGGCGTAGGCCTCCAGGCACCCGTACCGGCCGCACCGGCACAGGACCGTGGATCCGCCCTCCACGGCGATATGCCCGATGTCGCCTGCCGCGCCGTCGGCGCCCCGGTGCAGCTTCCCGTTGGAGAAGACGCCGGCCCCGACGCCGGTGCCGACCTTCACGAAGACGAAGTCGTCGACGCCTCGTGCCAGCCCGGCTCGCTGCTCGCCGATCGCCATCGTGTTCACTTCGTTGTCGATCACGACGTCCACGTCGAAGTGCCCGGCGAGCCGGTCGCGGACCGGATAGTTGTTCCAGCCGGGCATGATGGGAGGTGAGATGGTGCGGCCGCTGGCGAACTCGACCGGGCCGGGCAGGCCGACGCCGAGGCCGACGATGTCCCCCGGCGAGACGGGTGCGTCCGCCACGATCCGCTCGATGAGGATTTCCAGGCGGTCGAGGGTCGCCTCGGGACCGCGGGCGATGTCCCAGGCCTCCTCGTAGGTGGCCAGCGGTTCGCCGGCCAGGTCGGTCAGGGCGATGTCGATGCTCGTGGCGCCGAGGTTCACGCCGACGACCGCGGCGGCCTCGCGGCGGAAGCGCACCTCCCGCGGTGCCCGGCCGCCCGTGGAGCGGCCGACTCCGGCGTCGGAGACCAGGCCGATCTCCATGAGCTCGTCTAGCCGCTGAGTGAGAACGGTCCGTCCCCAGCCGGTCTCGTCGACGAGTTCGGCCCGGGTGGCGGTGCCGCGGCCCCGGATGAGATCGAGCAGCGATTCCGGCAGGGATACGCCGCCCTCCCTGTTCCTTGCGTCTGCCCCAGGCACTGGCACTCCTCGGCTTGTGATTTCGATCCCCTCAGACGTCAAAGCTAGCATCGGGTAACCAGCTTACGTTTATATGCGACATAAGATTGACTGTTCATGACAGAAGCAGGTTCTTGCCCAGGTCGGGCAGCATGTGACGGGCGTACCAGCCGTTGAGCATGACGCTGCGCGCCGGGTTCGGCGTCTGCTCGCTTTCGAAGACGAGCCAGCCGGAGTAGCCGTCAGCCCGCAGCGCGGCCAGCAGCGCGGGGAAGTCGACCAGTCCGCCGGGGGTGCCGCACTCGTAGAACCACCGCTCGACGCCTCGGTCGCCGCCGGCCTGGAGCATCGCCGCCTCGGCGTGCTGCCGTAGCCGCTCGCCCGCTTTGTCGACATGCCGCGTGTCCTTCAGGTGCACGTGATCGACCCGGTCCCGGTGCCGCCGGTAGACGGCCACCGGATCCAGGCCGGCCAGGGTGAGCTCGGCGGTGTCGAGGGTCAGCCCGACCAGCGCGGGATCGGTGGCCTCGAGCAGTGCGTCGAGCGTCTGGGCGTCGGCGGCGAAGCTCAAGCAGTCGACGTGCAAGGAGACGGTGACTCCCAGGCCGGCCGTGGCCGCCCCAACCTGGTTCCATCCCTGGGCCGCGACGGCGATGGCGTCAGCGCTGAGCTCGCCGGTCTGCCCCGTAGACGGGAGCGGGCGGACCACGAGGCGGGACCCGCCGGCCGCGGCAAGGAACTCGGCGAACGGTTTCACGGACTCGGCGATGGCCCGGTGCTGGCCGTCTTCGAGGACCGAACGACCGGGCGAGAGCTCCTCTCCGACGGGCTCGCCCGGATCGAAGTACCAGCTGCATACCGCCTCGACGCCGATCTGCCGGAGGAGGCCGGTGAATGCGGCGGCCGATCCGTAGTTCGCCGCGATCGATGCGGGCCTGCCCAGCGGATCCCAGCGGCCGGTCCCGGCTCGCAGCTCGATCCCGGTGAATCCGCACGCGGCGATCACCTTCATCGCCCGCACGTGCTGCTCGCGCCGGGTGAAGTCGTCGAAGTTCGGCTTCCACTGGTTGATCGCGTAGCCCAGGCGGGCCGTCCCGGTCATGAGTAAATCTCCCTCAGCACGTGCTTGGCGTACCACATGGACAGCGCGGTGCTCTCGGCGTAGTCGCCGCCAATGTTGGCCTTGTCGTGCTCGACGGTGATCCAGCCGGTGAACTGGTGCTCCGCCAGGGCGCGCATCAGGCGCGGGAAGTCGACGAGGCCTCCCTCGGTGCCCATCTCGTAGAACCAGCGGGCGGTCTGCGGGGCCATCAGTTCCGCGTCGGGCCGGTTTGCGAACGCCCCGGTCGTGTCCACTTCCCGGGTGTCCTTGAAGTGGAAGCCGGAGCAGCGGTCGTGCAGCTGTTCGTAGAGAGCCACCGGGTCGATGCCCGCGATGCAGTGCTGCGCGGTGTCGCAGAAGAAGCTGACGTACCGGGGGTCGGTCCAGTCGTAGAAGCTGAGGATGTCTTCTTCGGTGCGGATGGCGCAGAAGAATTCGTGGTGGCCGGTGGTCCGCACGCCGAACTCGGCGCTCGCCTCGCCGACCCGGTTCCAGCATTCTGCCGCGGCCTTGATCTTGTCCGCGGTCACCGGGGCGGTGTCGGCGTAGAGGCTGGCCGGCATGACGATGAGGTTCTCGATCTGCAGCCCCTCCCACATCCCGAGCATCCGCCGCGTGCTCTCCACGATCTCGTCGTGCGTTTCCCTGACGTGCGGATCAGCAACCCGGGGGTCGTACATGATGCCGCGGAACAGGTTGACGATCTTGGATATGCCGTGGTCCTGCAGGTACTCCTGGTACTTCTCGATCGAGCCGAACATCTGGGTCAGCCCGTAGATCTGGAAGTCGAACATGTCCAGGCCCTCGAAGCCGACGGCGCTGATCTGCTTGACGAAGTCGTCCATCAGCCGCCGCGACCCGTACTGCGTCATCGGGCCCCTCGGCGTGTCCACCCGCCAGTGATCCATGTAGGACCATTTGAGCTCGCTCACGTCAGCCGCCCTGGGAAGAAAAGGCGGCGTCGAACGCCGCGTCCGGCGGGTCGAACAGCAGGCTCTTGACGAAGGCGAGGGCCTCCGGCGCGCCGGTGAGCCGGTCCATGCCCGCGTCCTCCCACTCGATCGAGATAGGCCCGTCGTACCCGATGGCGTTGAGCATCCGGAAGCACGCCTCCCAGGGCACGTCGCCGTGCCCGGTGGACACGAAATCCCAGCCGCGGCGCGGATCGGCCCACGGCAGGTGCGAGCCGAGCCGGCCGTTGCGCCCGTTGAGCTGCTTGACCGACTCCTTGCAGTCGACGTGGTAGATCCGGTCCCTGAAGTCCCACAGGAACCCGACCGGGTCGAGGTCCTGCCAGACGAAGTGGCTCGGGTCGAAGTTCAGGCCGAAGGCCGGCCGGCGGCCGATCGCCTCCAGGGTGCGGACCGTCGTCCAGTAGTCGTAGGCGATTTCCGACGGGTGCACCTCGTGCGCGAATCGCACGCCCACCTCGTCGAAGACGTCCAGGATCGGGTTCCATCGGTCGGCGAAGTCGGAGTACCCACACTCGATCATGGCCGGAGGGACCGGCGGGAACATCGCGACCGTGTGCCAGATCGATGACCCGGTGAAGCCGACGACCGTGCTGACTCCCAGCCGGGCTGCGGTGCGCGCCGTGTCCTTCATATCCTCGGCGGCCCGCTGCCGGACGCCCTCGGGTTTCCCGTCGCCCCAGACCCGGGCCGGCAGGATGCCCTGGTGCCGCTCGTCGATCGGGTGGTCGCAGACCGCCTGGCCGGTGAGGTGGTTGGAGATCGCGTACACGGCGAGGCCGTGGTCGGCCAGGATCTGCTTGCGTTCGGCCAGGTAGGCATCGTCGGATGCGCCGCGGGCCACGTCGAGGTGGTCGCCCCAGCAGGCGATCTCCAGGCCGTCGTAGCCCCATTGCGACGCGAGCCGGCATACCTCGGTGAACGGGAGGTCCGCCCACTGTCCGGTAAAGAGGGTGATCGGCCGGCGGCTCATGGGCGGGTGCCTCCTGTCTCGTCTGGTGTGGTCCCGGTGGGAACCTCTACCCAGCGGGCGTCCTCGCCCGCGCTCTGCTCGGCGGCGGCGAGCACTTGCTGGACGCCCAGGGCGTCGTCGAAGGTGGGGTGCGCGTCCTGGCCGTCCGCGATCGCCTCGACGAAGTCGCGGACCTGATGGGTGAAGGCGTGCTCGTAGCCGAGGGTGTGACCGGGAGGCCACCAGGCGGCGATGTAGGGATGGGACGGCTCGGTGACCAGGACGGTGCGAAATCCCGGGTTCTCCTGGCGGGCGTCGTAGACGGCCAGCTCGTTCATCCGCTCCAGGTCGAAGATGATCGATCCATCGGACCCGTTGAGCTCCAGCCGCAGGCCGTTCTTATGCCCGGTCGCGAAACGAGAAGCTTCGAAGGTCGCCAGGGCGCCCGAGCCGGTCCGGGCCAGGAACACGGTGGCGTCATCCACCGTGACCTCACCGTACTCGCGGTCGGCGACCGCGGCCGCGCCCAGGAAGCCGCCACCCGCCGGAACCGGCCGCCTGCGCACGAACGTGCTGCTCAAAGCCGCGACACCGGTGATCGGGTCGCCGGTCACGTACTGCGCGAGGTCGATGGCGTGCGCGCCGATGTCCCCTAGCGCGCCCGAACCGGCCCGGTTCTTCTCCAGCCGCCATGACATGGGCGCGGCCGGATCGGCCAGCCAGTCCTGCAGGTAACTGGCCCGGATGTGGCGCAGCGTGCCGATGGCACCTTCGGCCACCAGATCGGCCATGAGCCGGGCCGCGGGAACGCGCCGGTAGGTGAAGCCGCACATCGCGCGCACGCCCTGGCCGGCCGCCCGGCGGGCGGCCTGCGCCATCGCCTCGGCCTCCGCGACCGAGTTCGCCAGCGGCTTCTCGCACAAGACGTGCTTGCCCGCCTCGAGCGCGGCGATCGCGATCTCGGCGTGAGTGTCGCCGGGGGTGCAGATGTCGACGATGTCGACGTCGCTGCGATCGATCAGCCGGGCCCAGTCCGTCTCGACGCTCTCCCAGCCGTACTTGTCGGCCGCGGCCTTCAGCCGGGCCTCGTCCCGTCCGCCCAGGACTGACATCCGCAGCCGGGCCGGCAGGTCGAAGAAGCGCGGCGCCGAACGCCACGCCTGGGAATGGGCGGCGCCCATGAAGGCGTAGCCGACCATCCCGACGCCTAGCGTCCGCCGGGTCCGGGAGAGGGCCACGAGCTGACCTCCGGTTCGGTGCGATCGATGGTGAGAGCAGGGCCCGACGGCACGGCCGGGCACAGGCTTTGTGAAGCTGTAGCCGAAGTTACGTCGCGTTACGGCAGAAGGGGAAGACGACATATCCGATAGGCGGTATAGGCGCTGCCGATACATGAGGCCGGGCGCGGCACCTGGACGCGGCTGATCAGCGCTTTCGGAGATGACGACGTCCTAGCCGCTCATCCGGGTCCCCGGCCACCCGGCGGCAGCCGCCTGCCACATGATCCTGGTCATGCGGCGGTACGCCGCGACCTGGCCGAGGGAGTCGAGTGCGCCGGCAGGCGCCCAGCTGATGTACTCGCTGGAGATACAGGACGGCGGCGAGCAAGTCCAGCGTAGCGTCATTCAGGCGCCGCATCGCCGCATCATGTGCCGGGCCTGGCCTCATGTATCAGCAGCGCCTATACCGCCTATCGGACATGTCCTCTTCCCCTTCTGCCGTAACGCGACGTAACTTCGGCTGAACTGGATCGAAGCGTATGGAGATCTGTAGCGCTCGGCGGTCCGAACAACTCAACACCACGATCCCCGGCACCAGCCAGACAAGCCAAGACTCTTCGTTCTGAACCGCGTCCACAGGAGACCAGCATGATCAACAACGTAAAAAGACGGCACCGGTGGGCGGCGACTGCCGCCGTTGTCGCGCTCGCCGGGATGTCCGTCGCAGCCTGCTCGTCCGCGAGCGCAGGCTCCGGATCCTCGGCATCGGAGCCGCAGACGATCACGTTCGCCTTCAACAACCCGTCCGGGAACGAGCACTACTACCAGGATGCCGCCGCGGCCTACGAGAAGGCGCACCCGGGCGTCAAGATCACGTTCCAGGAACTGCCGGCGGAGAGTTACGCGACGGCGATCGCGACCCGGGTGGAGGGCGGTAACGCGCCGGACGTGTTCGTGGCGGAGTCGGGTACCGGCCAGGCGGACTCCATTCAGCCCTTCGCCAAGGCGGGACTGCTGCTGCCGCTCACCGATCCCGCGGTGAAGGCGGACCTGGAGCCGGCGGGCCTGAGCCAGTTCGAGTACAACGGCACGGTCTACGCGGTGTCACTCGGCAGCGCCGTCAACGGCATCGTGTACAACGACCAGGCGGCGAAGGCGGATGGCATCACGCTTACAGCGTCGTCGACGTTCTCCGACGTCATGCAGGCGTGCGCGGCCGCGAAGGCGAAGGGGAAGTCGCTGTTCGGGCTGGCCGGGTCGGCGCCGCCGAACACCGGGATCCTGGCCCTGGAGATCGCCACCTCCACCGTGTACGGCCCGGACCCGAACTGGAACGCCCAGCGCGCGGCGAACAAGGTCACCTTTGCCGGCACTCCCGGGTGGACCACCGCCCTGAACTCCATCGTCCAGCTGTACAAGGCGGGCTGCTTCCAGCCCGGCGCCCAGAGCGCGGGATTCGACGCCCTGACCAACGGCTCGGCCCGGGGACAGCTGTTCGGGTTCTTCGCCCCCAGTGGCGCGGCCCACGACATCAGCGTGGCCTCCGGCGGCCACGTCAACCTGGTTGCCCTGCCCTTCCCCGCGCCGTCCGGCCAGACATGGGCGTCGGTGAGCTCGGACACTTCCGTCGCGGGCAACGCCCACACCAAGAGCCCGAAGCTCGTCGCCAGCTTCCTGGCCTACCTGGCCAGCCCGGCCGGGCAGAAGATCCTTTCCGCCGGGTCCGGGTACTTCCCGGTGGGCACCACCGACGTCAGCGCGCTGTCCGCGCCGTACAAGCCGGTCGCGGCGATGATCACGAGCCGGCAGTACCGCAATTACCCGGCCATCGAATGGGCGAACGGGAAGATCTACACCGATCTCGGCACGGGCGTGCAGGGGCTGCTGACCGGGCAGACCACGGCCCAGCAGGTGCTGCAGCAGATGGATTCCGACTGGACCTCCTGAGCCCCGCGGCCCCCTGGTCCTCAGGCCCGATTCATCGCACGAAAGGTTCACCACGATGTCAGTGACGAGCAGCCCTGCTGCGCCAACCGTCAGCAAGCACGGAAATGCCGGGCCCGGCAGGGCTGCTCGTTCCGGTCTCGTCGGGTACGGCTACTGGTGGTGGGTGCTGCCCGCCGCGGTCCTGGTCGGGGCGGTGATCTACCTGGCGACCGCCGCCGGAGCGTTCTACTCGTTCACGAACTGGAGCGGGATCGGCCCGTATGAGTTCGTGGGCGTCTCGAACTTCGTCAAGGTGTTCCAGACGCCGCAGTATCTCGGCGCGCTGGTCAACACGGTGGTCCTGGCCCTCGGGTTCCTCGTGTTCACCAACCTGATCGGCCTGGGGTTCGCCCTGGCGCTGAACCGCACCCTGAAGACCCGCTACCTGCTGCGCACGCTCATCTTCATGCCGGTGGTGCTGAGCCCGGTCGCGGTCTCGTTCATCTGGAAGTTCATCTTCGCCTACAACGGGCCGCTGAACCAGATCCTGGGCGACGTCGGGCTGGGGTCGCTGCGTCACGACTGGCTGGCCGTGCCCAAGCTCGCGCTGGGCTGCGTGTTGGTCGTCATGGTCTGGCAGTCCATCGGGTTCGTCGCGGTGGTCTATCTGGCCGGCCTGGCCACCGTCCCGGCCGAGCTGGAAGAGGCGGCGGCCATCGACGGGGCCGGGATGTGGCACCGGTTCCGGAAGATCACGCTGCCGCTGATCCAGCCCTCCCTGGCCATCGCCACCACGCTGACCCTGATCCAGGGCCTGCGCGTGTTCGACCAGGTCATGGCGCTGACCGGCGGCGGCCCGGACAACGCCACCCAGACCCTGGCCACCGAGATCTACCAGCAGAGCTTCACCTTCCAGGAGTTCGGCCTCGGCGCCGCTATGGCCCTGCTGCTCACCGTCTTCATCCTCGTGTTCACCATCGCGCAGCTGGCGCTGACCCGCGACCGCACCTAGACCGGGAGCCGACACCGTGTTCCGCTACACCAAGCGCACCCTCATCCTGGAGATCGTCACCATCCTGGCCGTGCTGGTCCTGCTGGCGCCGTTCTGGATCTTGATCGTCGGGGCGTTCAAGACCGGCAACCAGATCCTCACCACCTCCTCCTTCGCCCCGCCGACCAGCCCGACGCTGAGCAACTTCACCACGTTGCTGTCCCCGTCGGGCAGCCAGTCCGGGAACATCTGGCAGGGCCTGCTGGCCAGCGTGCTCATCACCGCCGGGACCATCGTCGCCCTGATCGCCCTGGGCTCGCCGACCGCCTACGTGATAGCCCGCAGCACCCGCGCCTGGAGCACCCGCGCGTACTACCTGTTCCTGGGTGCGATCACGCTGCCCACCCAGCTCGGCACGCTGCCGCTGTATATCGGGGCCAAGCACCTCGGCCTGGTCGGCAACCCCTGGGGCATGGTCGTGGTCTACACCGGCTTCCTGCTCCCCCTGACGGTGTTCCTGTACGGCGGGTTCTATCGCAACCTGCCCCGTGACTACGAGGAAGCCGCCAGCATCGACGGCGCGTCCCGGCTCCGGGTCTTCGTGCGGGTGGTATTCCCGCTGATGTCCCCGGCGACCGGATCGGTGGCCATCCTGGCCGGGCTGATCGTGTGGAACGACTTCTTCACCGCGCTGATCTTCCTGAACGGCTCGCGCTGGCAGACCCTGCCGGTGGTCATGTACAACTTCGTCGGCTCGCTGGTCTCGCAGTGGAACCTCATCTTCGCCGTGGTGATCATCTCGATGGTCCCGATCCTGGTGTTCTACGTCTTCACCCAGAAGCGGTTCATCCAGGCCTACGCCGGCGGGCTCAAGGGCTGAGATGGCAGCGGACTACGACGTCGTCATCGTCGGCAGCGGGCTGATAGGCAGCGCCTACGCACGGATCCTGGCCGAACGGGCTCCGCATCTGCGGATCGGAATGCTCGAAGCCGGGCCCCGGCTGACGAGCGCACCCGGAGTCAACGTCCGAAACGAGACCGACACCGCGGCGCGGGCCCGGTACCAGCTCGCGTCCGAGGGACCAGACGTCGCCGCCGACCCCGGCCGCCGCGCCGAGTACTCGCCACGGCCGGGCACCCACCGGATCCGCCCTCGCCCGCCCGGCTCGGACGACCAGGACGACATGCCGGACGCCTCGCAATCCACGAACGTCGGGGGCATGGGCGCGCACTGGACCTGCGCCTGCCCGTCGCCCTACGGCAGCGAGCGGATCGCCTTCATCAAGGACACCGAGTGGGCCGAGCTGGAGGCGGAGGCGGCGCGGCTGCTGCACGTCACCACCGAGGGGTTCGACCCGACGGCCGGGGCGCGGGCCACCCTGGCCGGCCTGGCCGTGGCCTTCGACGCCGGCCGTCCCTCCGGCCGCCAGGTGCAGCCCATGCCGCTGGCCTGCACGCCGCGCCCGGGCGCGTCGCCGCGCTGGTCTGGCGCCGATACCGTGCTCGGCCCGCTGGCCTCCGGCCCGCACGAGAACTTCGAGCTGCGCCCGGACACGATCGTCCGCCGGGTCCTGCACATCGGCGGCCGCGCCACAGGGGTGGAGATCGCCGGCCCGGACGGCACCCGGACGCAGGTGCCGGCGAAGGTTGTCATCGTCGCGGCCGACGCGCTGCGCACGCCCCGGCTGCTGTGGGCGTCAGGGATCCGCCCGGCCGCGCTCGGCCGGTACCTCAACGACCAGCCGCAGGTCGTGGCGGCCGTCAACGTCAGCATCCCGGACACCGGACCAGGCCGCGGGAGCGGCGCCAGGCAGGCCGAACTGAACTACGGCCAGGGGGAAGGCGATCAGCGCGACCTGCTGGCCGGCGTGGCCTGGGTGCCGTTCGTCGACGGCTTGCACCCGTTCCACGGGCAGGTCATGCAGCTGGACGCATCGCCCATTGACCTCGGCGTCGAGGACCCGTCCGGTGTCGTCGTCGGCCTGGGCTGGTTCTGCGCCAAGGACATCCACCCGGACGACCGCCTGGAGTTCGACGACGACAAGCCCGATGCGTTCGGCCTGCCTGGCATCCGTATCCACTACCGCCTCACCGATCGCGACCGGGAGCAGATCGAGGCCGCAATGGCCCAGCAGCGGCGGGCCGCCGAAACCCTTGGCGGCTTCATCCCCCGCGGCGAACCCCGCCTGCTCCCCGCCGGCACCTCGCTCCACTACCAGGGCACCGTCCGGATGGGCGAGGCCGACGACGGCACATCGGTCTGCGATCCGGCCAGCGCCGTCTGGGGCATGTCCGGACTATATGTCGGCGGCAACGGCGTCATCCCGACCGCTACCGCCTGCAACCCCACCCTGACCAGCGTCGCGCTCGCCGTGCGTTCGGCGCGCGCGATCGCCGAGTCGCTCGGCACATAATCACAGAGAGGAACCCGCCATGGGCCCACTGGATAAAGATGTCATCCGCGACGATGCGCTGCACGCCACCGCCGACGGATTCGCCCTGGACATCCGCTCGCACTGGTACCGCTCCCTGCCGTTGACCTCCCTGGTCGGGCTCGACCTGACCGTGGATGGCGAGAAGGTACCCGAAGACGACATGACGGTCGGCGTCAACGGCCAGGAGTTCACCGTGGGTCAGCTCGCCGACGGCTACGACGAGTGGTGGTACGTGCTCGATCCCTTCGAGTTGCGGGTGCGCAAGCCCGGCTTCGACTGCGCGCAGCCCCACGACATCGAGTTCGGCCTCGGCCTGTCGATCCCGTACATCCTCATCGGCCCGCCGGACGCCAGGCAGCCGCTGCTCGCCGCCAGCCACAGCTCCCGCACGCTCACCTGCCAGTAAGGATGCCCCGATGACCGCTACCACTACCATGGCCCTGCCGAAGCTGGGCACCACCTTGTTCAGCTTCACCCTCGAGATGCGCAAGGCCGGATACACCCTGGAAGGGATGATCGACAAGGTCGCCGAGCTCGGCCTGGGGCCCGGCCTGGAGATCGTCGGCTTCCAGAGCCTGCGCGGCTACCCCCGCGTCTCCGCCGAGGTCATCTCGTCCTTCCGGGACCAGTGCGAGCGCACCGGACTCGAGCCCTCGGCGATGAGCATGAACCTCGACCTGGGCATCCACCGAGGCCGGCTGCTCGACGAAGAGGAGGCCCTGGCCTACCTCGAGCCGCAGATCGCCGTCTCGCAGGCGATGGGTTTCCCCGTGTGCAAGTCCTCGGTCATTCCGACGCGTTCGTTCCTCGAGGGCCTGGTGCGGATCCTGGAGAAGCACGGCGACATCAAGTTCGGCTACGAGGTCCACAGCCCGATGGCCGTCGACTCACCCGACATCCTCCGGCTGCGGGAGCTCTACGAAGCCATCGGCAGCCCGCTGCTTGGCTTCACGCCGGACTTCAGCGCGTCCATGCACTCGGTTCCGCCCAGCCTCATCGTCGCGCACCAGGAGTCCGGCATGAGCCGCGAGCTGACCGAGCTCGCGATCGAGGTGTGGAACAGCGACACCACGATGCCGCAGAAGTTCGAGCGCTTCGCCGCCGAGGCCCCGGCCCTGGGCGCCACCCCGGCCGACATGGGCAAGCTCCAGATGCTGCTGACCATGCACGGCCGGCAGGATCCGCGCCGCTGGAGCGAGATCATGGACCGCGTCGTCCACGTCCACGCCAAGTTCTACGGCATCGACGATAACGGCGATGAGCCCTCCATCGACAACGCGACGATCATCGACGTCCTCGTGGACGGCGGCTACACCGGCTACCTGTCCAGCGAGTGGGAGGGCCACGCCTACACCGACGCGGTCAGCGGCTGGGACATGGTGGCGGGCCAGCACAAGCTGTTCCGCCGACTGCTCAGCGAAAGGGCTGCCCATGCCTGAGCCCGACGTGCTCGTGGTGGGCAGCGGACCGGTGGGCGCGGCGTACGTGCGGCTGCTCACCGAGGCGCGGCCGGAGCTCGACGTGCTCGTCGTTGAGGCCGGCCCGATCGTGTCCGAACCCCCTGGGATGAACCTGCGCAACATCGCCGACTCGGTCCAGCAGGAAAAGGCGCGCCTGCTCGCGCAGGGCCAGGCGCTGCCGGGAACCGACGCCGTGCCGCTGGACATCCCGGGCACGGTCACCGCCCGCCAGGGCACCTACCTGGTCGAGCCGGGTAGCGAACAGATGCCAGCGGCCGCCCTGGCCAGCTGCGTGGGCGGCCAGGGGGCCCTGTGGACCTGTGCGGTTCCCGTTCCGCGCGACACCGAGCGGATCGGTTTCATCCCGGACGATGAGTGGGACGAGGCGGTCACGGTGGCCGCGCGCCTGCTGTACCGGACCATCGAGGCCTTCGCCGGCTCGGCCATGACCGCGGCCGTGATAGGGACGCTGGGCGATCTCTTCGACCCCCAGCTCCCCGCCAGCCGTAAAGTCGGGGTCCTGCCCGTCGCCGGCCAAGTGCAACCCGACGGCACCATGCGCTGGACCGGCGCCGACATGGTCCTCGGAGACGCCCGCTACCAGCTGCGCGCCAGTACCCTATGCCGCCGGCTGATCCTCGACGGCAGCAGCGTGGCAGCGGTCGAACTCGCCGACATGACCAGCGGCGACATCACCGTCGTCCGCCCGCGCGTCACCATCGTTGCCGCCGACGCATTCCACACCCCCCAGCTGCTGTGGGCCTCCGGCATCCGGCCGGCGCCGCTCGGCCGGTACCTCACCGAGCACCCGCTGACGTTCGCGGTCGTCGCGGTGCGGGAGGATCTGGTGCCCGGCTACTCGGCCACCAGCCAGCGGGCCGCCGATCCGGTCAGCTCGGTCATCTGCGTGCCGTTCGCCGACCCCGGGCATCCGTTCCACGCCCAGGCGCTCCACCTGGACACCTGCCCGCCGTACTTCACCGGCGGCCGGGTACCGGAGCCCAACCCGGCCGGGTACCTCACCATGGGCTGGGGCTGCCGGAAGTTCCCGCGCGCCGAAGACGGACTCACTTTCTCCGATACCGAAACCGACCAGTGGGGCATGCCCAGGGTCTCCATCCAGTACGCGCTGACCGACCGCGAGCACGCCGAGCTCGATCAGGCCATCGGACACCTGACCACGGCCGCCAAAGCCCTCGGCCGCTTCGTCCCGGGCGGTGAGCCGAAGATCATGCCGGCCGGGTCGTCGCTGCACTACCAGGGCACCTACCGCCTCGGCGACGACGGCGGCGCGCAGTCGGTGTGCGACAGCTACGCCCAGGTGTGGGGCCTGGACAACCTGTTTCTCGGCGGTAACGGCACTATCCCGACCGCCACGGCCTGCAACCCGACACTGACCAGCGTCGCCATCGCCGCACGGTCGGCGCGGCGGGTCCTGGAGGTCCTGGCATGACGCGCCGCCTGTCCGTGGGCGACACTGCCCCGGTCTTCACCCTGCCCGACGCCCGGGGCGGCGAGGTGACGCTCACCCCGTCCGCGACCGCGGCCACGGTCGTGGTGTTCACCGCCAACGGGTGCCCGTATGCGCTGGCCTGGCACGACCGCATCCAGCAGGTGGCACGGGACTACGCCGCCCGGGACGTCACCGTGATCCAGGTCGTCGGCAACGACGAGACCGGCCATCCCGAGGACAGCGCGGAGTCGATGCGCCGCCGGGTCGATGACGGCGAGATCGCCGGCCCGTACCTGCGTGACGTCGACCAGGAGGCCGTAGCCGCCTACGGCGCCACGGCCACCCCGGAGGTGTTCGTGCTCGACCAGGACGGCGTCGTCCGCTACCACGGCGCCCCCGATGCCGATCACGACGATCCCGCGCAGAACGCGCAGTGGATCCGCGACGCCCTTGACGACATCCTCGCCGGGACAGCGGTGCGCAGGCCGCAGACGTCCCCGGCCGGCTGCTCAACCAAGTGGCGGGTGGAGTTGCTGTGGTGGGAAGGCTGCCCGTCGCATGAGGGCGCCTTCGAACTGCTCAACTCGACGCTGGCGGACCTGAAACGCGGTGACGTTGCCGTGGTCCGCCGCGAGGTGGCCACGGCCGAAGAAGCTTCGCGGCTGAACTTCCCGGGCTCGCCGACCTTCCAGGTCGGCCGGCAAGACCTGTTTCCCGCCGACGCCGGGACCGCCCTCACCTGTCGCGTCTACCGGACCCCCGACGGCCGGGTGTCGCCACTGCCGGACTCGACCGACCTCGCCGCCCGGCTCCGCGAGGCACTGGCCCGCCCCTGGGACCTGCCCGGCTGGGTCGACCCCCGTAAGGAGACGTCATGACCATCAAGCGCGGCGTAAGCCTGTACTCCTTCCAAGAGGAGTACTTCCTGCGCACCATGTCCCTGGAGGACTGCATCGCAGCCGCCGCCGACATCGGCGCCCGCGGCATCGAGATCATCCCGGAGCAATCCATTCCGGGCTACCCGCACCTCACCGACGAGTTCGTCGAGACCTGGCACGGGTGGATGAAGACCTACGGAACCACGCCCGTGGCCACGGATCTCTTCATCGACACCAAGCGCTACCCGGACCGCTGGCTCACCACGGAGGAACAGGTGGCCTCTGTCCGCCAGGACATCGACATCGCCGTCCGGCTCGGCGCGAGCATCATCCGGGCCATCATCAGCACCCCGCCCGAGGTCATGGAGCAGGCCGCGCCATACGCGGAAGAAAAAGGAGCGCGGCTCCTGCTGGAGGTGCACGCTCCGTTCCACTACGCGCACCCGTGGATCCTTCAGCACCTCGAGGTGATGGACCGGGTCGGGTCACCGGCTCTGGGTTTCATGCCGGACATGGGCACCTACGTGAAGCGCTTCCCGCGGGTGGTGACCGAGCGGGCGCTCCGGGACGGCGCCCGGCCGCACGTCGTCGACCTGATCGTGTCCACCTACGACGACCACGGCGACGTGCACGGCCTCATGGACACGGTCAGCTACATGGGCGGCGGTCCGGTCGAGCAGGGCCTGGCCCGGCAGGCGACCCACTTCACCTGGAACGACCCGAAGAACATGCTCGAGCACATGCCGCGCATCGGGCACATCCAGGCCAAGTTCTACGAGATGACAGAGGACGGCACCGAGTACAGCATCCCGTACGACGAGATCATCCCGGTCCTGGTCAAGGGCGGCTATGACGGCTACCTGTCCAGCGAGTACGAGGGCAACCGGCACATCCAGGACGCTTACGCGGTCGACAGCGTCGAGCAGGTACGCCGCCAGCACGTCATGTTCGAGCGGCTGCTCGGCCAGCCCGCCTGAATCCGCGGAGGAACCCCATGTTCGATAAGTACATCGTGTGCGAGGAAGGCTTCCGCCGCCTGGATGACGGACGCACCGGCGGCCGCGTCGAGGTCCGCATGCCCTATTACCGGGGCCTGGGCCTGTCTATGGTCGAGGTCGTCGACCTCACCCTCGACGGGACACCGGTGCCGCCGGAACGTACCACGTTCACCGTCCACGGCCACACCTACACCTTCGCCGAGATGCCCGGCATCACCGACGACAGGTGGGAGATGGGCGAGCGGGCCGAGCTGGCCTTCGAGACCGACGACCCGCTGGCGCCGGGAGAGCACGACGTCGCGGTCAGGGTCCGGCTGCGCATCTCGTATATGCCCGTCCCGGGCGGGGGAGCCGACCGCAAGCGCCTGACCCTGACGAACTAGGACTGACTGACCCATGCCAATCCACCCCGACGTCACCGCTCGTCTCCACTACCTGGACGGCCTGACCAGCATGGGCGCGGCCTACTCCGATCCGGTGCTGATCCAGCAGATCCGGCAGTTCGAGACCTGGGATGCAGCGGAGGCACCGCCGACGGTGCACACCCGCAGCCAGTCCGCGCCCGGCCCGCACGGGCCGGTCCCGGTCCGGATCTACAGCCCCTCTGCGGCGATCCCGGTCGGCGCCCCCTGTCTGGTCTGGCTGCACGGCGGCGGGTTCATCGGCGGCGACCTCGACATGCATGAGGCCGACTGGACCGCGCGGGAAGTCTGCGTGGCCGCCGGCGCCGTCGTGGTCAGCGTCGACTACCGACTCGCCGTCGGGGGCGTCTGCTACCCGGTACCGCATGATGACACCGTCGCCGCCGTCACCTGGGTACGCGACCGGGCCGAAGAACTGGGCGTCGATCCCGCGCGGATCACCATTGGCGGCGCGAGCGCAGGCGGCAACCTGACGGCGGGCGCCGCGGTCAGGCTGCGCGACCGCGACGGATGGGTCCCGGCGGCACTCGCGCTCGTGTACCCGGTCCTGCACGCGCGGGTCCCGTCGCCGCCGCCGTCGCTGGCCGCCGCGCTAGCAGAGCTCCCGGCGGTCTTCCGCTCGTCGCCGGGAGAGGAACGCCCGCTCACCGAGAACTACCTCGGCGGACCGCTCAGCTCCGCCGACGGCTACGCGTTCGCGGCTAACGCCATCCTCGACAGGCTGTGTCCCACCCTGGTCCTGAATGCCGAGTATGACAACCTGCGCCCGTCGGGTGAAGCGTTCACCGCCGCCCTGGCCCTGGCCGGGGTCGACGTGCTGCAGCTCACGGTCCGCGGGATGCTGCACGGCTTCCTCAACCTTCCGGCCGAGGTGGAGCCGGTCCGGCGGTGCCTCGACCTGATCGCCGAAACGGTCACCCGGGGTGGCCTATGACGGATGAGCTGCCAGTATCCCCTCACTGCCGGGTGATCGTGGACAACGACTACCAGGGAGACCCGGACGGCGCCGTGTTCATCGACCGTCTGACCAAGCGAGAGCACCGGGTCTTCGCCGATGTCGTGGTGCTGTGCGCCTCGACGATCGAGTCGATCCGGCTCATGCTCAACTCGGCGTGCCACCGGTACCCGGATGGCCTCGGCAACTCCAACGGCCTGCTCGGCCGGTACTTCATGGACCAGACCATCAGCCTCGCGTTCTGTTCCGTCCCGCAATTCCCCGGGTACTCCAAGGCAGACACCCTGCCTCCGGCTGACCCGTTCTATCCCCCCGCCGGCGGCATCCTGATCCCGCGGTACGAGAACCTGGGGCCGGAGCCTGAGCGGGACTTCGTGCGCGGTATTTCCTTCCAGGGCGCCGGCGGCCGTTTCCCCGTGCCGGACGACTATCCGACCTCCTTCGGGCTCGGTGGCGTCGGGGAGATGCTGCCGAGCTATGAGAACCGCATCTCGCTCAACAGCAGGCGCAGGGACAAGTGGGGTGTCCCGATCGCTCACATCCGCTGCCGGCTCGGCGACAACGACCGCATCCTCGTCAGCCGCCAGTTGAGGGCTCTGCGCGAGATGACGCAGCACGCCGGCTACCAGGTCAACTTCATCGGCTCGGTCCTCGGCCTCGACTCGAACCAGGTGTGGCCGGACTACGACCCACTGCAGCGGTTCATCTTCCGCCGCGTGATCCGGATGAGCCTGACGATGGGTGCCGCGATCCATGAGTGCGGCGGGGCCAGGATGGGCAACGACCCGCGGATGTCGGTCGTCAACGGCGTCAACCAGGCCTGGGACATTCCCAACCTGTTCGTCCCCGACGGAGCCTCGTTCGTCTCGAATAGCACCGTCGGACCAGCACTGACGATCATGGCACTGTCCGCCCGGGCCGCCGCGTTCATCGCCGAGGCGCATGCCGGCGGCCAGCTGGCTAAACCGACGCAACAGGTGTCCTACTAGAGGTTCCGCGACATCCGCCCGCCGGGTTCAGACGACCTCGAAGACCAGCTCCTGGGTGGCGTGCAGGCTGCCGCCGATATAGAGGCCGAACGTGCCGGGCTCGACGACGAACCGGGCCGGATGCGCCTCGGCGTCCCAGAAGCCGAGCTGCTCCAGGCCGAGCCTGAAGCTGACCGTAACCGTCCGGCCGGCGCGGATATGACGGCGAGCGAACGCGACCAGGCGCCGGACCGGCTGGGCCACCGAGGACACGAGGTCCCGCACGTAGAGCTGGACGACCTCGTCGCCGTCGCGGCCACCGGTATTCGAGATCTCGATACTCACCTTCACCTGCTCGCCGTTCTCGAGCGCCGCCAGCGGGAGGCGGGCGGCGGACAACCGCGCGTTCGCGTGACGGAAGGTGGTGTAGCCGCCGCCGTGGCCGAAGGCGAACTGCGGGCCGAGCTCCAGGTCGAGGTACTTGGACGTGTACTTTTCTGTGACGTTGTCCGGGCCGGCCAGGCCGATGTCGACCGCTTCGGGACGCATCGTCCCGCTCGTGGTCGCGGGACGCCCGGTGTTCTCGTGGGCGTAGTAGACCGGGACCTGCCCGGTGCTGCGAGGGAACGACATCGGGAGCCGGCCGGCTGGTTCCGCGGCACCGGTCAGGACGTCCACGATGGCGGCAGGCGCTTCGGTGCCCAGGTGCCACGCCTCCAGCACGGCCGGGGCGGCGTCGATCCACTCGGATGTGACCAGCGGGCGTCCGTTCAGGAGCACGACGACGAACGGGACGCCTGCGGCGGCCACCGTGTGGATGAGCTCCTCCTGCCGGCCCGGCAGCCGCAGGTCGCTGCGCGACGCCGCTTCCCCGGACAGGTTCGACGGTTCCCCGGCGAACACGAGCACCAGGTCGTGACCGGCCGCGGCCGCGTCCACCGCCTGCAGGTCGGCGGGATCGTCGTCGTAGAAGCCGGCACCCTGCTCGATGGTGAACTTCACGCGCGGGTATCTGCTGGTCAGCTCGTCGGCGATCGAGCCGGCCGGTGCGGCGAAACTCTGCGTCCAGGCGCCGAGGTGGTCGGTGGAGGTGGCGTACGGTCCGGTCAGCAGGATCCTGCCGCCTGGGGTTATCGGCAGGGTGCCGTCGTTCTTCAGCAGCACAGTCGAGCGGACGGCCGCGGCGCGCACCTGCGCCCGTGCCTGGCGGGTGGGCTCGGTGATCTCCCCGTCTTCCGGCACGTACGGCTGGTCGAACAGGCCGAGCCTGGCCTTGAGGCTGAGGATGCGGCGGACGGCGTCGTCGACGCGATCTGCAGGAAGCTCCTCGGGCGTGAGCAGAGCGCGACCGTCGGCATCGGTCAGGCTGCCGCCCATCTCGACGTCGAGGCCGGCCCGTACTGACTGCCGCACCGCGTCGGGAAGGTTCAGGGCGACGCCATGCGGTACCAGGTTGCCGACGCCGTCGGCATCGCCGACGATGACGCCATGCATCCCCCACTCGTCCTTGAGGACGTCGGTGAGGAGCCGCCGGTGCGCGTGCATCGGCTTGCCGCCGATCGTGTTGAACGCGGCCATCACCGATGCGACCCCGGCCGCCGTGGCGGCGCGGAACGGCTCGAGGTAGACGTTCCGGAGCCGATGTTCCGACATGTCGGCCGTGTTGTAGTCCCGGCCGCCCTCGGCGTGACCGTAGCCGACGAAGTGTTTCGCGGTCGCGGCGATCCGGCCCGGTTGGCGGAGATCATCGCCCTGGTAGCCGTGGATCATCGCTGCTCCCATCACGGCCGTCAGGCAGGGATCCTCTCCGAAACCCTCGACGACCCGGCCCCATCGCGGATCGCGGCTGACGTCGATCATCGGGGAGAATGTCCAGTTCACTCCGCCCGACGCCGCCTCTGTCGCGGCAAGCCGGGCGGTACCGTCGACGACGTCGGGGTCGAAGCTGGCCGCCATGGCCAGCGGAGTAGGGGCGATCGTGCGCTGACCGTGGATCACGTCCAGGCCGACCAGCAGCGGGATGCCGAGGCGGGTCTGCTCGACCGCGACCCGCTGCAACGCGTTGACCGCCGCGGCGCTGCGCGGCCAGAAGACCGCCCCGACGCCCGCACGCACCCACCGCTCGACCTGGGCCGGATCCGGCTTGAACACCACCTGCATCTGCGCGAGCTTCTCGTCCCAGGTCATCGACCGCAGCAGCGCTTCGACGCGGCTCATGGCGCGTAAGCCCGGAGCACGACGGGACCGCTCAGGCCCGCTGGCCGGATCTCGGCCTGCGGTTCGTAGACGCCGGCGACCGGTGCGAAGATCTTCCCGGTCGGCTGGCGCGCCTCGGCGATGAGCCGGTTCATCCACGCGTTCGCGACCTCCACCACGACGGCGTTGCGGCCCGGCCGGAGCGCCCCGGTGATGTCTGCTTCGAACGGGGCTGTCCAGGTGATCCCGCAGTCGGCCCCGTTCACCAGCACCCGGGCAATGTCACCCACGTCGCCGAACGCGGCCAGGATCCTGCGGTCGCGCAGGAAGTCGGGATCGACGTCGGCGTGACCAGCGTAGACGCCGACGCCTGCGAACCCTTCCTCGCCGAGCTCGGTCCACGGAACCGGTCCGTGTTCCAGCCGGATCGCCGCGCGCCCGGGCAATGTGAGTTCCCACGGGCCGGCTACCCGCAGTTCCGTCAGCGGGGCGGCCGAGCGTGCCGCAAGCTCCTCGTCCTGGCCGTCGGCCAGCACGACGGACTCGAGCGGAGCGAGGTCGAGGCGGTACTCGTACCCGCCGGACTCCGGACGGCGCGCCACGGGCAGCGCCTCGCGGCGAACCGTCACCGGGTTCCAGCTCACCAGCGGTGTCGTCGTGTGCACCGTCGCCGTGACCGGCTCCGGCTCCGGATTGGCCAGGAACGTCAGCTCGGCGTCCCCGACCCGGCGGCCCGTCCGCAGCAGGTCCGCACCCGTCACCGTCCGGCTCGGGACCAGCCCCAGCTCGCCCAGGGCGCGGGCCAGATCCGCTGTGCCGATGAGCCGCCCGGCGTGCTCGCCGGCGTCCCAGAGAGCCTGGACGACTCGCGCGTGCTCCACGGGATCGTCGGCGAGCGACGGGGAGGAGCCCGGCGGTGCCCCGATGACCGTTGCCCCCTCGTCCAGCAGCGCCCTGATCCGGCACAGGGCCCGGAGCGTCATGCGGTGGCTCGAGCCACCCAGGGAGAGCGCGCGGTAGCGGGCGCCGCCCGCGACGATCACCCCGTCCTGGACGGTCACGCATTCCTCGAGCCCGTCCAGGCCCACGTAGTCGAATCCGAAGCCGACGGGCACCGAGCAATCGGCCTGATCCCCGTACAGGGCCGTGAGAGGAGCCTCCTCGCCGACGAACACGGCCACGTCGACCGCAGGCAGCCCCTGGTTGAGCACGTAGGAGCATCGGGCGAGGTAATCCACCCAGGGACGGGCGAGGCCTGCCCAGGGCTCGGTCCGCACGAACACCTGGCCGAGGAATGGCGCCAGCCCGATTCCCGGCGGCGGCGCCTGGGCGGGCTGGTGCGGTGAGGTGTGGATGCAGAACCGCGTCACGCCGAGCGCGAGCTCGAGATCGGCGATGTGCTTGAGCCGTCGCGGGGTATAGCTCCACGGCCGGTGGAAGGCAGTCATCGATTCCGCGCCGGTCCACGGCTTGCCGTAGACGTGCGCCACGGAGGACGCCCCCCTCAGGTCGGCGATGTAGGTCGGGTTGGGTGACCCCGAGCCTGGGTCGAAGAGCCACATCGCCCCCATGGGCACGTCCGCCTGAGCGCGCATGGAGAGGTCGTCCCCGAGCTGCGGGCGATGGTCCTCCAGCGCCTCCGTGTAGTAGGTGAGCCCGCGCGAGCGGGCGATCCCGGCGACGGTGGTGTAATACTCGGTAGTCAAAAGATCACTGATGGTGCGGCGGTAGTCGTACAGGAACCGGTCCGACGAGGCCGCGTCGGCCACCATGAGCCCCGCCAGGGCCGGCCACCAGGACAGCGGGTCGTAGCCCCGCAGTTCGGCGAACCGTTCCCGGATCCGCCCGGTCCAGTTCTGCGGTCCTGACTCGATGCTGTCGCTCAGCAGGGCATCGAGACCGGGTTCGATCAGGCCGAGGTACGTGTCGAAGTACCGCCGGACCGGTTCCGCGTCGAGCTTGTCCACCTCCAGGCCAGTCGCCTCGGGCGAGGCCGGCCCGTTCGTCTGTCCGGTCAGTGACGCGCCGAAACGCAGTACGCGCCACTCGCCGGGCGGTGCCTCCCAGCGCAGCACGCCGTTCGCGCCGAGCTGTGCGGTGAGATCCAGGACGGTGTCCGGGGCAATGGCGTGCGGATCCTGGTGCAGGCTGGCGTCGAGCGCGTAGTAGTCCGGGGCCGCGCCGAAGCCCGCCTTGAGTTCGCCCTGATGTATGCGCCCTCCAGGATACAAGGCGAATTGGCTCACCTGGAATTCGCTCACGCGCCGAAGGACGGGCGGCAGCCTGACTCCCGCGGCAAGCCGCGGCAGCGCGTCGGCCGCGGTTCTGCCGGACAGGACGAGCCGGAAGCGCGCCGCCGTCACCGGCGGGAACGCCGCGGTTCGCACCGGGACGGCCGAGGCGGGCAGGTCGGCGACGACGGTCCAGGTATCGCCGTCCTCGCTCGCCTCGAGGACGGCGTGCGGCGGCGGTGCGGCGCCGAAGCCTCGCGGGCCCGGAAGGCCCACGGTCACGGCGGAAACCGTGACGGGGGACGCAAAATCCTGCTCGATCCACGCGGAGGACGGATGATCAGGGTCGCGAGGCAAGACGACTACGTCCGCATGGCGGCCGTCCGTCAGCCGTTCGGGCCGTTCGATCGGCGCCGAGGCGGTGACGCTCGCGGGCCGGAGTGCTCGCTGCGCGGGATCGTCCGGCACCGCGATCGTGATCCAGTCCTGGCTGAAGCGATTCGCTTCCGGGTCGTCTCCCCAGCGGGGGAGATCCTGGAACGGGCCGGCCACATCCGGCAGGGGAGGCAGCGCCACTTGGACGACGGCGCCTCCGGTCACCACGGTTTCGGACCAGACCACCTTCTTCATGGCGTCCTCCGGGCTCACCCAGGGGCCGCCCGCGGCGCTCCAGCCGGGCGAGGTGGCGACGGCGAACTCCAGCCCGAGTCGGCGGGAGGTGGCCATGGCCAGATGCAGTGCTTCCTGCCATTGAGCTGATCCGAACTCAACCTTGCCCGGGACGACGAGCGGCGTGCCCATCCCGCCGTCGAACATCTGGACGCCCCGGACGCCGGCGCCGTGCAGCCATTCGAGGTCGAGGCGGATGCCGTCGGCGTCGACATTGCCGTCCATCCAGTGCCACCACGCCCGCGGCCGGGCCTCATCCGGCGGGTCGGTGAATCCCGTCCAGACCGCTTCCAGTTCCTCACGCATCAGGACATACCTCCACGGGGAGCGAGCTCGCTGGCCGTCTGAAACTCGCGAGCCGGCTCGGCCGGATGCGCGGTGCCGACGGAGCGCTCCCGCACGAACAGCAGCACCACCGCGGCTGCCAGCATCATCGGCGCCAGGCTCAGGAAGACGGGCGTCAGTGCGTCGTGGTACGCGCTGGCGACGTTCTCGCGGAGGTCAGCGGGCAAGGTGGCGGCCAGCGCAGGGGTTAGCGAGTGCGCGTCGTCCAGGCGCGCGGGTAGCCGCGCGCCGAGCAGTGTGGTGAGCCGCGCCGTGAACAGGCCGCCGACGGCGGCGGCGCCGAGCGCGGCCCCGATCTCACGGAAGAACGCGAACGAGGCGGTGGCGGTGCCGACCTCGGAGGGGAATGCGTTCTGCGCGACGATCGTCAGGGTCTGCATGCCGAACCCCATTCCGGCGCCGAACAGGTATGCCACCGCGCCGACCACCCAGGGCGGGGTCGACACCCGCAACTGCGAAAGCAGGGCGAGTGCGGCGGCCACGACGACGGCCCCGGCCACCGGCATCCAGGCGTACCGGCCGGTGCGGCTCATCAGGTGACCCGAGGTGAAGCTGGTCGTGCCGATGCCGGCCACCATCGGCACCATGAACAGCCCGGCCACGGAAGGGGTGAGGCCGTCCACCATCTGCAGGTAAGTGGGCAGGTATCCGGCCGCGCCGAACATGGCCAGCGCGCCGCACAGGCCGCCCACCGTGGCCAGCACGAAGTCACGGTCGGCCAGCAGGCGGAGCGGGATGAGCGGCTCGCGGGCCCGCCGTTCAGCCATGACGAAGCCCGCCGTGGCGAGCACCGCGACCGCACCGAGCGCCAGCGCCGGAGCCGACGTCCAGGCCATGGTGCGGCCGCCGAACGAGGTGAGCGCGATCAGGCCGGTGACCGCGACCGACATGAGCGCGATCCCCGGCACGTCGACCCTCGGGCGTCCGGTCGCACGGGGCGGATGCAGCAGGGTGATCGCGGCCGCGATGGCCAGCACCGCGATCGGCACGTTCATCCAGAACGCCCACCGCCATCCGATGGTGGTGGTGAACCAGCCCCCGAGCAGGGGGCCGGCCACCGACGAGAAGACGAAGACACTGCCGACGACGGCCATGTAGCGACCGCGCTCCCGCGGCGGGACGACATCAGCGATGATGGCCTGCGCGAGCACCATCAGGCCGCCAGCGCCGAGGCCCTGGACGGCGCGGGCCGCGATGAGGACGGGCATCGAGCCGGCCAGCCCGCCAACGATGCTGCCGGACAGGAAGAGCGCGAGCGCCACGACGAATAGCCACTTGCGGCCGGCCAGGTCGCCGAGCTTGCCGTAGACCGGCATCGTGATCGCGGTCGTGAGGAGGTACGCGGTCGGCACCCAGGACATGTGGGCGATGCCGTGCAGCTGGCCGACGATCGTGGGCAGCGCCGTGTTGAAGATCATTGCGTCCAGGCTCGAGAGCAGGACCGCCGCCACCAGCGCCGCCATGATGAGCCGGAGGTGGTGACGCTCGGCCGCCGGGGCGGTCAATCTGCTTCTCCGGCTACGTCGCGGAGTACCGCGACCGCCCGGCTGACCAGGGCGGGCCACGGGATGGCGGGCTGGACGCGGAGGCGGCCGATCATCCAGTGCATCGCCGCATGGCTCAGGGCGACGAGCATCTTCGCCCGTTCGGCCGTATCGGCCGCCCCCCCGCCACCCAACCGGCGCACGGCGGCCCGCTCGACCTGCTCGCTCGCCCGGTCGAGGCGGGCGATGTGGGCCGCGCGCAGGGCAGGCGTGCGCTCGGTGAGGTCGAGGCGCTTGAGCAGGACCGCGCGCTCGGCGGGAGCATCGGGCCAGTCCGCCACGATCAGCCGCATCAGCTCGATAAGCGCGTCGCCGCGGCCCGCCGCGAAGGCGGCCAGACGCCGCTCGTCCAGCGGCGAGGGCTCAGGTCCCAGTACGGCCCGCTCCTTGGAGCCGAAGTAGTTGAAGAAGGTGCTCGGCGACACGAGCGCGGCGTCGCAGATCATCTCGACCGTCACGGCGTCGTAGCCGTGCTCGAGCGCGAGATCGAGGGCGATGCGCTCCACGGCCGCCCGCCTGCGATCACGCAACGGCGACTTGACTGGCGTTACGGTCGACATACTTGTAGTATATCCAAAATTGGAGTTTATCCAAACCCTGGCACGCTGACACCGACGGTGAGGACGATGATGGGACCGAAGCTTGCCTGGGGCACTGGCCTGGAAGGACGGCGGATCGCCGACCTGGGCGACGGGACCTACCGCAATCCCGTGCTGGCCGGCGACTTCCCGGATCCGACCGTGCTCAAGGACGGCGCGGACTACTACCTCACGACGTCGTCCTTCGACGCGTCGCCGGGCCTGCTGATCCACCACTCGCGGGACCTGGTCAACTGGGCCCCGCTCACGTTCGCCTTGCCGCGCCCGCTCACCACGGTCTTCGCCGTCGACCTGGTCAAGCATGACGGCCGGTACTTCATCTACATCCCGTTCATCCCGTCGCCGTGGGCCCCGGAGTTCGGGCCGGCTCCGCGAATTTTCGTCATCCACGCCGACCGCATAGAGGGCCCGTGGAGC
>Ga0335081_10002343_pt1 | contig 29759 bp, 25 predicted proteins | sample Lox_Sample_35_FD_206713 | JGI IMG/M metagenome (GOLD analysis project Ga0335081, IMG submission 206713) | Soil microbial communities from Loxahatchee National Wildlife Refuge, Florida, United States - Lox_Sample_3.5 | ecosystem: Environmental > Terrestrial > Soil > Wetlands | place: USA...
GAGAGCCGCGCCGCCACCTCGGCCGCGAGGCCGTAGGCCGCGGCGGGCACGCCACTCGCGACCGGCTTGCCGATGGTGAGCAGATCCGGATCCAGTCCGTCGCGGGCCGTGCAGCCGCCGGGGCCCGCGCAGATGGTATGCGTCTCGTCCAGGACAAGCAGCGTGCCGTGGCGGCGTGTGGCTTTCCGGAGAGCGGCGTGAAACCCCGGTTCGGGATGGATGATCCCGACGTTGGTCATCACCGGCTCCGCCAGCACGCAGGCCACGTCGCCGGCCGCCAGCTCACGCTCGAGGCCAGCGACATCGTTGAACTCGACCACCCGGGTGGTGAGCGCCGGGTTCACGGGCGGCCCGAGGTTTCCGGGCCGCGGCACGACCCGGCCATCAACCAGCACCGCGAAAGTCTCGTCGACGGTCCCGTGGTAGCACCAGTTGAAGACGAGGATCCGGGGCCGCCCCGTGACCGCCCGCGCGATCCGGATCGCGAAGCGGTTCGCGTCGGTAGCGCTCAGGGCGAATTGCCAGATTGGAAGACCGAAACGTCTACTGAGCTCCTCGGCAACCCAGACGTGGTCCTCCGCAGGAAGCATGAAGCTGAACCCGCGAGCGGCCTGCCCCCTGACCGCTACGACCGCGGGATCGGGAGCGTGCCCGGTCATCGCCCCGGTGTCGCCGAGGCAGAAGTCCACGTAGCTCTTGCCATCTACGTCGGTCAAGCTCGCCCCGCGTCCACGATCCACGAACACCGGGAATCCTCCAGCCCACTTGGCCAGCCAGGGCATAGGCAGGCCATCCTGGAGGCACCCTCGGGCGCGTTCGAACAGGGCCCGTGAACGCGGGTGGGAATCCCGGAACCGCGCCTCCTCCTGCATGAGGAGCGCAGCCAGGCGCGGCCGGTCGACGGCGACGACCTGAGGCATCATCCGGCGACCGCGGCATCGAGCGCCGCGCCCACCGCATCGAGACCCTCAGTGAGGACGGCGGGTTCAACGGTGAGGGGGACGAGGATTCTGATGACATTCCCGAAGGTGCCCGCCGTGAGAAGGAGCACTCCTCTCCGCAGCGCCTCGGCCTGAAGACGGCTGGTCAGCTCCTTTGCGGGCTCCTTGGTGCTCCGGTCCTTCACCAGCTCCATGGCGAGCATCGCTCCGAGTCCACGCACGTCACCGATGGCTGCGTGGCGCCGTTGCCAGTCGAGGAACCGGCCGCGGATCAGCTTCCCCACCTGTTCGCCTTTCTCGACAATCCGCTCCTCGCGCATCACCTCGAGAACCGCCAAGGCCGCGGCGCATGCCAGGGGATTACCGCCATAGGTCCCACCCAGCCCCCCGGGTTGGGAGGCATCGAGCACGTCGGCTCGACCGGTCACCCCAGCCAACGGGAGGCCGCCAGCCAGGGACTTGGCGGTGGTCATGAGATCCGGCACCAACCCGTAGTGCTCGGAGGCAAAGAGGCGCCCGGTCCTGCCAAAGCCGGTCTGGATTTCGTCGGCGATCAGCACGATGCCGTGGTCCCGGCAGAAGGCCGCGAGCATCTCCACGAACTCCGGCGGCGCGGGAATGAAGCCGCCCTCCCCGATCTCCAGCTCGATGATGACCGCCGCGATGCTGCCCGGATCGATGTGCGATGCGAGCAGCTGCTCGAGGTGCGTCCGATCCGACCTGCAGCACCGCCCGCCCGCCGGACCGGCGGGACAGCGGTAGCAGTAGGGATAGGGAATCCGGTACACCTCAGGCATGAACGGCCCGAATCCCGTCTTGTAGGGATTCACCTTGGACGTGAGCGAGAGACCCAGATAGGTGCGGCCGTGAAAGCCGTGCTCGAAGCAGACCACCGCCTGGCGCCCGGTGAAGCGCCGCGCAGCCTTGATGGCGTTCTCGACCGCTTCCGCGCCGCTGTTTACGAAGAAGGTCCGCTTCTCGTGGTTTCCGGGCGTGAGCGCGTTGAGCTGCTCTGCCAGCGCGATGTACGGCTCGTACATCGAGACGGGGAAGCAGACGTGCATGAACCGGTCGAGCTGAGCCCGGACCGCGGCGACGATCCGCGGGTGGCGGTGCCCCGCGTTGACGACACCGATTCCCCCGCCAAAATCGATCAGTCGATTGCCATCGGCGTCCAGGATCACCGCGTTCTCAGCCTGAACGACGGCGATGGGGGTCGCCGCTGGAACCCCGCGCGGGATGGCCTTTGCGCGACGTGCGGCGAGCGCCTGGCTCCGGGGACCGGGTACAGGGGTCTTGAGGTCGATCACGGGGGACATCCGGCCTCCGCGGACATGGCAGTGTGGATAGCGCGGGATTCGCGCGAGCTTAGCAGCGACCGGCGTAAATGTCGAGAGGCTCACGGGGCAGGGGGCAGGGAGCTGGGCTGTGCCTGACCATCCGGTTGTGAGGTCCGACTGGACGGGAGGCGCGCTATGCGCAGCAAGGTTGCGTGATGCCAGTTGACCGTTAGGTTGTCCGCTCTGTCTCCCATCAGAGCATGCCTGTGGTCCCCAAGCCGGTGCGCCCGGCGTTGGTCCTCATTCAGGGCTTGTCATGTCCGAAGCCTACGACGCGATCATCATCGGTGGTGGCCACAACGGCCTCGTGACCTCCGCTTACCTCGCCCGGGCCGGGCTCAAGGTGCTGGTGCTCGAGCGCCGGGAGCTTCTGGGCGGATGCGCGGTTACGGAGGAGCTGTGGCCGGGCTTCAAGGTCTCGACGGCGAGCTACGTCAACAGTCTCTTCCGGCCGGAGATCATCCGCGACCTTGATCTCAAGCGCCACGGGTTCGCGATGCTGCCTCGGAGCCCCTCGAGCTTCACACCCTTCCCCGACGGACGCTACCTCCTGATGGGGCCGGACAAGGAGATGACCCATCGGGAGGTGGCCAAGTTCTCCGCGCGTGACGCGGCGAATCTCCCCCACTACGAGGCGATGCTCGAACGCATCGCGGACTTCCTCGAGCCGACCCTCCTGGAGACACCCCCGAACCCCTGGTCGACCTCGCCACGAACTCTGCTCCAGTTGCTTCGCCTCGGCCTGGCGTTCCGACGCCTGGGGACGGACGGGCAGAAGGCCGTGGAGATCCTGGCCGGGGCGGCCAATCCGATTCTCGACCGCTGGTTCGAATCGGAGGAGGTGAAGGCCACGCTGGCGACCGATGCGATCATCGGAGCCTTCGCGACGCCCTCGATGCCGGGGACGGCGTATGTCCTGTTCCATCACGTGATGGGTGAGTGTGATGGGGTTCGGGGCGTCTGGGGTTACGTGCGAGGCGGCATGGGGGGGCTGTCCAACGCGATCGCATCCGCGGCACGGGAGAAGGGTGCGGAGATCAAGACGAACGCGCCGGTATCCCGCATTCTGGTCAAGGACGGCAGGGTGGCCGGCGTGGCCATGGAGGACGGTGCAGAGTACCGTGCCCGGCGGGTCGTCTCGGGTGTCGACGCGGCCGTCACCTTCCTCAAGCTGATGACACCGAGCGACCTCCCCGGAGAGTTCGCCGACTCGGTGCGCCAGATCGACTATGCGAGCGGGAGCTGCAAGATCAACCTCGCCTTGTCGGAAGTACCCGACTTCGCCTGCCTCCGTGGCAACACTCCCGGCCCGCAACACCGGGGAACGATTCATCTGTGCCCCACCCGTGAGTATATCGAGCGGGCGTTCGACTGCGCCAAGTACGGCCATATCTCCGACCGCCCGATCATCGAAGCTACCATTCCCTCGTCCCTGGACGATACCGTGGCCCCCCGCGGCAAGCATGTCATGTCGATGTTCACCCAGTACTTCCCGTACCGGTTGGCGCCGGACGCGGGAACCCTGGAGGAGAACAAGCGGAGCTACGCCGAGCGGTGCATCGACATCATGACCGAGTACGCGCCGAACTTCCGGCGTGCCGTCATCGACTACCAGGTGCTCGCCCCGGCGGACCTCGAGGCTCGCTTCGGCCTCACCGGAGGCAACATCATGCAGGGCACCATGGCGCTCTCCAGCCTCTCCTTCATGCGCCCGGTTCCCGGCTACGCCAATTACCGAACGCCGATTCGGGGGCTCTACCTCTGCGGCGCGGCGACGCACCCCGGCGGCGGTGTCATGGGCGCCTGCGGCTACAATGCGGCCCGGGAGATTCTTCGGGACCGCTGAGGGCGGCTAAGAAGGAGAGCCGGCGGAGAGCAAGCGTGTCGGAGCTACTGGAGTGGGGCAGTACTGCAGGGGCCGGGGTCGGCCAGTGGGTCCACATCGCCCGGGTCCGCGAGCGGGACCGGGCCCAGCGCATTGATCCAGCAGGCGAGAGCCGGCTGTGGACGAGACCAGAGTTGGCCGGCCTCGGCTCCGCTCGGGAGCGCCGACGCGCTTCCGTCATCAACGAGCGCCTGGGCGGCGCTGAAGTTCGACATGGCGCGGAACGTCATAGCCGGGACCCGGGCGCGGGCCTGAAGATGGATAGGGTGCAGCGTATCGATCCCGACGCCGAGAGTCTGGGGCCCGGCTTCCGTACCGAGACTCCAGGTCGCCCGAGCCTGACCGGTCGTGTCGGTCTCTCGACTCTCCGGGTCCACAGAACCCGCTCCGGAGAGTACCGAGAACGTAACGCTGGCTCCCGGCACGGCGTTCCCATACGCGTCCCGCACGACAACGGCGATGAGGCTGTCGCCAGGCGGGGTCGGAGAGCTCCGTCCTGAATCGGTTGAGACAAACATCAGGGACGCGGGCGGACCCGGCGCAGCGACCGCGTGGAACTCGAGAGGGTCCAGGCCGCCGGCAAGTACCGTCGCGGTCCGCGCCCCGGCTTTGAGAGGGAGGGTCCAGATCGAACGGGCCTGTCCTCCGGGCCCGGTAGTCTGCGTGACGGGGACAAATTCGCCTCCTCCCGGAGGTGCCGCGAACCGAACCAGCACTCCGGGAACGGGGTCCCCGAACTTGTCCGTGATCAGTACCGAAAGCGCGGTGTCGAGAGCCTGACCGACGACCCCCCGCTGCCCCTCGCCCGCGACGATCATGACCGTCGTAGGGACGGGCCGCGGTCCGACAGGCTCTTCATTACACGCGACAAGGCACAGAAGCGTGCCAAGCAGACCGACCCGACCGGGAATCCGCATTGCCGTCCACGAAGCAACGGGTAGAATAAGTGCGATAATGGAGGGGAGGATGGATGCGGGCAAGTCCTCCCCATCTTTGCGACTGGAGCCAGGGACCGTGAAAGCCTATCAGATGTACATTGACGGCCAGTTCGTTCCGGCCACCGGCGGAAAGACGTTTCAGGTCTTCGATCCAGCGACCGAACAACCCATCGCGACCTGCCCCCAGGGGACGGCGGCCGACGTGGCGCGCGCCGTCGAGGCGGCCAAGCGCGCCTTCCACGGCGTCTGGCGGAACACCACTGCGCAGGAACGGGGGCGCATCCTGCTCCGTCTGGCCGATCGGCTCCGGGCGCGCCGGGACGAGCTGGCCCTGCTCGAGACGCTGAACTCCGGCAAGCCGATCGTGGAGTCGGAGTTCGACATGGACGACTCGGCGGTATGTCTCGAGTACTACGGCGGACTCGCTACCAAGATCAACGGTGAGGTGATTCCGGTCCCGGCGAACGCGATGGTGCTTGCGGTGAAAGAGCCGATGGGCGTGGCCGGTCAGATCATCCCGTGGAACTACCCGTTGGCGATGGCGGCCTGGAAGATCGGCCCGGCGATCGCGGCCGGCTGCACGGTGGTGATCAAGCCCGCGGAACAGACCCCGCTCACGTTGCTCGAACTGGCCCGGGAGTTCGAGGCCGCAGGACTCCCGCCCGGGGTGATCAACGTCGTGACCGGGTTTGGACCGGAGGCGGGAGCCCCACTCGTGACGCACCCCGACGTGCGGAAGATCGCCTTCACAGGGTCGGCCGAGGTTGGCAAGCTCATCATGCGCAACGCCGCTGACCAGCTGAAGCGGGTCTCCCTTGAATTGGGCGGCAAATCGCCCAACATCTTCTTCGCCGACGCCGACTTCGAGGCGGCCGTGGATGGCGCCTTGTTCGGTACCTTCATCAACCAGGGCGAGGTCTGCTCGGCCGGCAGCCGGGTGCTGGTGCAACGGGAGATCTACCGGAAGTTCGTGGACGCCTGTGCCGCCAAGGCCAAGAACATCCGGCTGGGGCCCGGGGTAGAACGGGAGACCAAGATGGGCCCGCTGGTCAGCGCCGAGCAGCGCGATCGGGTACGGAAGTACCAGGAGATCGGCAAGCGGGAGGCAAAGGTCGCGGTTGGCGGAGGCGTTCCGAGCCTGGGCAAGGGCTGGTACGTCGAGCCTACGATCTTCTACGACGTGGACAACAGCGCCACCATTGCCCAGGAAGAGATCTTCGGGCCGGTGATGAGCATCATTCCCTTCAAGGACGAGGCAGAAGCCCTGGCGATCGCCAACGCGACGCCCTACGGCCTTGCGGCGGCGGTGTGGACCCGCGACATCTTCAAGGCCTTCCGGATCGTCAAGCAACTGGAAGCCGGGATCGTCTGGGTGAACCACATGCAGCCGACCATGCTCGAGGCCCCCTGGGGCGGATACAAGATGTCGGGGTTCGGCCGGGAGCTGGGCCACTGGGGAGTAGAGGAGTATCTCGAAACCAAGCAGATTTACATCAACCTCGATGAGGCACCGATCGCCTGGTACTGACCGCCAGGAAACCGGTCGGACGCAGCACGGTCAATCTGGCCCCGAGCGCCAAATTGGCCTACGCATTCCTTCGTGAAGATTTCGAGTGTGCGATCGGTCGGGTTGGTAATATCACGCCCGAGAAGTGGTTAGGCGAAGTGTCTACGGTGCGCGTTTAACTGGCACACGCCGTGCCAAGCCGCGGGCAGCACCCCGCATACAGCACTCTTCACTTTCCAGGAGCCGTTCATGCGCCTTCGCCTTTCCACCTCCATCGCCGGGCTAGCGCTGGGCCTGTTGCTCGCCTCGGCAGGCGGCCTCTCTGCCCAGGCCACTACAACCGGTACCTGCAAGGATGGCACGACCACGACGTCCAAGACCAAGAAGGGCGCGTGCGCCAAGCACGGCGGCCTCGCCAGCTGGACCGGACCGGCCGCAGCGGCCCCGGCTTCGACGACGGCCCCCAAGTCCAGCAAGTCGGCCAAGAGTTCCACATCCGAGCCGATCACCTGCGCGGACGGCTCGACCTGGAGCGGCAAGACCCGCAAGGGCGCGTGCAAGGGGCATGGCGGCATAGCGAAGGCTGGAGCGGCTGCCGCCGCGCCGGCTCCGGCCGCGGCTCCCAAGACAGCCGCTGCTCCGCCTCCTTCAAAGGCAGCGGCACCGACCGGCGCCGCGCCGGCAGGAGCCACCGCCCTGTGCAAGGATGGCACGTACTCTACTTCAAAGCATCACGAAGGGGCGTGCTCGCACCACGGAGGAGTCTCTCAGTGGTTGGACGGCTCCAAGAACTGAGGCGGCGCTTCACCCGCCTGACACCAAGGCCCCCCGGAGATCCTCCGGAGGGCCTTGGTTCATTTCCCCGATCAGTCTAGCCGACCTTGACCGTGATCTCCTTCGGCTTGGCGCGCTCCGCCTTCGGAAGGGTTACGGTCAGAACCCCGCTTTCGAACTTGGCCGCTACCCGGTCGCCATCCACCGTGTTGGGCAGCGTGAAGGACCGCTCGAAGACCCCGTAGCTCCGCTCATAGCGGTGCACCTTGGTGGTCTTCTCTTCCGCCTGCTGCCGCTTCTCCCCACGAATGGTCAGCGTATCGTTCTCGATCGTGAGCTTCACGTCCTCGGCCTTCAGCCCGGGCAATTCGATCGCGATTTTGATTCCGTCTGCATCCTCGAAGATGTCCGTGGGGGGTACCCACGCCGAGGTTACCAGATCGGGACTGTCCCCTCCAAACGGCCAGCCTTGGAAGGCGGCATCCAGCATCCGGTTGAACCGGCGGACATCAGCCGTGTTGCGCAACATGATTGCCATATTCTCCTCCGCGCGTCTGCTATGGGTTCATCGCCCGGCGCCCTCGTCCGGTGCGCGCCCCCGGGAGAAGCATCCGGCGTGCCCGGCGGAAGGGGGGGAGATTCGGTCATGCTGACAGTGGGGGTGCCGCGGTGGGGGATCATTCCGGCAGTGGCCGGGTCGGTCTGGCAGGACAGGGCTCAGGCAGCGCCGGCCACCTCGCCGCGCACTTGGGCGACGACGGCCGCCAACTCGGCGAGCTCAAAGGGCTTCTCCAGGACAGGTCGTGAACTGGAACTCAGGAACGCCGCCGTCTCGGGGGAAGCGATGTCGCCTGAGGCGAAGACCAGGCGCCCGAGAAGATCGGGACGTGACACACTCACCCACTGGTACACCTCGCGTCCGGACAGGCCTGGCATCCGGAGGTCGCAGATGATGATCTCGTAGGCATCAGCCCCCTTGGCATCCACGAGACGGGAGAGCCCGACCGTGCCGTCGGCGGCCTCGTCCACCGACCAGCCCTGTCGTTCAAAGTATCGGCGAATGGAAGACCGCACTGGTTCCTCGTCATCGATGATGAGAACTCGGGGCTTCTTCTCGGATGCGGGCTCCGCGGGAATCGCGGGGGCGTGGAAGGGCGCGGGCGTCGAGCGGCGTGTCGGCAGGGAAGGCGGCCGGCCCACGGGTAGCCAGGCCACGAACCTGGCCCCTGGGCCGGGAGTGAGGTTCTCGCCGCGCAACTCTCCTCCGTGCTGTTGCACGATGCCGAGAGAGACCGACAATCCCAGCCCGGTCCCCTCACCGGTCCCGCGCGTGGTGAAGAACGGCTCGAAGATGCGGGTCAGGAGGTGGGGCGGGATTCCGGGCCCACTGTCTTCCACCTCGATCGCCAGCCCATCGCGCTCCCGATGCACCCGCAGGGTGATTCGCCCACCCGGAGCGGCGCGGGCCGCGTTGTCGAGGAGGTTGGTGAATACCTGCTCCAGCCCGGGAGGGTCGCAGGTGATCGGCGGCAGGTCTGCCTCCACCGTCACCGTGAGCTGCACGGCCTGCCGGTCGAGATCCGCCGCGAGGGCCCGCACCGTTCGATCCACGAGGGCACCGACGTTGGCGGCCTCGCGCCGCTCCTCGCGCCGTCGCACGAAACTCAGCAGGTCGCGGACGATCGCTCGAGCGCGCCGAGCCTGTTCCCGAATCGTGGCGAGGGGGCCCGCGTGGTCGCCCTCCGGCTGCTCGGCCAGCAGCTGCTCGCTGTAGGTCAGGATGGCGGCGAGCGGATTGTTGAGCTCGTGCGCCACTCCAGATACCAGCCGCCCCAGGGCCTCCATCCGGAGCGATTCCGCCAGCCTGGACTGCAGCTCCTCGCGCTCGGACTGGGTGCGTCGGCGCTCGCTCACGTCCCGGAGCACCAGGATATCGAGCTCGCCTTGCGGCCCGAAGAAGGCGCTCGCCGCCACTTCCAGAGGGATCTCGTCGCCATAGCCGTTGCGGCCGCGAACCTCGAAAACCGACTGGCGCCCGGGCGAGGACCGACGGACCTCGAGCAGGCGCCGTTCGAGGTCGGTGCGCACCGTCTCGGGAAACAACTCGAGCAGCACCCGGCCGTCCATGTCGCGGCGGCGCATTCCGAAGATCCGGGCCGCACCCACGTTGGCCAGCACCACCAGCCCGTCATGGTCGGCGGCGATGATCCCGTCGGTCGCGGTTTCGATCACGGCCTTGAGGCGCGCCTCGGAAGCGGCCACATCCCGAAGCCGTCCTGCCCGGGCCTCGTCGGTCTCATGGCGCGCGTCCTCCAGCAGCACCACCACCTGGCCGTAGGCGAGCAGCACCATGGCGGCCGTGTCGATGTACGAGTTGTACGAGGGCAGGATCCGGAGCCACAAGGTGACCACATCGCCCAGCAGGAGCCGCTCCCAGAAGGCGAGCCCATACAGGCCCCACAGCGCCGCCAGAGCCAGCGACGCGCCCGAGAGGAACCGGGTGCCCATCGTGCGTCGATCACGGGTAATGGAGGCCGTGAGGTAGCCGCACGCCGCGTAGGTCAGTAGCGCTACCGGCTCTTGAACGACCATGATTCGATTGAGGTCCACGGCACCGAGCGCACCGAAGCCGGCCAGAAGCGTCGCTCCCGCCAGCCACACAATGGGTCGACCCGGCAGCCTGACGCCCCGGCAGAAGAGCCAGGTGCCCGCCAGTAGCAGCTCCAGATGAAGCAGCTTGGCCAAGAAGTACCCGGCGTGCAGAGAATACGCGACGGCGTCCGGCTTGCTCGGATTGGCGGGAACGATCAGGTAGCGGAGCGCCACGGCGGACAGAGCTACCAGCAGCGCCAGCCAGCCCCACGCCCAGACCACGAAGTACGTCCGGACGCCCGCGTGACGGGTCAGGAGATAGAACAGCACCAGAAGCAGCGCCGTTCCGCCCAACTGCACGGAGACGCCGATGGAAGAGAGCAGGAGGCCCAAGGCGGCAGGATCCATACCGAATCGCAACGGGGGCTTCGCGGAACCTAACATCCTGGCGGGCGGGACGTCAGCCGGAGTGATGCGTGCGCCATTCCTGAGTCTGGTCTGCCTCGTCGTTCTCTCGACTCCGCTTCCGGCCCAGCAGCCGACGGCGGCGGACTCCGCCCGCCACCTGCTCAACCGCCTCGCCTTCGGCCCCCGGCCGGGAGAGGTCGAGCAGATCGCACGCGAGGGCGCCCTCCATGCGGCCGATCGCATGCTCTCCGATTCGCGTCCCGACGATCAAGCCTTGCCCGCCCTGGAGGAGAAGTTCCATTTGGAGCGGTTCCAGGCCCGGGCCATGCTCGAGACGGAAGAGAAGCTGCGCCGGCAGCGGCGCGAGGCCAAGGCCGACTCGGAGATGACCGGAGCGGGCGCGCGAGCCACCGGCGCGCCCCGGCTGCTTCCCGAGTATCAGGAGCTGACGGTAGTTCGCGCGGTGATGGCCCGCGACCAGCTCCGGGAGGTGATGGTCGACTTCTGGGCCAACCACTTCAACGTCTTCTTCAACAAGGGCGCCGATCGGGCGCTTCTCCCCACCTACATCGAGACCGTCATCCGCCCCCATGCCCTGGGCCGGTTCGAGGACCTCCTGCTCGCCACCGCGCGGAGTCCCGCGATGCTCTTCTACCTCGACAACGTGCGGAGCGTCGCTGCCCAGGATTCCCGGCTCGGGGGAGGGGAGCCGGCTCGGCCCGGCCGCCCCACCGGCCTGAACGAGAACTACGCGCGGGAGCTGATGGAGCTCCACACGCTGGGGGTTGACGGCGGCTACACTCAGCACGACGTCACGGAGGTCGCGAGAATCCTGACCGGCTGGAGCATGACTCGGCCGGCGGACGGCGCCGAGTTCGTCTTTCGCGAGCGAGCGCACGATTACGGGGCCAAGACGGTGCTGGGCGTCCGCTTCCCCGCGGGACACGGCGAAGATGAGGGAGAGCGGCTGTTGCGGATGCTCGCGCGCCACCCGGCAACTTTGCACCACATCAGCCGGAAGCTGTGTGCCCGCTTCGTGGCGGACGATCCACCCGACGGATGCGTCGATGCGGCGGTTCACGCCTGGGAAGCCAGCGATGGGGACATCCTCGCGGTCCTTCGCGCCATCGTTCACTCCCCGGAGTTCTGGGCCCCCCGCGCGATGGACAACAAAGTGAAGTCTCCGCTCGAATTCATCGCCAGCGCAGCCCGGGCCACGGACGCGACTCCGGACACGCTGCCGGGCCTGGCGCAGGCCGTGGCCCGCCTGGGGCAACCGCTCTTTCAGCAGGCCTCTCCCGCCGGCTACCCCGAGCGGCAAGAGGACTGGGTCAACAGCGGGGCGCTCCTGGGTCGCATGAACACGGGCGTGGCCCTTGCCGCGGGGCGGATAGCTGGCTCCGCTCCCGATCTCGATGCCCTTGCTCCAGCCTCAGCGGACTATGGGGCGCTGCTCGACGCGATCGACCACCAGCTTTTCGCCGGATCGATGTCGGCGCGGACCCGCGCCGCAGTCACGAACGAGTTGAATGAGATCCCCAACCCCGAAGCGGCCCGGACCTTTGCGATCGGCCTGGCGCTCGGCAGCCCGGAGTTCCAACGACAATGAGCATCTCTCGACGCGTCTTCGTCCGGGCGGGTGGTCTCACTCTGGTGAGCTTTGGGCTCGATCCCCTGTTTCTCGCCCGCGCGGCCTACGCCCGGAGCTCGGCGCGCCCGGACGGCGCCGGCCGCCGCGTGCTCCTGTGTCTCTTTCAGCGCGGAGCGGTGGACGGTCTCAGCATGATCGTCCCGCACGGCGAGCGCAGTTACTACGACGAGCGTCCGCAGATCGCCATACCGCGCGAGCGGGTCATCGATCTCGATGGTCATTTCGGTCTCCACCCTGCACTGGCGCCGCTCAAACGGTGGTGGGACAACGGCAGCTTTGCCGCCGTCCACGCGGTCGGCTCGCCGGACAGCACCCGCAGCCACTTCGACGCCCAGGACTACATGGAGACGGGGACGCCCGGTGTGAAGGCGACCCCGGACGGTTGGCTCAATCGGTACTGCCAGCACCGTCAGGAGCATGAGAACACGCCCTTTCGCGCTGTCGCGTTCGGCCCCGAGCTGCCTCGCATCCTGGAGGGAAGCGCGCCCACACTCGCGATCCGGGACCTGCAGAGCTTTGGCATTCGTGCCGGCGGGCCCGCCGTTCGAGACCGTCTGACGCGCGCCTTCGAGGCGATGTATGCCGGCTCGGAGACTGGCCTCCTTGCCAGCTCCGCGGCGGAGGGATTTGAGGCGGCCAAGATCCTCTCGCGTTTCGATCCAGCCGACTACCGCCCGGAACACGGCGCTAGCTACCCCAAGGCCCCTCTGGCCCGGTCGCTCAGTCAGATCGCCCAGCTGATCAAGGCCGACATCGGAGTGGAGATCGCGTTCGCCGACCTGGGCGGCTGGGACACCCATGTCAATCAGGGCGCTGACACGGGCCAGCTCGGCAACCGGCTGGGTGAACTGGCGGCCGCGCTCGATGCCTTCGCGACGGACCTGGGTGAGCGGATGCAGGACGTGACGGTGCTGACCATGTCGGAGTTCGGCCGGACGGTGCGCGAAAATGGCAGTGGCGGAACCGACCACGGGCACGGCACCGCCATGCTCCTGCTGGGCGGCACGGTGAAGGGCGGCAGGGTGCTCGGACAATGGCCCGGCCTCGCGGAGCAATCCCGCTTCGAAGGCCGGGATCTCGCAGTGACTACCGACTTCCGGTCGCTATTCGGCGAAGTACTAACCCGGCACCTTGGCCTTCCCGACATCAGCGCCGTGTTTCCCGGCTTCGCCGGCGGGGCCCGCGATTTCCCCGGGGCTATCGGCTGAAGGATGCGGCTTCGAGTCGTGCCTGCTCGGCCCGATCGGCCTCCCCCAGACACCGGACCTCGGCCATGACGGCATCCGCCAGGGCACGATAGGTGGACGCGGCATCTGGCTTCGAGAGGTATGGCGCGGGATCGAACTCATCTCCGAACCAGATCCGGATCCGGCGCCCGCCCCGCAGGCGGCGTCGCACCACGTCCGAGAAGCTGTTGGTGAGACCCGCCACGAAGACCGGAAGCACCCGGGGCTCTGCCTCATAGATCAACCGCCCGATGCCAGGCTGAGCAGCCAGAAAGCTGTAGGGATCGGGATCCTTGTTGCGTGTCCCCTCGGGGTGGAACCCAACCAGCTGCCCTGGACGGTCGCGGCACAGACGGGCCAACTCCTGCAGCGCCCACTGGTCGAACCGCCGCTTGTTGGGCTGGTGGAAGAACGGCGGGTACATCGACCACCAGGCGCACAGCGCGTTCAGCGCGACACCCCCGGGCCGCTGGTAGAAGTACCGACCCCGCACCGGGAAGTTGATGGCCCGCCACCCGCGGAGACGGAGAAAGAGCACGCTCATCACCACGTACAGATCGAAGAACGTGCGATGATTCGCGGCCAGCAGCACCGGACGATCCCGCCGGATCCGCTCGACACGGTCGAGACCATGAACCTCGAGCAGGGGGCCGGTCACCAGGCCGATCCACCGGGCGTTGATCTCGCGCTGGAAGACGAACCAGAAGCGCTGCCAGGCGCCGCTGTTCATCCGGCGCACGAGCCGGACCGCGAGCCGTTCGAACCGGCTCAGGGCCTCGAAGGGGGGGTCGGTTTGGGACACGCGCCAAGTTTGCGCCACCGCCAGGCTACCCGGAAGAGGGGATGGAGCCGGCTATACTTCCCCACGGCGATTCCAAAACGGAGCAGATCGACCCATGGCGCCCTGGGAACAGCTGCGGGGCTTGATCCGCGCTCGAGGGAGGCGAAGCGCGCGGGAGGTACGGGTGGAACGCCTCCCCGGGTTCCTGTCGCGGCAGCTGGAGGAGAACCGCGTCGTGGACATCTACCTGCCCCTCGACTACGACCAAACCGGATCCCTGGAGTATCGCGTGGTCTACGCGAACGATGGCCAGGACATGCAGGCCGTGGACCTGCGAGGGACGCTGAGACTGCTGCAGGCCGCGAATCGCATGGAGCCGGCAGTCGTCGTCGCCGTGCACGCCACCGACCGCCTGCAGGACTACGGTACGGCGGGAGTACTCAACGCCCAGGGCCTGGGTGGCCGCGCGGAGCGCTACGGGCGCTTCCTCCTCGAGGAGTTGATGCCCGCCATCGCCGCCCGCTATCGCGTCCGCCGGAGCGGCGGACTCAATGCCATCATGGGGTGGTCGTTAGGCGGGCTGGCGGCGTTCGACCTGGCCTGGCGGCATCCGGAGGAGTTCGGCACGGTCGGGGTTTTCTCCGGTTCGTTCTGGTGGCGAAACGACGACCGAACGGTCGTTGCGCGGCAGGCCTCGCGGATCATGCATCGACGGGTGCGGGAGACGGTGGGGAGGCCAGCGCTGCGAATGTGGTTCGAGACCGGCCTCCAGGACGAAGCCGCCGACCGGGATGGCGACGGCGTCATCGACGCGGTCCAGGATACAGAGGAATTGATTGAGGAGCTGGAGCGGAAGGGCTACCGACGCGGTCGGGACATGGTTCACCTCACCGTGCAGGGTGGCCACGATCTCCCAACCTGGAAGCGGCTCCTGCCAGAGTGGCTCACATGGGTCCTTCCGTCGACCTCCACCTGAGGGCCGGCGGAGACGCGATGCCGGACTACTTCAGGCGCCAGAACTGAACCCGGTCCTCGAGCAGCTGCGGAATGGCTAGCAATCCACGCGCTCGGTCGACGCCTATGTCCGCTGGCGAGTTGATGCCCGATGCGACCCTGCGATTTCCGCCAGCCGCCAGGACGAACACCGACGAATCGGCCCAACTGGTGACCAAGATGTCGCCACCTACCACCTCGACACCGTCCTGGCCACCCGGTCCGCTCCCCAGCGTGTCCACCTTGGCCTGACCCGGATTCCAGGCCAGAATCGCCGTGCCGGTGTAAGGCACCACGATGAAGTGCCCCCCTGCCGAGTCCCAGGTGATTCCGTTGGGTCCCCCGAGCCATGCGCCTTCCGCGACAACTGAGACCTTCCGCCCCTTGAGCGCAAAAATCCGGTCCGGCCCGGGGTGCACCATCTGGCCCTTGTCGTCGAACAGGATTCCGGTGTCGGTGATGTAGACCGTTCCATCCGGGCCCGCCGCCACATCGTTGAGGAACTTGGCCTGTTTGCCAAGGTTCACGTTGGCAACCAGCGCCCCGGTCTTCCGGTCGAAACCGCGAACCGCGTCGATGTCCGCCACCCACAGCGTATCCCACACGATCGCGAGGCCCTTCGGGCCGTTCAGGGTCACGCCGTCTCGCCCACCTTGAACGAAATGCAGGCTATCTACCGCTCCGCCACGAGTGAGCCGCGCGATAAACCCATTGCCGTCCTTCGCGGAAGGATTGCCGTTGATGTTGGAGACGAACCAGACCTGCTGGTCCGCGTCCCACAGGGCGGATTCCGGGTGGCTGAACCCCGAAGTTACCGAGACGACGGCTGGCCCCGGCGGCGGCACGGCCTCGGTCGCGGGCTTGGGAGTCTCCTTCGGGGAGCAGGCAACCAGGAGCACGGCACTGGTGAGAAGGGGTCGGCGCATCATGCGGAGTCCTTTCACGGAGAAGCCAGCGGGCAGCGTTTCACGCGCCCGGTAGAACGGAAGAATGTAACGAGGCCCGGCGAGGAACCGGTCACACCTTCACATAGAGCTCGCCGCCCTGTTCCCGGAATTCGGCGGACTTGGCCGCCATGCCGGCCGCCGCTTTCCTGATGTCCTGGGTGATCTGCATGGAGCAGAACCGCGGGCCGCACATCGAGCAGAAATGGGCCAGCTTGGCGCCAACCGCCGGCAGGGTCTCGTCATGGAAGGCCCGGGCCGTCACCGGGTCGAGTGACAGGTTGAACTGGTCCTCCCACCGGAACTCGAACCTCGCCTTGGACAGGGCATCGTCCCACACGCGCGCTCGCGGATGGCCCTTGGCGAGGTCCGCGGCGTGTGCCGCGATCTTGTAAGCGATGACGCCCGCCTTGACGTCGTCCTTGTCCGGAAGGCCGAGGTGCTCCTTGGGGGTCACGTAGCAGAGCATCGCGGTCCCGAACCAGCCGATCATCGCCGCCCCGATGGCGCTGGTGATGTGATCGTACCCCGGCGCGATATCGGTCGTGAGTGGCCCCAGCGTATAGAAGGGCGCCTCGTCGCACCACTGGAGCTGCTTCTCCATGTTCTCCTTGATGAGATGCATGGGAACGTGCCCCGGCCCCTCGTTCATCACCTGGACATCATGAGACCACGCCAGCCGCGTGAGCTCTCCCTGTGTCTTGAGCTCGGCGAACTGCGCCGCGTCATTCGCATCCGCGATGGACCCTGGCCGAAGGCCATCTCCCAGAGAGAAGGACACGTCGTAAGCCTTCATGATCTCGCAGATCTCGGCGAAACGCGTGTACAGGAAGCTCTGCCGGTGATGAGCCAGACACCACTTGGCGACGATCGACCCGCCCCGGGACACGATGCCCGTCATCCGGTTCGCGGTAAGCGGGATGTACTCCAGCAGCACGCCGGCGTGCACCGTGAAGTAATCCACGCCCTGCTCGGCCTGCTCGATCAGCGTGTCCCGATAGATCTCCCAGGTGAGATCCTCCGCCACGCCTCCGACCTTCTCCAGCGCCTCATAGATGGGGACCGTGCCGATGGGCACGGGGCTGTTACGCAGGATCCACTGCCGGGTCGCGTGGATGTCCTTGCCGGTTGACAGGTCCATCACGGTATCGGCGCCCCAGAGCGTCGCCCAGCGGAGCTTCTCCACCTCCTCCTCGATGCTGCTGGTGACCGCCGAGTTCCCGATGTTGGCGTTGATCTTCACATGGAAGGCGCGGCCGATGATCATCGGCTCGAGCTCGGGATGGTTGATGTTCGCCGGAATGATCGCGCGGCCCCGCGCCACCTCGGCCCTGACCAGCTCCGCCGGGAGCCCTTCCCGCACCGCCACGAACTCCATCTCCGGGGTGATCTCGCCTCGGCGGGCGAAGTACAGCTGCGTCACCGGCCCAGCCGCCCGGAGTCGCGGGCGGTGGAGCGCGGCGGGGATCCGGACACTTTCGAGATCCTCACCCGGGAGCACCGTGACGGCACGGCCCGCCATCCACTGCGATCGAAGCGGCGGCAACCCCTGCCGAACGTCCGCTGCCTCTGGGCCGGTGGAATCGTAGACCTGCAATGGGGGCTCGCCGCCCGAGAGAGCAATCTCCCGGACCGGAACACGGACTCCATGGGGGCCCTCGACCAGGACCTTGGTGGAGCCCGGAAACACGCCCCGGTACGGGGCTTGGGTCTCTCTGGTGGTCATGACGCCCTTCCTGTGGCGAAGGCGGAGGGGCGCAGGTGGGTCCGCGCTCCCTTCGCCGGTATAAGCCGGATCAGGTTCCAAGGGTATTTCTCAACCCGGGCGCGCCCCTGTCTGCGGCGAACCCGGGTACCCCCGACGGTGTTCAGGAATCGTAACCCCAGGCCCTTCGTGGTCAATGGCACGGCTGATGCTAGAAGTAGAGAGTGGGTGAGGGAGTACCATGAGGACCGGGATGTGATCTGGAGCACCGCCGGCACGGCTCAAGAACAATGCGCCGCCGACGATACCAGAGAAAGCGGTCCACTGCAACTCAGGAGATGGATTCAGGCGTGAATCGACGTCGCGGGGTGGGAGCGCGAATCGGTGCCCTCCAGTACCGGCTTCACCGCCGGGGGGTTGCGCTCATCCCGAGGAAAACGCGGAGAGGCTGAAGCTCTGCAGTCAGCAGACAGAGCCCCCGCGTTCGGCAAGACCGACGCGGGGGCTCTTCGCCTTGAGGGGGCCGTCGCGGAGAGGACACAGGCGGGGGCGAAATGCCACGGTTGCTCAGAGTCGCGGTCACGGGTTTCCTGGCGCTCATCGGCGCGGGGCACCCTATGCCCACCTCTCTGGCGACCCCGGCTACCCGGATGGTCGCGGATCCATCCCTTCGGGATGTCGCGGTGGCCGTGTACGACCCGCTTCAGCCGGTGATCTACTTCAACCCGACGCTGATGCAGCGGTTCAGCCCGGAGCTCGACACCTTCTTCATGGCCCACGAGCGTGCGCACATCACCCTGCGGCATACCCGGGCGGGCGCGCTGGGTGCCGACTCGGGAATTCGGGACCGGCTGCTGCAGTCCAAGGAGTTGGAGGCCGACTGTCTCGCGGCGGAGGAACTCGGTGCCGCGCATCGGGCCGCGTCCCTGGCGGCGGTGCGCTTCTTTGCCCATCTCGGCACCCAGCGGCTGGATGCAGAACATCCGCCCGGCGCGCTTCGGGCTCGCCAGATCCTGGCATGCATGCCCCAATGAACATGGACTGACGCCGACCGGCTTGCCGGGGTCGTCACCTTGACCCAGATTGCCGGTATGATCGCCGCAGGTCGCCTCTATCTCCCGCTCCTCACCCTCGTGGCGCTCGGCGCCCCGCCGGTCCGGGCGCAGGAGCTGCATCTGATCCCCGGCATCGAGGAAATCGCGACCGACACCCTCGAGGACATCGCGGTCGCGACGGTGGACCTGCCCCATCCTGTCATCTACTACAACCCGCGGCTGGCGCATCGGTACGGGCCGCTGCTCACCCGCTTCTTTCTGGCCCACGAATACGGGCACATCTATCACAAGCACAGCCGCGTAGCCGTATTCAACCTGCCGGTCCCCGTGCGCGACTCGGTGCTCCGCTCCGAAGAGCTCGAGGCGGACTGCTTCGCCGCCAGCCAGTCGGGCGAGCAGGATCGGGAGGCCAGCGAGGCGGCGCTGCGCTTCTTCTCGCGCCTCGGACCGTTCCGCTTTGATGCCGAACATCCCACCGGTGCACAGCGCGCGGCGCGGATTCTCCAGTGCATGCCGGCACCTCGCGGCACCGAGGTGTACGGGCGCGGCGAAACCGGGGTGGAGGTGGGGCCGGTAAGCGGCGAGCCGGACCTGATCAAGTTCGAGGTGGTGCCAGCGGAATTGGGCGCCGCGGAGTATGGGAGCCAGGCCCAGGTATACATCGACGGCCAGCGGCTGGGGGCCGTCTCGAACATGCGCCTGATGGAGCCCCTCACCGTCAATCGATTCGGTGCCGGCATACACAACTATCGAGTTGTCGTGCAGGTGTACGGCCTCGACCCTGCCCTGCAGTTCAACGACGATGGCGTGGTTACCGGACGCGGACAGATTCTGCTTCGAAACGGAGACCGGTTCCGCGTTGACTGGGTGCCGGGTTCCGCACCAACCCTGGTGCGAGAAGGCACCGCTGATGGTCAGGAGCCCTGACCTCCCTGAACGTCACCGACCTGGGTCTCGCCGGAAGGCATGTCGGCGTGACCGGTCGGCGCCGCAGGTGGCGGTGACGCCGCCGCCTGGGGCGGGGGCGGGGGCGGCGCGGGGGCGGGGGTGGCGGCGGGAGAGGGGGACCACAGCGAAACCGGAGCCGCCGGGGAACCGCCGAGGGGGACAGCCAGGCGCTGGTGGGTCCACAGACGCATCATCGCCGTGAAGGACTCGGCCAACTGCGGCTCGAAATCGGATCCCGCCCGCTCTTCGATGTACGCCAAAGCCATCTCGGTCGCCCACGCGTCCCGATATGGTCGAGCGGTGCAGAGCGCGTCGAACACGTCACACAAGTGCACCAGCCGACTGGCGAAGTGCGTTTCCCGCTGATAGCGGAACCGGGGATACCCCTGGCCGTTGATCATGATGTGATGCTCGTAGGCCACCGTCGCCGCCAGGTCCAGGTTCCGCTCCCGCGCCAGAATCAGGCGGGCCCCATCCACCGGATGCTTGCGTAGCACCGCCACCTCCTGCGCGGACAAGGCGCCCGGCTTCACCAGGATCTCCTTCGGAACGCGGACCTTTCCCAGATCGTGCAGCAGGCCGGCCACGCCGAATTCCCGCACATCCTTGGGGGAGAGGCCGATATACTCCGCGAGCGCCATCGCCAGCACGGAGACGTTGGTGGCGTGCGTAGTGGTGTACTGGTCGTAGCTCTTGAGCTGCAGCAGCGGCATCAGCATCCGGCTCTGGCTGTGCATCGCCATCGACAGGGAGCGCACCACCGCGTTTGCCTCCGCCAGCGGGAGGCTGTCCGATGTCTCCACCTCCGCGTGAATCCAGGTCACCGCCTCGATTTCGTCGTCCAGCGTGTACGGAACCGTCGTGCTTTCCGCCACCTCGACCGCGATGTCCGCCGAGGCCCCGCGAATGCTCACCATCCCAAACCGGATACTGGGTCGGTGCAGCTGGCGGGCTTCACTGGTGTCGTCCGGAGTGCCGCTCGACACTTTGCGATGCACTTCGGCCAGGAACTCCGACAGCTCTTCGCGCGAGACCTCCCGATCGAACTCCACCCGCTGCACCCCCGCCCGGGACAACCGGCGAGCCCAGTCCCACGCCTTGAAGTCTCGCAGCGCCTGCTGCCGGTAGAGGACCTCGTCCTCGAGAAACGAGAAGGTCGGCGCCGGATCCAGCTTCTGGAGCGCCTCCAGCTGCTCCCAGGCCGAGTCGACCGCCCGCTCCCGCGCCGGGTGGCCGGGGAGGTAAAGGCCGGTGGCCGAAAGGGCCTGGCCAAGCGAGGTCAGGAACCGCAGTGGGTCGCTCACTGCTCCTCCGCCTGTCCGGTGGCGGCCTTCCGGATCGCAGGATCGCTGCTCTCGGTGGCGAGCCTGAGGACGAGCTGGGCATTCGGCTCGTTCCGGAAGCTGCGCGCGAGTGCGCCCAGCACCGCCAGGAGCTCCGGGGACCGTGAGACGAGCCTGCGTCGCCGGAACCAGCCGGGTTTGGTCAGGGCCTGCCCAACGAGCCAATCCCTGGTGGCCGGCGAGCGGATCGAGCCGAGCGTCCGAATGGCCAGCGAGCGGATTTCGTGGGAAAGACGTCGATCGTTGAGCAGGACCATGAGGCGGGGCACCGCGGCGGTGGGACACCCCTCCAGGGCCGCACTGAGGCCGATGCGGACATTCCCGTCGTCGTCATCGCCCAGGGCCGCGAGGATCGCATCGTCCCGCTGGCCCGGGATGCGCAGCATCAGCTTGATCGCCTCCCGTCGCACCCGGGCGTCGTCGTTCTCGGCGTAGGACGCGGGGCTGAAGTCGGCCGGGATCTCCTGCAGTGAGCCCAGCAGGGCCAGCAGGTTCCGCTGAACGAACCAGGGTGAGTTGGGAAGCCGCTCTATGAGCATCGGGCCGATCGCGGGGCCAAGACGTCCCAGCCGGGTAAGGAGCCGCCGGCGCATGGCCCGGTTGTCCGCCACTTCCAGACTCTCGAGCATCGGCTCTGCTGCCGCCATTCCCATGCGGTCCAGCAGCAGCTCGACCACCGGTGTGTCCCGCGGCTCGTTGTCGAGCAGGATTCGCATATTGGCGGGCGTGGCGAGGTGCGCCCAGAAGTGCTCCTGAATGTCCTCGGCGACGCCCGGGTCCTCTACCATCCGAAGCACGTCGGTGGCATGCCCTTCCCGGACCAGTTCGTCCAGGGCACCCCATACCGTGTCGCCCACCGTGTCGGTTTCGAGGGAGATCTGCACCAGGCGCAGCGCTTCCGCCGGATGCTCGTCGTTGCTGGTGGGCGGCCCGCTCGGGTGCCGGGAGAGCCGCTCCAGCACCCGCGTGTACGGCATGGGGTTGGGGTCCTCCAGCGACCATTTGTCCACGAGCTGCCGCACCGCCTCACGCATGGCCAGATCGGCCTCCTCGCGCACCGACTGGGCGCCCTTGTCGGCCTGAAAGGCCAGCTTGCTCAGGAGCCGCACCATGGCCTGCGGAATGGCCTGCGCGCTCGAATCGGAGACCGCCCGCAGCAGCGTCAGCACCGCCCCGGCAGGCAGCACCATGGCGGCGTCCATGACGAGTCGCCGCCGCTGGGCCAGATCCGCGCCGAGGGTCGCCAGGTCCCGCAGCGTTTCCGGCGTCAGGTAGTTGAGCAACTGCCCCAGCCGCTCCTTGAGGACAGCGGCCTCGGCACCCGCGGAGAGGCGCAGCTCCCGCGATAGCCCGAGCAGGTAGTCGATGACACGCTTGGCCTCATCCGGGTCCCGCATCCGCTGGTTGAGGGCCCGGGCCACGGCCCGGGGATCGCTGTGCAGTTCGGGCGCGCCCTCCTTGGCGAGTGCCACGGCGGCGAGGCCGATCCACAGCCGGCCTGCGAGGCTTTCCCCGCGGGCCTGTTCGCCCAGGCGTTGCTCCTCCGCCAGCTCCAGGCGCTCGTAGGCCGGCGGGAGGAGCCGCACGTGCTCCCAGCGGGTGTCGTAGTCCAGGAGCGATTGCCCGACCGGGTTGGTCCTGGCATCCGCGCTCAATACCTGCAGGACGTCACCGAACTCTTCGGCGGTCACGCCCGGCGTGATCTTCAGGGCTCCGAGTTGGTGCCGATGCAACTTGCCGGCAAGGTCCCGCAGTACCGGGTTGTCCGGGTCGGTGGCCAGGCCCTCGACGAGCAGCTGGTTCCGGGCGATGCCGAGGAGGAGAAACGGACGGTTGACGAGGACCACCCGCAGGTGGCTCACGACGGCGTCAATCGCGGAGACGAGAAGCGGGTGCTTGGGGGGGTAAGTTGTGCACTTGTGGAGCGCGATGCCGAACAGCGGGAGAAACACCGCCACGTCGCGCGGCAGGACCGCACGTTCCTGGCTGGCGGAAGCGGTCGAATGTTCGGCCACGCGACTCGTAGGGGAGGGATCTTTCTAAGGTAAGGACCCCCGGCGAGCGCGGAAAGGGCAAAGTCGGCTACTTGGCCCGGTCGATGTACTCGCCAGAGCTCGGGTTCACGCGCACTCGCTCGCCCGTCTGAATGAACTCGGGAACGTTGATCGTGACGCCGTTGTCGAGCTTGGCGGGCTTGAACGAGGAGGTCTTCGTCGCGGTCTTCATCACCGGGTTGGTCTCGACCACCTCGAACGTCATCGCGTTCGGCAGCTGGATTCCGATCGGTCGGCCATTGAAGAACTCGGCCATGATCTTCATGCCCGGCGCGACCCACTTTGCCGCGTCGCCGAGATCCTCCTCGCTCATCTCGAGCTGATCGAAGCTCTCGGTGTTCATAAAGTGGTAGCTGTCGCCGCCGGCGTAGAGAAACTCCAGTTCGTGCGTCTCGAGGTCCGCCACCTCGACGGTGTCGGTCGAGCGAAAGCGATGCTCGAACTGGGTCCCCGTCCGGAGCTTGCGGAGCTTCGCCTGCACCATGGCCCGCAGGTTACCTGGCGTGTGGTGGTGAAAATCGAGAACGCGGCAAGGCTCCCCTTCGAAGAGGAGACACATCCCGCGACGCATTTCGCTGGCAATGATGGCCATGACTCCGGTCCTGAAACGCAAGATCTAGGGCTTTCGGCGCCGCACAAGGTATAAGGAAGGTGTGGTCTGGCGGTAGTGGGAGCGGCCCGTAGATTGGGAAATCATTTCTTCACAGGGGCTTAGATGACGGACCGCCGCGCTTTCCTGACCGCTCTCGCGGGGATCGCCGCACTCCCCCGCTTCCGCCCCGACGCACTCCGGCGCGTCTTTGACCTCGATACTCGCGGACGTCGCCCGTCGTCCACCCCCCTCGGCGCCGACGACGAGGCCTACTGGGCCGAGATCCAGCGGGCCTTCGATTGTGACCGGACCATGGTCAACCTCAACAACGGGGGCTGCAGTCCCGCGCCCACGCACGTGCTCGACCAGATGATCCGGGACCTTCGGTTCTCGAACGAGCTGCCGGTGATCAACATGTGGCAGACCCTCGAGCCCCGCATCGAGAGCGTCCGGCGCGACCTGGCCCGGAGCTTCGGGTGCGATCCCGAGGAGATGGCCATTACGCGCAATGCCTCGGAAGCCAACGAGACCATGACGCTCGGCATTGATCTCAAGGCCGGCGACGAGGTGATCGTCACCAACCAGAATTACGGGCGGATGATCACCACCTGGGACCAGCGGGTGCGGCGCGAGGGGATCGTGCTCAAGCAGATCTCGTTCAAGTTGCCACCGCCCTCCCAGGAGTACATCCTCGACCAGTTCAAGGCGGCCGTGACGCCGCGCACCCGTGTCATCGAGGTTACCCATATCACCAACCTCTCCGGCCAGATCATGCCGGTGCGCGAGCTGGTCGAGTTCGGCCGGCCCCGCGGCATCGAGGTGTACGTGGATGGGGCCCACGCGTACGCCCATTTCCCCTTCACCCGCGATCAGCTCGATTGCGACTTCTACGGCACCAGCCTCCATAAGTGGCTCCTCGCCCCCATCGGCACGGGGTTTCTCTACGTACGCAAGGAAAAGCAGAAGAAGCTGTGGCCGCTCATGGCGGCCCCTTCCAGCATGGACGAGAACGTGCGGAAGTACGAGGAAATCGGCACCCACCCGGCCGCGAACCACAACGCCATCAGCGTGGCGCTCGCCTTCCACAACGCCATCGGCGGCGACCGCAAGCTGGCGCGCCTGCGCTACCTCAGGGATCGCTGGGCCCGGCGCCTGCCGCAGGAGAGCGACCGGTTCCGGATCCTCACCCCGCTCGACACACCCTACGCCGGCGGCATCGGCCTGGTGCACGTCGAGGGGATGGACCCGGGCCAGCTGGCCTCCTGGCTGCTCGACCACCACCGAATCGTCACCACGCCGATCATCCACCCCGAGTTCAACGGACTGCGGGTCACACCGAACGTCTACACCACGCTGGAGGAGGTCGATCTGTTCAGCGACCGCATTGTCCGGGCCGTCCGGCAGGGCATCGGATGATCGTCCGCCAGGCCGTGCCCGGGGATCGGCCCTTCGTGCTCCGGCTCACCGAGGAACTGGGCGCGTTCCCGGTACCGCGCTGGCGGACGGCCGCGGAAATCGCCAGCGCCGACCACGAGATCCTGGGCCGGGCCCTCGAGGTGCCGCGGGGCGACCAGAGTCTGCTGGTGGCGGAGGAGGGTGGCGAGCCCTGGGGGTACATCTTCACCTCGACGCGTGACGACTACTTCACGCGCGAGCGCCACGCGCACGTAGAGGTCATCGCGGTCGCCGGCGGAGCCCGCAGACGCGGCGTCGGCCAACGTCTCATGCTCGCCGCGGAAGATTGGGCGCGGAGCCAGGGTTACCGCCGGATCACCCTCAACGTCTTCGAGCGCAACACCGGCGCATGCCGCTTCTACGAAGGCCTGGGCTACGAGCCGGAGACGGTCCACTACCTGAAGGAGTTGTGAGGCGACTTCACCGACTGGCGATCCTCGCCGGCATCATGCCCGGCCCGACCACACTGGCGGCCCAGGCGCCGAGCCGGTATCTCGCCCCAGCCGACACGATCTTCTACGCGGTTTCGAACCGGTCTCGCATGTATCTGGTGCGTGCGGGTGACACCGTGAGCGCCCCCACTCCGCTCTACCAGCGAACCATCGAGGCCCAACGCTGGCGCCGGGACCAAGACGGCGACCTGACCGTCTATCTGACTTCACTCTCACTCGACGTGTACCGTCAGGTCGTGCACGACACGTTCCGGATCATGGCGACGGGTGCAGTGCGGTCCATCAACGGCGGCGAGCCCGGGCTCGAGAGCCGGGCGGATCTGCTTCCCCGCCTTCCCGGAGGAGTCCTGGCGCCCTGGACCACCTGGCGGGACAGTCTCGATCACACGGCCACGGGGCCGGGTGGATCGCACTGGCTCGTGATCGGCCGCACCTATCGCGTCGACCGCTGGGTCGACACCCTGGGCCGGCGCGCCGTGCAGATCCAGGCGACCGGCACGGCCGCCTACCGCGACGGCTGGTGGGCCGACTCCGCGGCCGGTACCTACTCCTGGATCGAAGTGACGGGGCCGTTCAGGGAAACCGCCCTCCTCGATACCGACCACGGCATCCTGCTGGCCCGCCGCCGGCAGATGGACCTGACGGGGACCGGTGGCCCGGCCGGCCCGGGGATCCGCCCGGACACGATGCCTGCCGGGTTGCGGTCGGTTGAGAGCGAGCAGTGGATCGTCGCCGCCGACGCGCACCTCCGGGGCCGGCCCCTCCCCGGCGCGGACACCACGCTCACGATTGCCGACGTGCCCGAGCTGCTTCATACCGTGGCTCACGGAGACGATTCGGTTGCGTCCAGCCTGTGTCGCAACGACGGCACGGTCGGCACGGCTCGGCTGCGATTTGCCCACGACCGGCCAGCGGAGTATCGAGCACTGTGGACCGATTCGGCCGGCGGGGTGCGCGCCGTGAGCGCGGTGATGGGGTCGTCCGGACTAGCGGTGAGCCACCTGGGCGGACGGGATACTACCTTGGCACCCCCAGACTCGATCTGGGGCATTGCCGACCAGGACATGGAGGAGCTGCTAGTGCCCTCGCTCCTCGCTCTCCCCACGGGGGGCGCCCCACTCGCGATCGCGGTGTATCGTCCCCTTGAGGGGCGCTGGGACCGGGGTGAGGTACTGGTGCGGGACTTGAGCGGGGTCCGGGGTGTCACCCTGCGGCTGGGGCAGGCGCCGCCGGAGTATCTCCTGGTGACGGCCGACGGGGACCTGCTCCTGGCCGAGGTGGCCGGCCAGCCCGGAAGGGAGCGCCTGCCACGCCGAGGATCGGCTCGGCGGGAACGCCTCGACTCGCTGCTCTCGACGCTGGGCTCGACCGGCGCCAGACACTCCTGACTCGACCTGAAGCGGGGGCGCATCGTACCTTTCGCGTGCAGCACGCCCCGACTCAAAGGAATGCCGCCGCATGCGATGGCTCCTGCTCGCCACGCTTCTCGCGCTCGGATGTACCGTGCGCCGGGCCACACCTCCGAGCGACGCGGAGGACGAGGCGCCGGTACGGGTCGCGGTCCAGCAGTACTATCGCGACCTGAGCGCACAGGATTGGTCGGGCCTTGCGGCCCTCTTCTGGCCTCGGGCCACGGTCACGACCATCCCGGGGGAGTCCGCAGCCGTTGCCGAGATCACCCCGGTGGAGGACTTCCTCCGGCACATCGGGGAGCGCCCCGAGGGCGAACCACAGTATGAGGCTCGATTGATCACCGAGGACGTTCGGATCATCGGGAACCTGGCCCAGGTCTGGTCGCACGTCGAGGTGCGATTCGTGGATTCGACCGGAACGCGGACCGGGAGGGAGGTTGACTCCTTCACCTGGGCGGAGCGGCACGGCGAGTGGCGGATCGCCGCTCTGGCCCGTACCCCGGAGCCCAAGGGAGGGCCGAGTTGAGTCGAGGCCCGTCGCGTGCCACCCTGCTGGGGCTCGCGCTCGTTCTGCTGCTCTGTCTCGTCCTGCTGGCCATCGCCCACACGGCGGGCCGGGCGCTGCACCTCGTGGCCGGCCCGGGAGAGACCAGGATCACGCAGGGCGTGGTCATTTCACGGATCGAGGCCGTGTCCAAGCTGGTCACCAGTGAAACGACCCTCCGGGACGTGGTGACCTATGAGAACACCCGGCTGGGCAGCACCAAGCGCTCGCTGGTGGTGGTCACCGGCAAGGCGCTGGTTGGAATCGACCTGTCCAAGAGTCGCGGCATCGAGATCGACCCCCAAGCCCATCACATCATCATTCACGTCCCACACGCCCAGCTGCTCGGCGTGGACGTCATGGACCTCAAGACCTACGACGAGAGCCGCGGTCTGTGGAACCCGTTTCAACCCGCGGATCGGGACACCATCTTCCAACTTGCCCGCGCACGACTGGAGAGCGCGGCGCGCGAGCTCGAGGTGCGCCAGCACGCGGAGGAAAGCGCGCGGCGCCTGCTCACCGCCCTGTTCGCTCCGGATGGGTACACGGTGGATGTCGAGTTCGAGCCCTTCCTTGCGACCCCGGAACCCAATTGAGTTCGCGGCCCGGCCAGATGGTGCGTTGGCCGGATCGGCGGGCTAAGTTGAGGCGCCCGCACAGACCGCACCCGAAGTGTTGGAGAAAGTCGATCATGCGCACCTTGCCCGCTGCTCTTCTGGGACTCGCGCTGCTCGCCGGCCAGGCCGGCGCCCAAGAGAAGCAGCAGAAGGAGCCGGTGCTTGATGGTCGCCCGCTGTCGGCCTGGATCGCCGACCTCAAGGCACCCTCGCCGCAGACCCGGAACTTCGCCGCCTACACGATTGGCACGCTGGGCCCCGACGGGAAGGCCGCCGTACCCGCGCTGATCGAGGCGTTGAGCGACTCCAATGCTTCCGTCCGCTTTCGGGTGTGCGTGGCGCTGGAGCAGATGGGGCCGGCGGCGGCGGAGGCCGCCCCCGCTCTCAACAACACGCTTGACGACATGAGCGACGACGTCGCCGCGGCAGCTCGGCGAGCCCTGATCAAGATCACCGGCAAGGACCCGGGCCGGATCGGAGAGTAGAGCCATCCGACCCTGGCTCCTCCTCGCCGGGCTGCTGCAGCTCGGGCCCGCCCTCCTCGCGGCTCAACACAGCCCGCGCCCGGACCACGCCCTCCAGCGCGCGCTCGACAGCCTGGTTTCGGGGTTCCACGGACGCGTCGGTGTCTACGCCCGCCACCTCGGAAGCGGCCGCACGGCGGAAGTCGATGCGGACTCTGTCTTCCCCACCGCCAGCATGATCAAGGTCCCGATCATGGTGGCGACTTTCGACGCCATGACCCGCGGCGACCTCGACTTCCACCAGCAGTTGCTCTATCGGGACTCCCTGCGTTACGGCAGCGATGACATTCTGGGCGCGGTGAAGGACTCCACGGAGATTCCGCTCAGCTGGCTTACCCTGCTGAGCATCACGATGAGCGACAACACGGCGAGCCTGTGGCTCCAGGCGCTGGCCGGAACGGGGACAACGGTCAACCAGTGGCTTCAGGCCCATGGCTTCGACTCCACCCGCGTCAATAGCCGAACACCGGGCCGAGAGGAGAACCGGGCCAGGTACGGCTGGGGCCAGACGACCCCACGAGAGATCGCCGACCTTCTGATGCTGATTCGGGAGGAGAAGGCGGTGAGCCCGGCCGCGAGCCAGGAGATGTACCGCCACCTGACGCGGAGCTATTGGACCGGAGAGGCGCTTTCGCAGATTCCCCCGTGGGTGCAGGTAGCCTCGAAAGTGGGAGCGGTGGATCACTCACGCTCCGAAGTCGCCTTGGTGAACGCTCCGCACGGCGACTATGTGTTCGCCGTCATCACAAAGGAGCAGGCGGACACCAGCTGGGACCCATCGAACGAGGGCTGGACCCTCATCCGCAAGGTCTCGGCGCTGCTCTGGCAGCACTTCGAGCCGAACCTCCCCTGGCACCCGGCTCCAGGAGCAGAGCGGTTCAAGCCGTGACCGGGTGTGGCCCGCCCGGAAGCCGGCAGCTCGCCCGCTTTGGCCGCATCGCGCGCGCCCTGGACGCCCGTTGGCGCCTGCCGTACACCCCGTTTCGATTCGGATGGGACGCGATCCTCGGCATCGTCCCCGGACTGGGAGATGCCCTCGCCGGGGCTATCGGCGCGTATGGCCTCTATGCCGGCTGGC
>Ga0335081_10002344_pt1 | contig 29756 bp, 21 predicted proteins | sample Lox_Sample_35_FD_206713 | JGI IMG/M metagenome (GOLD analysis project Ga0335081, IMG submission 206713) | Soil microbial communities from Loxahatchee National Wildlife Refuge, Florida, United States - Lox_Sample_3.5 | ecosystem: Environmental > Terrestrial > Soil > Wetlands | place: USA...
AGGTTGAACCAACGGCGGCACCGGTCCAGCACGACGCTTTCGGCCGTGGCGATGATCTCGGCGGTGGCCGACAGGACCGCGTCCGGGTTGGGCACCAGCTCGACCGTCCACGGCCATCCGCGCGCCGCGGCGAGCTCCTCCATGATGCGCTTCAGGCGCCCGCTGTTGGACACCGGCCGGTCGAGGTACCAGCGCCACTCGCGCGCGCCGGAGAGCCGGCACGCCTCGCCGAGGAGCTCGAGGGCCGGGAGGGTTTCCGCCACGCGGCGGTAGGTGCCGTGCATGCTGGCGAGGTCGCGGAGGGCGCCGTCCGCAGCGGCGAGGAGCACGCCGCCTCCGAGCGCGACCTCGACAGTGGTCAGCACGTTGTAGCCGTCGAGCCAGAGCGCTTGGCTGGCGAGGGTGGAGGCCGCCACGCGGCGAGTCTCGCGTCCGAGGCGGGCGAGGTCCGAACAGGCGCACCGTTCGACCGCCTGGCGCTGCCGCCCGGGGAGCTGGTGACGGTCGCCCACGAGCTGCAGCGCGGAGGTGGGGGCGTAATCGCGGCTCAGCAGCCAGCAGAGCTCGGCGGTGGCGGCGCGCAGCGCCGGCCATGCAGCCGGCGCGAACAGCCGGGCGTCCTCCGGATGCGGGCCGCGGTGCATGCGGGTATCAGGCATGGCGGACGGCGCTCGATCTCGAACGCTCGGTTAAGCCTCCCACGAATACACACGAATGGGCACGAATTGGAGTCCGGATGATTCGTGAAGACTCGTGTGCATTGGTGGGCGGAGAGCTCGGCCGTTGTTCATTCACCGAGCCACGGCGGGTGCGGGATTCGGGCATTTCCGACGCCAGAACGTTTTCACCACGAATCGACACGAATGGGCACGAATCCAATCCGATACTATTCGTGTAGATTCGTGTGCATTCGTGGGAGAAAAGATTCGAGATTATTCATTCACCGCGCCCGCTGGTACGTGCCCATCAGCTGCGCCTGGCCGAGGATGTGTCCCTGCATCGCCCGCAGCAGGTCGGTCTTGGTCGCGCGGGGCTTGAGCGCCGGGTCCGCGTCGAGCGCGTAGAGCTTGAAGAAATAGCGGTGCGGCCGGCCCGGCGGGGGGCACGGCCCGCCGTAGCCCACGCGCCGGAAATCGTTCAGTCCCTGCCGGCCGCCGCCCGGCAAAGCGTCGACGGGCGCGACCATTTCGGGCAGACCGGTGGCGGTCGCGGGCAGGCCGTAGACCACCCAGTGCACCCAGATGCCCACCGGGGCATCGGGGTCGTCGCAGATGAGCGCAAAGGCGCGGGTGCCGGCCGGCGCTTCGCTCCAGTCCAGCGGCGGCGAGACGTCCGCGCCGTCGCAGGTGTAGCGTTCCGGGATCAGCGTGCCTTCGGCAAAAACGGGGCTGGTGAGTTTCATGGCATAGGCCTCCTTTTCCGTGTGCCGCGACTCCGCCGCCATAAGGCCGGCCGCGGCCGCAGTCGTTATCATCAACCATGTCGGCCAAGGGGCGTTCATGTTCAGGGTGGGTCAGGCTATGCCCGATGGAGAAGTGGCGGCCACAAAAAGGCACAAGAGATTCGCTCGTTATGGCTGGCTCTCCGCCGCGCCTATAGGCGCGCACGTGGCGACGGCTGAAACCGGAGATGGTTTTTTGTGCCTCCTTGTGGCCCTGGATGATCTTCCGCCGTTCCCGGTCCGGGGATGGTCTGGTTTGCGGTCAACGTTCCTACAATTTATAGCCGATCTTGCGCAGCAGGTCCTTGCGCCAGGCAATGTCTGCGTCGGTCTCGACCCCGAGCGGCGGCGAGCCGTCGATCACGCCCAGGACGCCGCGGCCCTGCTCGGTTCGGGCCACGACGACCTCGGTCGGATTGGCCGTGGCGCAGAAGATCCGGCACACCTCCGGCACGGCCTTGATCGCGTTGAGCACGTTCACCGGGTAGTAACCGTCGCCGAGGAAAACGATGAAGGTGTGGCCGGCGGCGATCGCGAGCGCGTTGCGGCGGGCCAGCTCGGTCATGGCGGCGTCGGTGCCCGACCAGCGCACGAGGCACTTGCCCGAGGCCTCGCAGAAGGCCAGGCCGAACTTGATGCCCGGCACGGCGTTGACCAGCGCCTCGTGCACGTCCTCGACCGTCTTGATGAAATGGGTCTGGCCGAGGATGAAGTTGATCGCTTCGGGTTTCTCGATCCGGACGGTGGTCAGTTGCATCGTGGGGTCCTTTCCCGGACGCGCCCCCGCCGCCGCGCGGACGGCGTGGCGCCGCCGATTCGTCGCTCCCCGGCCTTTTCGCACGCCCATCCCGCGACGTCAACCACGGGCCGGCGACGTCGCTTCCGGCCCGTGCCCGGAGGGTGGCGCCGGGACGGAGGGCCCCGCCCAGTGGCGGGCCCGATGGCAGGAAGGCTCAGGTGAAGATCGCGACCAGCGCACCCACGACCAGACCGGCGCCGGCGCCGATGGCGGTTCCGATGACGGGCACGGCCGACCCGATGGCGGCGCCCGCGGCGGTGAATCCAATCACGATCGCCGCCTTTTGGACCTTCTTGGCGTGCTGGGGGATCTTGGTGACCGTGGCGTCGGCGATGAGGTAGCCGGCGGTGACGGCGGCGGCATACGGGGAGAGGTTGACGAGCGAGAACGCGAACACGGCGGTGTTCATGGGGAGGGCTGGGACATTAGTTGGGGCAGACGCGGTCCGCCCGGCGGGAGCAGGTTCAAGCCGGACGGCCGCCCGATGGGTCGCACAACATACCCGGATTTCGTCGACCCACCAAACGGCCGGGCGAAATCTCCGCCCGCCACGCTAAGCCGAACCGGCGTTCAGCGGGGGCTGAAACGCCTGGATCAGCGCCCGCACGATGCCCTCGCGCGCCGGCGTCTGTTTCACGACTCGGGCGTGGATGTGGGTGGCGCCGAGTCGGGCCGCCGGTTTCCACTGCTCGTGGCCGGGCACCCGGCGCCGGAAGCTGTCGGTCTCGCCGACGTACCAGGCCTGCCACTGGTTGTCGGCCGTGCGCCCCGCGAAGATGAACACGCCGGGGGCCTCGCCCCAGGTGACGCCCGTCGCCGGATAGACGGTGAACTCGTAGGCCAGCCACTCGACACGCTCGCTCATGCAGGCACCAGTGGACAGCTCGCCATCCAAGCACTCCGCGCCCCCGACCGCAACCGCGCAGTGGACCGCGGGGCGGCTGCTCTATTCGGCCTCGGTGGTGACGTTTGTGGATTGGCGCGCGAACGGGAGGTCGGGCGCGGATTTCCGGGGACGGAAGAGCAGATCGTCGTTGATGCGCCGCGAGCGGCCGTCGGAGAAGCGATACTCGCCGGAGAAGAAGCCGAAGCCGTTGATGAAGTACGGCACCTGGTCGGGCGTGCCCCGGATCGCGGCCTCCAGCGCCAGGAGCGCGTAGGGCTCGATGGCGTTGACGTTGGCGTAGACCGTGTCCTCGAACGGCGTGAAGTACCCGTGGTGGTATCGCTTGGCGACGATGTTGTTGCCGATCGTCCGCGCCAGCTCGAGATAGGCGGCGACGCGGGTCTCGCGGTACAGGTCGAGGATCGAGAACAGGGCGAAGGCGTCGGCGTTGCGCGTCTGGAGGTTCACCGCCACGCCCTGGCCGGCCGCCGCGCCGATGTCGCCGAGACCGGCGTCGCGCGCGATGCCGCGCGCCATCTGCCAAAGATCCGGCTCGCCGGTGATGAGGAAGCCGCGGGCGTAGGCGATCATCAGCTCCGGTGTCGCCCGGTACGGCTCGAGCTTCTGGCCCTTGCGGTCGTAGTAGCCGTCGCGCCGCACGACGAAGCCGCTGAGGTCCGTGCCGTCCGTGAGCATCGGCCGCAGGAGGTTGGTGCCGGGGATGAGGGCGTGGTGCACGAACGCGTCCATCCCGGCGCGCGTCGGCTCGATGAAGTCCCGGCCGTCCGCGCCGAGGGTCTGGCCGACCTGCAGCTCCATCAGCGCGTTGTCGGAATAGATGGTGAACGCGTGCTGCCGCAGCAGCATGGTGGCCTCGAGCACGCGGTGGCCGGGAAAGTCGGGCCCGAACTGCCGCTGGGCGCGGTCGCCGTACCACGACTCCGTGGCGGTGTCGGCGGGCGGCTCCTTGGTCTTGAGCGCCTGGGTATACTGGTAGGCGCCGAGGCCGGTCTGGGGATCGCGCGCCTTGACGTACTGGGCGGCAAGGCGCCGCGCCCAGAGGAGCGCCCCCTGGTCGCCCGTGAGCCGGTAGAGCATCGCGGCCGAGTAGATCAGGTCGTTGCCCGCGTCCAGGAACGACAGCCCCTTGGTGGCGAAGTACGGCGCGGGGTCGTCAAACCGCTGGCCCCAGTTCGCGCCGGGCGGATGCCCGAAGTCGCCGTGGCGGCTCACCTCCAGGGTGTGCCAGTTGTAGACGTGCGCATTCCAGAAGCCGGTGATGAACCGGACGGTGGCGGACGGGTTCACCTCGTACATGAGCTCGTAGTAGGGATAGGCGTTCTTCAGCTCGTGCGGGCTGTCGGGCGGCCCGGAGAAGCCCTTGGGCTCCAGCGTCAGCAGGTCGACGTAGCGGTGGCCGCCCCACTGCAGCAGCCCGCCCGGATCCTGGTAGTGGGCGAAATAGTAGGCGTACTGCGCCTTGGCCGCCGCCTTGTACTTCGGGTCGCCGGTCAGGTTGGTGAGCGCCGCCAGCACGCGCATCAGATTCTGCTGCTCGATGAAATCCGAGATCACCGTCTGCTTTCCGTCGGGATAGAACCAGCGTAGCTGTTCCTTGGTGTAGACGTTCACCCCGTCGGCCAGCAGCGGACTCGGCTGGGGCCGGTAGTGGTCGGCCGCGTCCGCCAGCACGTGGCCGGCGTAGTCGATGACGACCTGCAGCCGCTGGCGGTCCTGCGTCGCCTCCAGGGAGTCGGCGGCGCGGACCGCGGGCGCGGCGAGCGCCAGGCTGAATGACAGGGCGAGAAATGTCCGGGAGGTCATGAGGCAGGGGGCGGGGTAAAGGACGCTCCGGCGGCGGTGGCGGTTTCCGGTGCGGGTCAGACCGCGAGATGCCCCGCGGCCACGGTCTCGGCGATCATCTGCTCGGCATAGGCCCAGAGCGCCTGCGAGCCCTCGGCGACATGGGCGTTGCGCGCCAGCACCCGGTCGCGGGTGACGCCGTGACGCTTCCACGCCGCGCCCTCGGTGCGGCAGTTCAGCAGCATCGGCTGGAACCGGTCGACCGCGGCCGCGAATTTCGACTCCGGCGTCTGCCGCGCCTCGAACTCGTCCCACAGCGCGCGGAACTCGCGGCCCTGGTCCTCCGGCAGCAGGCCGAAGATCCGGTCGGCCGCCACCGCCTCGCGGGCGTGCTGGTCCGCCATCGCCTTGGTGTCGTAGGCGAACGTGTCGCCGGCATCGATCTCCACCAGGTCGTGCAGGATGAGCATCTTGAGCACGCGCAGGACGTCGAGGCGCGGCGCGTTGGCGTGCTCCGCCAGCGTGATCACAATCAGGCAGAGGTGCCACGAGTGCTCGGCGTCGTTCTCGGCGCGGCGGCTGTTGATGAGCACGGTCTGCCGGAGGATCTCCTTCAGCTTGTCGACTTCGACGATGAAGCGGATCTGGCGGGCCAGGCGCTCGGCGGCGGGGAGGGCGGGGGAGGGCGTCACGCCCCCACCGAAACGCCGGCGGGCCGTCCGGTCAACGCTGGGCAAGCTGCTGGTCCGCCGCGACCTCCGCGGAGACGACGGCCCCCCGCCGCGGTTTCCGGTATTGCCATCGGGGGCGGGGGACTCTTCCGTCATGCTTTTCCGCCATGAAAGTTCTCGTTGCCGACAAGATCTCCCCCAAGGGCGTGCAATTCCTGCGCGAGCAGCCGGGCTTCGAAGTCGTCGAGGCCTACGGCTCGTCCCCGGAGAAGATTCTGGAACTGGTCAGGGACGTGCAGGCCATCGCCGTGCGCAGCGAGACGAAGATCACGGCGGCGGTGATCGCCGCCGCGCCCAAGCTGCAGGTCGTCGGCCGCGCGGGTGTGGGCGTGGACAACGTCGACGTCGAGGCGGCGACCGAGCGCGGCGTGGTGGTGATGAACACGCCCTCGGGCAACACCATCGCCACCGCCGAGCTCACCTTCACCCACATGCTGTGCGGCGCGCGGCCCGTGCCGCAGGCCGCCGCGTCGATGCGCGCGGGCAAGTGGGACCGCAAGAGCTTCTCCGGCCTCGAACTCTACCGCAAGGTGCTCGGCGTCGTCGGCCTCGGCCGCATCGGCGGCGAGGTCGCCCGCCGCGCCCAGGCCTTCGGCATGCGGGTGCTGGCCTTCGATCCCTACCTCGCGCCCAGCCGCGCCAAGGCCATGCAGGTCGAGCCGGTCGACCTCGACGCGCTGCTGCGCGAGGCCGACTACATCACGGTCCACATGCCGCTGACCGACCAGACCCGCAACATGATCGACGAGGCGGCGCTGGCGAAGACCAAGAAGGGCGTGCGCCTGTTCAACTGCGCCCGCGGCGGCCTGATCAACGAGGCCGCGCTGGTCGCCGCGCTCAAATCCGGCCACGTCGCCGCCGCCGGCCTCGACGTCTACGAGGACGAGCCCCTCGCGGCCGACCACGAGCTGCGGAAGCTGCCCAACGTCACCCTCACGCCGCACCTCGGCGCCTCGACCGCGGAGGCGCAGGAGAGCGTCGGGATCGAGATCGCCGAGGCCATCGCCGACGCGCTGCGCGGCGGCGTCATCCGCAACGCCGTCAACGTGCCGTCGATCGACGCCGCCACCCTCAAGGTGCTCGGGCCCTACCTCGACCTCGGGGCCAAACTCGGCACCCTGGTGCAGCAGATCGGCCCGCCGCAGGTGGACCGGCTCAGCATCACCTACTGGGGCCGGATCGTCGACCTCGACGCCGATGCCGTCACCCGGACGATCGAGCGCGGGTTCCTGCGCCGCATCAGCGGCGAGGAGGTCAATTTCGTCAACGCCCCGGTGTTGCTGCAGCGCCTCGGCGTGCAGGTCGAGGTGGTCAAGTCGGCCGCGGAGTGCGACTACACCGAGCTGATCCAGGTCGAGGCGGTGGCGCCGGGCGGCAAGGTCTTCTCGGCGGACGGCACCCTCATCGGCAAGAGCGCGAGCCCGCGGATCGTGGCCATCAACGGCCGCGGCGTCGAGGTCGCCGCCGAGGGCAAGCTGCTGGTGCTCGAGAACGTGGACCAGCCCGGCATGGTCGGCACCGTCGGCACGCTCCTGGGCAAGGACGGCGTGAACATCGCCGACATGTCGCTCAGCCGCCTGACGCCCGGCGGCACGGCCTACATGGTCGTGCGGGTCGACAGCGAGCCGAGCCCGGCCGCCCGCCAGGAGATCAAGTCCAACCCGGCCATCAAGATGGCGAAGTTTGTGCAGCTTTGAGCGCTAAGCTTTAAGCCGCTGACCCCCGCCCTCTGATCTCTGACCTCTGACCTCTGGCTTCTGCCCTCTGACTTCTGATGCTTCTCCCGCTCCTCATCGCCGGCGTGATCGGCTACCTGCTCGGATCGCTGCCCTTCGGCTACCTCGTGGCGAAGGCGCACGGGGTCGACATTTTCAAGGCGGGCAGCGGCAATCCCGGGGCGACGAACGTCAAGCGGGTGCTCGGCAGCGGCGCGGGCAACACGGTTTACTGCCTCGATGCGCTCAAGGGGGCGGTCGCGACCGGCTGGCCGATCGTCTTCGCCCTGCTGTTCGCCCGCATCCCCTACACCGGCGACCGCTGGTCCAGCTTCGTCATCGCCGTCATCGGGCACCAGAACGCGGTCTGCCTGACCGGGCTGGTCTGCGCGGTGCTCGGCCACTCGTTCTCGGTCTTCACGCGGTTCAAGGGCGGCAAGGGCGTGGCCACGGCCTCCGGCGGCCTGCTCGTCCTGATGTGGGAGGCGATCCTGATCGGGGCGCTGGTGTGGTTCGCCACCTTCTTCCTCTCGCGCTACGTGTCCCTCGCCTCGATTCTCGCCGCCATCGTCGTGCCGGCAACGGCGTGGGTGCTCGGGTACTCGCTCGCCCTCAAGCTCGTCGTCACGCTGCTGGGCCTGCTCGTGATCGCGCGGCACCACGCCAACATCCGCCGTCTCCTGGCCGGGACGGAACACCGCTGGGAGCGGACCCGGCCCAAGGAGGCCCCGTGAGCAAGGGGGCGGTGATCAACATCGGCTTCTGCGGCCTCGGCACGGTCGGGCAGGGCGTGTGGAAGCACCTCCTCGCCAGCCGCGCCGCGCTCGAGGCGCGCCTCGGCGCGAAGCTGGAACTCTACCGCGTCGCCGTGCGCGACCCGGCGAAAAAGCGCGCCGTCGAGATCCCGGCGGCGCGGCTGACCACCGACGCGCTCGCCGTCGCCACCGATCCCGCGGTGCAGATCGTCTGCGAGCTGATCGGCGGCACGAAGCTGGCCCGCGACGTGACGCTCGCGGCGCTCGCGCGGGGCAAGATCGTCGTCTCGGCGAACAAGGCGCTGCTCTGCGGGCACGGCGCGGAGATCTTCGCCGCGGCGCGCAAGGGCGGCGGGCACTACTTCTTCGAGGGCAGCGTCGCCGGCGGCGTCCCCATCATCAAGGCGCTGCGCGAGGGCCTCGTCGCCAACCGCTTCAAGCTCATTTACGGCATCCTCAACGGCACCTGCAATTACATCCTCACCCGGATGGAGCGCGAGGGCGCGTCCTACGCCGATGTGCTCGCCGACGCCAAGCGGCTCGGCTACGCCGAGGCCGACGAGTCGCTCGACGTGCAGGGGTGGGACACCGCGCACAAGGCCGCGATCCTCGCCTTCCTCGCCCACGGCATGTGGGTGCGGCCGGACCAGATGCTGGTCGAGGGCATCACCCGCCTCGCCCAGGCCGACATCGTCCACGCCGCCCAGCTCGGCTACGGCATCAAGCTGCTCGCCGTCATCACCCGCGACTTCGCCACCAACGAGCTGTTCGTGCGCGTGCATCCGACGCTGCTCCCGCGCCGGCTCGTGCTCGCCAACGTCGAGGGCGTCTACAACGGCATCGCCGTCACCGGCGACATCGTCGGGTCCACGCTCTACATCGGCCGCGGCGCCGGGCAGGACGCCACCGCCAGCGCGGTGATCAGCGACATCGCGGACGCCGTCACCCTGCTGACCAGCGGCAAGTCGGTGGTGGTGCCCGACGAGGCCGCGGCGATCCACGCCGGGGGGCGCAAGCCGGTCAAGCTCGCGGCGCTCGAGTCCGTCCGCAGCCGCTACTACCTCCGCCTGGAGGTGCGCGACCAGCCGGGCGTCCTCGCCCAGGTCGCCACCGTCATGGCCCAGAACCAGGTGAGCATCGAGAGCGTCATCCAGCGCGCCGGCCGCCTGCCGGCCGCGGCCATGCTCATCCTCACCACCCACGAGAGCCACGAGCAGGCCATCCGCGCCACCCTGGCCGGCCTCGGCAGGCTGGAGAGCGTGCTCGAGCCCCCGCTGCTCCTGCGCATCGGGGACTTCGAGGAGTGACGACCGGCCCGACTTTCGTGCCGTGACCTTCGACCTGAGACCTGCGACCTTCGACTGATTCCAGCCATGGCCCGAATCGTCCAGAAATACGGCGGCACCTCGGTGGGGGACATCGAGCGCATCAAGCGTGTTGCCGAGCGCATCAAGACCGCCCGCGCGGAGGGGAACGAGCTCGTGGTGGTCGTCTCCGCCCGTTCCGGCGTGACCAACGAGCTTCTCGCCCGCGCCCGGGAGATCCACGAGCATCCCAGCGAGCGCGAGCTCGACATGCTGCTCGCCACCGGGGAGCAGGAGACCATCGCCCTGACCGCGATCGCGCTGCACGCCCTGCAGGTGCCGGCGGTCTCCTACACCGGCGCCCAGGCCGGCATCTTCACCGACAAGGTCCACACCAAGGCCAAGATCAAGACGATCAACGCCCGGCCGATCGAGCGCGACCTCAAGGCCGGCAAGGTCGTGATCGTCGCCGGCTTCCAGGGCATCAACGAGGACGGCCAGATCACCACCCTCGGCCGCGGCGGCTCCGACCTCACCGCCATCGCGCTCGCCGCCGCCATCAAGGCCGACAAGTGCGAGATCTACACCGACGTCGACGGCGTCTACACCGCCGACCCGCGGGTGGTGAAGGACGCCCGCAAGCTCGCCGAGATCAGCTACGACGAGATGCTGGAGCTGGCGAGCAGCGGGTCCAAGGTCATGCAGTCGCGCTCGGTCGAGTTCGCGGCCATGTACCACGTCGTCTTTGAAGTGCGGTCATCGTTCAACCACAACCCGGGAACCATCGTGAAAGAGGAAGTCGCCTACATGGAGCAGGTCGTCGTCCGCGGCGTGGCCGTGGACAAGGACCAGACCAAGGTCATCGTGAGCAACATCCCGGACAAGCCGGGTTCCGCGGCGAAGGTGTTCCGCGCGCTGTCCGACGCCAACGTCAACGTCGACATGATCGTGCAGAACGTCGGCCGGGGCGGCGTGGCCAACCTGACCTTCACCGTGCCGCGGGGCGACTCGCACGGCGCCCGCGAGGCGCTGGCGCCGGTGTTCCGGGAGCTCGGCGGCGGCGAGGTGGCGGTGGACGACCACATCGCGAAGCTCTCCGTCGTCGGCGTCGGCATGAAGACGCACAGCGGCGTGGCGGCGACGCTCTTCCAGGCGCTTGCAGCCCAGGGCATCAACATCGAGCTCATCACCACCTCCGAGATCAAGATCTCGATCGTGATCGACGGCGCCCGGGCGGACGATGCCGCCCGCGCGGCGCATGCGGCGTTCGGGCTGGAGAAACTTGGAGCGGGCTGATTCGAAAACGGTAGGGCTGCCGCTTGCCGGCAGGCCTTTCCGCGATCGAGCCGGCGGCGCGGCGACAAGCGCCGGCCCTACATTCCCGGCACCGGGCATCCGCCGACCTTCGATCACTGACTCCGACCACCATGAAATTCCTCAGCACGCGCGGGCAGACTGAACCAGTGGAGTTCACCGACGCCGTGGCCATCGGATTGGCCCCAGATGGCGGTTTATTTCTGCCCGAAACATTGCCTGATCTGCGGGGAGATCTTTCTCGATGGGCCGGGCTGGGTTACCCGGAGCTCTGCCAGCAATTTCTGGAGCGCTTTGCCACCGACCTGGACCCGGCGGTGCTGCGCGACATTGTCGCGCCCTCGTACCGCGGCTTCACCCATCCCGGCGTTGCGCCGCTGGAGCAGCTGGGCGAAAACCTGTTCGTCCTCGAGCTGTTCCACGGCCCCACGCTGGCCTTCAAGGATTTTGCGCTCCAGTTCCTCGGCAACCTGTACGAGCAGCAGTGCCGGGCGCACGGCCGCAGGCTCAACGTGCTCGGCGCGACGTCCGGCGACACCGGCGCCGCCGCGATCCACGGCCTGCTGGGCAAGCCCGACGTGGCGATCTTCATCCTCTATCCCGACGGGCGGATCTCGCCCCTGCAGGAGCGGCAGATGGCCTGCACCGGCGCGGCCAACGTCTTCGCGCTCGCGATTGACGGCACGTTCGACGACGCCCAGGCCGCGCTGAAGGAGGTGTTCGGTGACCAGGATTTCCGCCAGCGGCAACGCCTCTCGGCGGTCAACTCGATCAACCTGGCGCGCGTCCTGGCCCAGTGCGTCTACTACCTGTACGCCTGGCTGCGGCTGCCGGCCGACAAGCAGGGCAACGTCGAGTTCGTGGTGCCCACGGGCAACTTCGGCAACATCCTCGCCGGCTGGCTGCTCCAGCAGATGGGCGTGCCGATCCGCGGCTTCAAGCTCGCGACCAATCAGAACGACATCCTCTACCGGCTCTTCACGACCGGGGAATACCGCCTCGCCCCCGTGGCGCCCAGCCTCGCGCCATCGATGGACATCCAGGTGGCGTCGAATTTCGAGCGCTTCCTCTACTACAGCGTCGGCCGCGATCCGGCGAGGGTGCGCGAGGTGATGGCGGCGTTCCGCGCCGATGGGGTCTACCGCTTCGAGCATTTCAACGCGGACACGTTCACGGTCTCGCGCTGCACGGACGCCGAGATCACGAACCTGATCAAGCAGGTCTACCACAAGCACGGCTACGTCTGCGACCCGCACACGGCCTGCGGCTTCAAGGAGTTGAGCCGCGACCGGGTGAGCGTGGTGCTGGCCACGGCCAGCCCGGCCAAATTCCCGGAGGTGATCCGCGCCGCCACCGGGCTGGCGCCGACGCACCCGAGCCTGGAGGCGCTCCAGTCCCGGCCGGTGGTCAAGCACCCCATGCGGGCCGACGCCGCGGCGATCCGGGCGTTCATCGAGCAGCACGGCGTCTAGCCGCCCGCGTCACTCCACGTCGCAGTGGTAGTCGGTGACGTCGAACCGCCCGTCGCCCGGCGAGAGGAAGATCTCGCTGCCGAACTGGACGCTGGTCAGGTACTTCTCGGGCGCGAGGGCGCCGTGGGCGACCAGGTAGTCGGTGAAGTCGCGCACGTCGAGGGTCCAGGCGCCGGCGTTGCCGGTGCGGATAAAGGAGAACACGTTCCAGCCGATCTCGCCGCGGTAAAGCTGCCAGGTGGCGCCGCCGATCTCGACCTCGCCCTGCAGCCGGCCGAGCGGGCCGGCCCCGCCGTAGCGCGCGACCCAGATCATGAGCTCGTCGGTGGGCTCGGATTTGTTGCCGGGATCGGCGATGGGGTGGAACCAGCAGTCGTAGGCCACGTTCTGGACGCCCGGGTTGGTCACCGCGATCGAGCCGCTGGTGAGGATGCGCCGGTGGTCGGCGAGGCGCACGGGCAGGCCGGAACCCGGCGACCACGCGCCCCAGTGCCAGCCGCTGATGATGCTTGGGTACGCCTTGACGTTGTAGGGCTTGTCGCCGACCGGCCAGTTGTACGCGGCGCCCCACGTGACCGGGCTGGTGGCGTTGGTGCAGTAGACGCGCTCGCGGCCGGCGGGCGAATGCGCCTTTCCCCAGACGTTGTTGTTGATGATGTATTTTGCCGCGACGATCGTGCCGAAGTCGGCGGCCATGGTGCCGGGAGCGTCGATGCGCGTGGCGCAGGATCCCAGCAGCAGCACTCCCAAGAAACCCAGATAGAATCGGCGGGCGGGCGGAAAACTCACGGCGGCCCACAGGCTGGGGCGGCGGGCGGCGGGCGGCAAGCGCCGATCCGGCGGGGCGGGCCACGTCCGTCTTGCCGCCCTGCCGGAACCGGACGATGCTGCCGGCGCCCCATCGAACATGAAAACCATCATCGCCACATTGCTGCTGCTGGCCGCGACCGCCGCCGGCTTCGGCCAGGCCGCGTCCGCGGCCGCCCAGCCGGTCAACGTGCGGATCGACTCCGAGGCCGAACAGCTCGCGCGCGGCTACGCCGCGGCCTTCGCGAGCATCACGCACACCCCGGTCTACCTGATCCACTCGCGGGACGACACCACCACGGTGCTGGTGAGCATCCGGTCGGTGCGGGCGGTCGACGGCGTCCTGGTGGTGCAGGACGAGAAGAACCTGACCTATGTCCTCAACCCGCGCGACGTGGTGATGATCACCGACGCCCCGCCGAAGAAGGACAACTAGGGCAGGCCGACGCGAGGCGCCGCCTGGATGGGCCGGCGCCGGCATCCCGCGCGTGACAAGCATTGCTCCTGAGGGTCCGAGTCCCGTTCCCACCGCACCGGCGGTGGCGCCGCGCCGGCGGATTCTGCTCGCCGCCGGCGTGATCGCGGCGGCGGCGGTCGCGGTCTACTGGAACAGCCTCGCCGGTCCGTTCGTCTTCGACGACCAGCCGACGATCGTCAGCAACCCGTCGATCCGCCACCTCTGGCCGCTGGGCCACGTGCTCTGGCCGCCATCGGACAGCGGCGGTGCGTCCGGGCGGCCCCTGCTGAATCTCTCCCTCGCGCTCAACTTTGCGGCGGGAGGCCTCGACGTGCGCGGCTATCACGCCGTCAACCTGCTGCTGCACGCGCTGGTGGCGTTGGTGCTGTTCGGCGTCGTGCGCCGGACCCTGGCCGCGCTGCCGGCGCCGGGTTGGCGGGCGTCCTCGCTGCGCGTCGCCTTCACGGCGGCGCTGCTCTGGACGGTCCATCCGCTGCTGACCGAGTCGGTGACTGGAATCGTCAACCGCGCCGAGCTCCTGGCCGCGCTGGCCTTCCTGCTGACATTCTACGGCTTCATCCGCGCTGCTGAAGGGACCACGGGACCACGGACCACGGACCACGAGACCGCCGGTCAAATAAGTCCGGTGGTCGGCGGTCCGTGGTCTGGTGGTCGCGAGTTTCACCGCTCGTGGGGGTGGTACGGCCTCTCGGTCGCCGCCTGCGTCCTCGGGATGGCGAGCAAGGAGTGGATGGTGTCGGCGCCGCTGCTAGTCCTGCTTTACGACCGGACTTTCGTGGCCGGAGGCTTTCGCGCGGCCTGGCGGGAGCGCCGCTGGCTTTACCGGGCGCTGGCGGCCTCGTGGACGGTGCTCGCGCTGGTGATGGTGGCCAGCAACCACCGGAACCAGACGGTCGGATTCGGGCTGGGGATCAGCGCCTGGTCGTACGCGCTGACCCAGTGCTTCGCGCTGGTCCGCTATCTGCGGCTGGCGGTCTGGCCCCATCCGCTGGTCCTGGACTATGCCCGGTATCTGGCGCCGGGCCTGACGGCTGTCCTGCCGCAGGCGCTGGCCTTGGTGGCGCTGCTGCTGGCGACGGCCGGGGCGCTGGTGCGCCGCCCGGCGGCGGGATTCCTGGGCGCGTGTTTCTTCGCGCTGCTGGCGCCGAGTTCCAGCGTAGTGCCGCTGGTGACGCAGACCGTGGCGGAGCACCGGATGTACCTTCCGCTGGCGGCCGTGATGGTCGGGATGGTGGCGGCGGTGCACGCCGCGGCCGGACGGCGCGGTCTCCTGCCCCTGCTCGCGCTGGCCGTCGGGCTGGGCGCGCTGACCGTGCGGCGCAACCGGGACTACCGGAGCGAGTTTGCGGTCTGGAACGACGTGGTCTCGAAATGGCCGGACAACGCGCGGGCCCAAGTTCGGCTGGGGATCCTGCTCTTCGACACCGGCCGGGTCGACGAGGCGATCGCCCACTACCGGCGGGCGCTGCAGGTCGAGCCGCGCAACCCCGACGTCCTCAACTCGCTCGGCCATGCGCTCATCGAGCAGCGGCGCTTTCCGGAGGCGATCGACTGCTATGAACGCGCGTTGCAGGCGCGGCCGGATTTCCCGGAGGTGCACAACAACCTGGGCCTCGCGCTGGCGGGAAGCGGGCGCCTGGCCGAGGCGATGGACCACTACCGGGCCGCCATCCGGCTGAAGCCCGACTACGACATGCCGCACAACAATCTCGGCATCGCGCTGCTCCAGCTGGGCCGGCCGGAGGCGGCGGCGGGGCAATTCGCGCTCGCTGTGGAGATCAACCCCCACTTCGCCGACGCCGAGATGAACCTCGGCAACGTCCGCTTCCAGGCCGGCCGGCCCGCGAAGGCGATCGCCCTTTTCGAGCAGGCGATCCGGGACCAACCCGATCTCGCCGACGCGCACACCAATCTGGCCGTCGCCCTCGCGAGCGAGGGGCGGATCGGCGAGGCGATCCGGGAGTGCGAAACCGTCCTCCGGCTCCAGCCGGGCAACCCGCGGGCCGCCCGCATGCTGGCGGCGCTGCGGGCCGGGGCCGTGCCCGGCCGCTGACCGAAAAACAGGGTGGACAGCCGCCCGGCTTTGGCCTTTCCTCGCCACGCTTCGCCATGAACACCCGTCCCGCCAGTTTGCCGCCGATCATCGGCGCGATTATCATTATCGGCCCCCGGCCCGGGCACGGAGATCTGGCGTAAGCTTCCGCGCGAACTTCACGTCATCCTCGATGCCCCGGGCCAACCCCCGGGGCTTTTTGTTATGAAAACCCACCCGCTCAAGATCTACGACACCACGCTCCGCGACGGCACGCAGGGCGAGGGCATCTCGTTTTCCGTGACCGACAAGCTGCTCATCGTCGAGCGGCTCGACCAGTTCGGCATCGACTACATCGAGGGTGGCTTCCCGGGCTCGAACCCGCGCGACATCACCTTCTTTGAGGAGGCGCGGAAGCTGAAGCTCCGCCACGCCCTCGTCGCGGCGTTCGGGTCCACCCGCCGCGCCGGCGTCGCCGCCGCGAAGGACGTCCAGCTCCAGGTCCTGCTCGAGGCGGGCACCCCGGTCGTCACCATCGTCGGCAAGACCTGGCTGCTCCACGTGACCGAGATCCTGCGCACGACGGCGGAGGAGAACCTCGCCATGATCGAGGACTCCGTGCGCCACCTCGTGGCCGCGGGGCGCGAGGTCGTCTACGACGCCGAGCATTTCTTCGACGGCTACAAGGACGACCCCGAGTACGCCCTGCGCACCCTCGCCGCGGCGGCGCGCGGCGGCGCGGCCAACCTGACGATGTGCGACACCAACGGCGGCACGCTGGTCGAGGACCTGCGGGAGATCGTCGCCCGCGCGGTGAAGGAGTTCGGCGGCGAGCGCGTCGGCGTGCACTGCCACAACGACAGCGGGCTCGGCGTCGCCGTCTCGCTCGCCGGCGTCGCCGCCGGCGCCTCGCTGGTGCAGGGGACGATGAACGGCTTCGGGGAACGCACGGGCAACGCGAACCTGACGACCATCCTGCCCAACCTCTTCCTCAAGATGGGGCGCGAGGCCGCCTGCCGGCCCAACCTGCCGCAGCTGCGCGAGCTGTCCCATTACATCGACGAGCTGGCCAACCAGCGGCCGGATCCCAAGGCGCCGTTCATCGGCGCCTCCGCCTTCGCCCACAAGGGCGGCCTGCACGCCAACGCGGCGCAGAAGGTCGCCCGCAGCTACGAGCACATCACCCCCGCCGCCGTCGGCAACCACACCCGGGTGCTCGTCTCCGACCTCGCCGGCCGCAGCAGCATCGTGATGAAGGCGCGCGAGCTGGGCTTCCACGTCGACGAGCACTCGCCGGCGGTGAAGAACGTGCTCGAGGAGCTGAAGCGGCTCGAGTTCGAGGGCTACGAGTTCGAGGCCGCCGACGCCTCGCTGAAGCTCCTGCTCGCGCGCTGGCTGCAAAAGCACACCCCCGCCTTCGAGCTCGAGGGCTACCGCGTCATCGTCGAATGCCGCGGCCCCGAGGCCTCGGCCGTGGCCGAGGCCACGGTGAAGGTGAAGGTCAAGGGCAAGTCGATGCACACCGTGGCCGAGTGCATCGGCCCCGTCAGCGCCCTCGACAAGGCGCTGCGCCTGGCGCTGGAGCGGGCCTACCCGGCGATCAAGGACACCGCGCTGAGCGACTACAAGGTGCGCATCCTCGACAGCAAGCGCGGCGCGAACTCCCGCGCCCGCGTGCTGATCGAGACCAGCGACGGCGAGGACATCTGGGGCACGGTCGGCCTGAGCGACAACATCATCGAGGCCTCGTGGGAGGCCCTCCGCGACGCCTTCGAGTACAAACTCCTGCGCGAGGAGGAGCGAGGCGATGCCGGAAACCGGAAACCGGACACCGCCTAGCCGCCGGATGGCTCAATCCGGTATCCGCAATCGCCAATCCGAAATCACAACAGCGGCGCGAACAGCCGGCTGAGGTCCTCGGCGTTTTTCGTAGGGGCGCAGTCTTGCTGCGCCCACGGAAATCGGCTATCAGTATTGCACCCCCTATGCAGGCGCGCCGTACCAGTGCGCTTAGTGACCATCGATGGTCGCAGCCCGGCACGACCTATTTCGTCACCTGTTGCACACGCTTTCGGGCCCCCGGGCTGACGGAACCTTCCTTGGCTGAGGTTCTGCGTGAGGCGGTTCGTCAGTCGGATGAACCTGTAGACACTCATACGCATGCATTCACGGTGATGCCCGATCACCTCCATTGGCTTTTCACGTTGGGACATCGGCTGTCGTTGGGCCGTGTGATTGCGCGGTTCAAGACACAAATCCAAGACGCCGCTGGATCGCGCCGGGTTGGCCTGGCAACGAGACTTCTTTGAGCACCGGCTGCGATCGGAGGAATCGATCGAGTCCTATGGCCTGTATGTATTCCTCAATCCCTATCGGGCCGGACTGATTGGAGCGGAACAACCGTGGCCATATTGGCAATGTCCGCGGCCCGAGCTATTCATGTTCACATTGCAACTGGACCCCGGCGCTACACCTCCGCCCGAGTGGATTGGAGTGCCGATACCGTCGTCGCTAGCCGTCGGCGAATAGGAGGGAGGGCGCAGCAAGACTGCGCCCCTACGCGGCCGGATGATCGCCGTTGCATGGTCGACGACCGCGGACGTTGGTTGTTGCGCCGCCACCGGATCGCGGGTGCCCGAGCGTCGATCCGGTTCCGGCTGATTCAATCCGGTATCCCCGATCCCGGATCCCAGATCAAAGGAGCGGCGCGAACAGCCGGCTGAGGTCCTCGGCGATGTTGCCGAGCAGCCGGCGCCGCGCGAGGCGGGCGGCCGACAGCGGTGCGCTGTGGGCGATCAGGTCCTGCGCCCAGGCGCGCATCGCCTGTACCTCGGGCGCGGAATAGACGAACACGCCGACCTCGAAATTCACGAAGAGCGAGCGCAGGTCGAAGTTGGCCGAGCCGAGCAGGCCCACGCGATCGTCCACGATCATGCCCTTGCTGTGCATCATGCCCGGCTGGACGAGCAGCACCTCGACGCCGGCCTGCTGGAGCTCGCGCAGGTAGAACCGCCGCGCGTGGTCGGCGATCGGGTGGTTGGATTTCGCCGGCAGGATCAGCTTCACCTCGCGGCCCGTGCGCGCCTTGACCAGCAGGGTGCGGAACAGGACCTCGTCGGGGATGAAATAGGGCGTGATGATCCAGATGCGGCGCCCGGCCTCCTGCAGGAACGAGAGGATGCCCTCGTAGAGCGGGTCGCCCGCAACGTCGGGACCGCTGGCCACGACCTGCAGCTCGCAGGCGCCGCGGGCCTCGTATTCGGCCGCGCCGGCCTCGGCGTGCAGCCGGTCGATCGGCTGGCCGCTCGCGTAGCACCAGTCGGCGAGGAAGATCTCGTTGAGCAGTTCGACGGTGGGCCCCTCGATGACGGCGCCAAAGTCGCGCCAACGTTTCTTCAGCGGCGTCGGCCCCATGTATTCCCCCGCGAGGTTGTGGCCGCCAAGGATCGCGGTGTGGTGGTCGAAGACGGCGATCTTGCGGTGATTGCGGAGATTGGCCGATCCGCGCCATTGCAGGGGCAGCACCGGCATGAAGCGGCAGACCTCGCCGCCGGCCTCGCGCAGCGGGCGCACGAAGCCGCGGCTCGTGAACAGGCAGCCGACCGCGTCGAGCAGCAGCCGCACCTTGACGCCTTCGCGGGCGCGCTCGGCCAGGAGCTTCACGATCTGGCGGCCGGTGTCGTCGCGCCCGAGGATGAAGGTCATCAGGTGGATGGTGTGCCGGGCCGCGCGGATCTGGCGTGTGAGTTCCTCGAACGCCTCGTCGCCGCGGGTGATCAGGCGCACCGCGTTGCCGCCCGTCGGCACGCACGCGCCGTCGAGCACCAGGGCCTGGGCGACGGCGCCCGCCCCCGCGGGCGAGGTCACCGTCGTCCCCTTGGCGGGCACCGGCGACAGGCGCGACTTGCGGGCGACCAGCCGTCGGAGCTTGCGGCCGCCGAGCAGCAGGTAGAGCGGCACGCCGACGTAGGGGATGAGCGTGATGACCAGCAGCCAGGCGAGCGTGTTGCCCGGCTGGCGCTTCTCGCTCATCAGGCGGGCGATCAAGAAAAACGCGAGCAGGAAGCCACCGACCGTGAGCAGGTGGCGCAGGACTTCGGCGTAAAGCGAGGTTTCGGACTCCATGACGCGCGCGGGGCATTCTGCCAGCCGGGCGCAGGGCTGGGAAGCGTATTTGCCGGCGGGACTCGGCGCCCAGCGGTTCCTTGCCAACCCCGGGCAACTGTGTGTTAGTTCCTGCCCTTTGCCATGGCCTCCCTCGCCGCCGCCACGCGCCAGCTCCGGCGCCGCCTCGGACCCGCCGTCCGCACGGACCGGCCGGCGCGCTGGGCGGCTTCGTTCGACAGCAGCAAGCTCTCGTACCTGCCCGCGGCGGTGATCCAGCCGCGGCGGACGGCGGACGTCGGCGTGGTGCTCACGCTGGCCAACCGCCACCGGGTGCCGGTGACGGTACGCGGCCGCGGCACGACGCTGACCGGCGCCGCGGTGCCGCTGCGGGGCGGCTGGGTGCTCGATTTGACCGGCATGCGCCGCGTGTCGGTCGACGCCGAGGCGGGGCTGGCCTTCGCCCAGGCGGGCGCGCCCAACGCGGCGGTGCACGCCGCCGCCGAGGCGCACGGCTGGTTCTACCCGCCCGACCCGTCGTCCAACCAGTACTGCACCATCGGCGGCAACATCGCCTGCAACGCCGGCGGCATGCACGGTGGCCGCTACGGCGTGACCCGCGACTACGTGGTGGCGCTGAAGGGCTTCCTTCCCACCGGCGAGTGGGTGGAGTGGGGGACGGCGACGAAGAAATTCTCCGCCGGCTTCAACCTGCGCGACCTCTGGATCGGGAGCGAGGGACTGCTGGGCGTGGTGACCGACGCGGTGCTCAAGCTCATCCCCAAGCCGCCGGTGCGCTGGACGCTGCTGACGGCGTTTCTTGACGAGGTGACGGCCCTGCGCGCCGCCCGGGCGCTGTTCGCCCGGCGGGTGCAGCCGGCGATCTGCGAGTTCCTCGACCGCGAGAGCGTGCAATGCGCTGAGCGGGCCACCGGCCGCGCCGTGTTTCCCGGCCAGACCGGCCGCGCGGTGATCCTGCTGGAGCTCGCCGGCGTGCCCGGCGAAATCGCGGCCCTGAAGCCGGAGCTGCTGGCCTGGGCCCGGCGCCACGCGGTTGCCTTCCGCGCCGCGCGCAGCCGCGCCGAGGCGGAGCAGCTCTGGACCGTGCGGCGCAAGTGCTCCGGCGCAATGTTCGAGCTGGGCGACGCCAAGCTGAACGAGGACGTGGCGCTGCCGATGCGGCAGTACGAGCGGTTCGCGCGCTTCCTCGCGCGCCTGCGCCGCGAGTCCGGCCTGCCCATCCCGACCTTCGGCCATCTCGCCGACGGCAATCTGCACGTGAACATCATGTACCACCGGGCGGACCCGCGGGAGTGCCGCGCCGCCGAGAAGGCCGTGCGGCGCCTGATGCAGACGGTGGTGGGGCTCGGCGGCGCGATCTCAGGCGAGCACGGGATCGGCCTGACCAAGTCGCCGTTCCTCCGCCTCCAGCACCGGCCGGCGCAGGTGCGCGCCATGCGGGCGGTGAAGCAGGCGCTCGACCCGCGCGGGATCCTGAATCCCGGCAAGATGTTCGAGGTGTTCCGCGTCTGGGAGCATCCGCGCATCGAGGTCCGCCTGCCGTGGGACCACAAATGACGCCTCGGCGTCCGATGCGTCCTCCCGTGCCCCGCCGGGGCGAAGGATGACACCAACGACTGCGTGAGCCCCGGCCAGCGGCTCGAAAACGATTGACACCACCCCGGAGCCGCGCCCGGCGGGGTGCTTTTTGCCCGGTTTTCCGGCCGTCCGGCAGGCGCACTTTCCCATTGCCGTCACAAAATCCGCCCCCTCTATTTTGCAGCGACACTTTGCATGTATCTTCAGGCGCTCAAGCTTCACGGATTCAAGAGTTTTGCCGATCCCACCGTCCTCCGCTTCGAACCCGGCGTCACCGCCATCGTCGGTCCCAACGGCTGCGGCAAGAGCAACATCGCCGACGCCATCCGCTGGGTGCTGGGCGAGCAGAGCGCCAAGGCCCTCCGCGGCGGCAAGATGCAGGACGTCATCTTCGAGGGCGCCGAGACCCGCCGCCCGCAGAATCTCTGCGAGGTGGCGCTGCTGCTGACCGACTGCGAGGCGCAGCTCGGCGTCGACTACCACGAGGTCGAGATCATGCGCCGCACCACGCGCGACGGCCTGAGCGACTATTATCTCAACGGCCAGGTCTGCCGGCTGAAGGACATCCACCGGCTGTTCATGGACACGGGCGTGGGCCGCACCTCCTATTCGATCATGGCGCAGGGCCAGATCGACCAGGTGCTGTCCTCCAAGCCCGAGGAGCGCCGCGCGGTCTTCGAGGAGGCGGCGGGCATCACCCGCTACAAGAGCCAGCGCCGCGAGGCCCTGGCCAAGCTGGCGCTGACGGACCAGAACCTGGCCCGGATCACCGACGTGATCGCCGAGGTGGGCCGCCAGATCGGCAGCCTGCGCCGGCAGGCCGCCAAGGCGATGCGCTACAAGCGCCTCAGCTACCGCCTCCGGCACCTCAGCCTGGCCCACGGCGGCTGGCAGTGGGGACAGTTGCAGACCACGATCGCCGGGCTCGAGGCGGACGTGGCCGGCCTGCGCGCCGCCGCCGGCGCCGACCGCACCGCGCTCGAGGAGCGCCAGCGCGAGCTGGCCGGGCTCAAGGCGCGGCGGAGCGATGACAACCAGCGCGTCCAGGAGGCGCAGCAGGCGGTGTTCGACCTGCGCTCGCAGCGGGAACAGGCCGAGAACCAGGCCGGCCTTGCCGGCATCAAGCGCACCGGCCTCGAGGAGCGCATCCAGTCCAGCCGGGACGACCTGACCGAGCTGGAGATGCAGTTGCGCGAGGTCTCGGCCCAGGCCGACACCGGGGCGCAGGACAAGCAGACCCAGCTCAACCTGCTCGGCAGCTCCGACGCCGTCTTCCAGCAGCGCAACCGCGAGCTCGCCATCGTCGAGGGCGAGATGACGCGCGCGGAGCAGGAGCTGGAGCAGGCGAAGTTCGACCTCCTCCAGCTCGAGAGCACGATGACGCGCCTGCGGACCGACTGCTCCGGCTTCGAGGTTGAATCGAAGACCAGCGTCGTCCGCCACGACGAGCTCGCGGCCCAGCTGGCGGAGGCGCGCGCGGCCCAGGCCGCGGCCGCGACCCGCGCGGGCGAGGAGCGGCGGCGCCTGGACGAGGCCCACGCCGGCCAGAGCCGGGCGCACAACGAGGTGCAGGCGGCGCAGCATGCGCTGCAGGAGGCGACGCTCCATTTTCGCGACGGCCAGCGCCAACTGCAGGACCTGGACCGGGCGCTGGCGCAGCGCACGGCGCGGCTGCGGCTGCTGGAGCAGCTGCGGCAGCGCTGGGAGGGGTTCGGCGAGGGCGCCAAGGCGGTGCTGCAGGGCCAGCTCGAGTCCGTGCTCGCCGGCCACAAGGCCGCGCCGGTGACCTACGGCATCGAGGTGCGCCCGGACTACGGTCCGGCGCTGGAAGCCCTGCTGGGCTCCGCGGTGGAGGCGATCGCGGTCGCCGAGCTGCCGCTGGCGCGGCGGGTCCTGGCCCACCTCGAGGAGCACCGGCTCGGCAGCGCCTGCCTGCAGGTGCCGGCGGGGACGCCCGGCGGGCCGCCGGCCGCGGACCTGCCCGCGTTCCTGCAGCCGGCCACGGTCGCGCTGGTCAATCTCCAGCCCGGGCACCCGCTGGTCGGCGTGCTCGCCGGCTCCTTCATCGCGGCGAGCCTCGATGAATTCCTCGAATACTGGCGGGCCAACCCCGGCTTCAACTTCCTGCGCGTCGCCACGCCCAAGGGCGAGATGGTCGACCGCCGCGGGCTGATCTACGGCGGCTACCAGAAGAAGCCGGTCGCCGGCATCGTGCAGCGCGAGATCGACCTGCGCGAGACGGCGCGGGAGCTGGCGCGCGAACAGCAGCTCCACACCGAGCAGCGCGGCGAGGTCGAGCGCCTGGCGGCGGCGCTGGCCGCCGCCGAGACGGCCCTCGAGCAGCGGCGCAAGGACGTTCTCGCCGCCACCCAGCAGGTCGCCGCGGTGCAGGCCGAGGCGCGCAACGCCGACAAGGCCAGCGATGAGCTGGCCGGCCGGCTGCCGCGCCTGGAACGCGAGCTGGCCGGACTCGACCGGGCCCGGTCCGAGGCCGAGACGCGCCTGACCCGCGCCCGCGCCAGCCTGACCGAGGCCGAGCAGAAGGTGACGGACCGGAAGGAGGCGATCGGCGCGCTTGAGGTGCGGCTGGTCGAGCTGCGCGCCGCCCGCGACCAGAAGAAGGAGGCGCTGGCCCAGGCCCGCCTCGAGCTGGCCGAGCGCCGGCAGAGGGTCGAGGTCCTCGACCGCGGCCTCGACGAGATGGAGCGGCGCCGCGCCCAGCTGGCCGAGCTGCTGACGCAGCGCCAGCAGGAGGTCGAGGTCTGGACCGAGCAGGCAGCCGACCTCGGCCGCGAGGCGGAGGCGCAGCTCGCCCGCGCGGCGGAGATCGCCCGGACCCTCGGGGTGGCGCAGGAGTCGGTGGAGAAGATCCGCGGCGAACTGGCCGCCCTCGAGCAGCAGATCGCGGCCGTCGAGACGGTGCAGCAGGAGCTGCGCACCCGCACCGACGCCATGCAGGAGGACCTCGGGCGCAGCGAGGTCAAGCTGGCCGAAAGCCGGTCGCGCGCCCAGTTCATGGCCGAGGAGGTGCAGCATGAATTTCAGACCGACCTGGCGACCGTCGACTGGAAGCAGCTGCTCTGGCACGCCGAGGACGATCCGCCGGATTTGAAGCCGCTGGACCTTGACGACGACGAGCCCGAGGCCGGGGAGCAGAAATCAGAGGTCAGCGGTCAGAGGTCGGAGAACGGCGAGGCGCCGGCCAGGACCGCGGCGCCCCGGCGCCGGGCCAGGAAACCGAAGCCGGAGGCAACCGAGGCCGATCTGGCCGCGCTCGACCAGACCAACTGGGAGGAGGTCAAGGCGGCGATCGAGGCCCTGCGGCAGCGCCTCGGCAGCATGGGCCCGGTGAACCTGGTCGCGATCGAGGAGTATGCCGAGCTGCGCCAGCGGTACGACTTCCTCAAGGCGCAGAGCGACGACCTGACCGCGGCCAAGACCCAGCTGGTCCAGGCCATCGACCAGATCAACCGCACCTCCCAGCAGCAGTTCGAGATCACCTTCCAGCAGGTCCAGAAGAGCTTCGAGTTCACCTTCCAGACCCTGTTCGGCGGCGGCCACGCCCGCCTCGAGCTCGTCCAGACCGAGGACATCCTCGAGAGCGGCATCGAGATCATCGCCCAGCCGCCGGGCACGCGGCTGAAGAGCATCTCGCTCCTCTCCGGCGGGCAGAAGACGCTCACCGCGGTGGCGCTGCTCTTCGCCCTCTACATGGTCAAGCCGTCGCCCTTCTGCCTGCTCGACGAGCTCGACGCGCCGCTGGACGAGTCGAACATCGGCCGCTTCACCAAGCTGCTGCGGAATTTCGTCCAGCACTCGCAGTTCCTGATCATCACGCACAACAAGCGGACCATCGCCGCGGCCAACGGCATCTACGGCGTGACGATGGAGGAGCGCGGCGTCTCCAAGACCGTCTCGATGCGCTTCAACCACGAGCGCGGCGAGGCCGAGGCCGTGCCGGCGACGGTGGCCGACGCGGTGCGCAGCAGCCGCGTGCCGGTGGTCGAGCCCCTGCCGGCGGCGCCGGCCCCGGCGGGTTCCTGAGGCAGGGCGATTTCCCGGCGATCCGTGGTCCTGTAGGGCTGCCGCTTGCCGGCAGGCCGCGTCCGTGAATTCGAATCGGCACGGCGGCAAGCGCCGGCCCTACCCTCGGGCGGATGGTGAACGGTCTGGCCTCAGCCGCCCTTGTTCAGGTGCTTGACCACGACCGGCGTGACGTCGGTGAGGACGGAGCCCGGAACGAGGTAAAGCGGCGAATCGACGATGACGTCGACCTTCGCCTCCTGGGCGATCGCCGGCCACTCGCCCTTGAGTGCGTCGTAGATATTCGTGAGCGGGGCGGTGCCGGCCAGCTGGCGCTGGGCGAGGTTCTGCATGTCGGCGAGCTGCTTGTCGATTTGGTCGGCCTTGGCCGAGTCGCTGGCCACGGCCGCATCGTTGCGGGCGGTCACCAGCTCGGTCAGCTTCGTTTTCCAGGCGGCGGAGCGGTAGAAGGCCTGGACGAGGTAGGCGCGGTTGAAGATGCCAACAGTCAGCTTCGTCTCCGGTCCGGACTGGGCGCGGGCGACGCCGGGCAGCGAAAGCAGGCAGGCGGTCGCGGCGGCCGCGCAGAGGGCCGCCAGGCGGGAACGGTGGGTGGACATGGCTCGATCCTCCGGGTTGCGCGCCGGCGGGGTGGGGGTTTCCGGCGGAACCGGAGCGTAGCCGTGGGGCGGCGCCGGAGGCGAGCGCGTTTTTCCGGACCAACCCTACAGGATCATGTCGGGCGGGACGTTGGCCAGGGCCTCCTCCATCGTCGTCGTGCCCATCTTGACCTTGAGCATCGAGTCTTGGTGGAGGGTCTTCATGCCGCCGCGCATGGCGATGCGCTTGAGCTCGGCGGTCTCGATCTCCTTGTTGATGCCCGCGGTCAGCTCCTCGCTGTTGACCATCAGCTCGTGGATGCCCACCCGGCCCTTGTAGCCGCCGCCGGCGCAGAGGTGGCAGCCGTGCGGGTTGGCCTTGAAGATCTGGCCGGACCAGCCGATAGCCTTCTCGAGCAGCTCCTTCTCGCGGTCCTTCGGTTCGTAGGGCTGCTTGCAGTTCTTGCACACGCGGCGGAGGAGCCGCTGGGCGCACACGCAGACGAGCGCGGCGGAGATGTTGAAGGGCTCGACCCCCATTTCGGTGAAGCGGGAGATGGTCGAGGGGGCGTCGTTGGTGTGGAGGGTGGAGAGCAGGAGGTGGCCCGTGAGCGCGGCCTCCATCGCGATCTCGGCGGTCTCCTGGTCGCGGATTTCGCCGACGAGGATGACGTCGGGGTCCATGCGCAGGTAGCAGCGCAGCGCCCGGGCGAAGGTGAGGCCGATCTGCCGGTTCATCTGCATCTGGTTGATGCCGACCAGCGTGTACTCGATCGGGTCCTCGGCCGTCTGGATGTTCATGTCCGGCGTGTTGACCTCGCCGAGCGCGGAATAAAGCGTCATCGACTTGCCCGAGCCGGTGGGGCCGCAGTGCAGGAGCATGCCGTACGGCTGGCGGATGCAGTCGCGATACTTGGCCAGGTTCTCCTCGGAGAAGCCCAGCGCGGGCAGGGGCAGCGTGCTCTTCTGCTTGTCGAGGATACGCATGACCACCTTCTCGCCGAAGTTCATCGGGCCGGTGGCGACGCGCAGGTCGATGTCGATGTTCTTTTTCGTGAACTTCTTGAAGACGATGCGTCCGTCCTGCGGCAGCCGGCGCTCGGCGATGTCGAGGTTGCACATGATCTTCAGGCGGGTGACGAGCGCGTTGGTCACCTGCTTGGGCAGGCGGAGCTTTTCCTGGCAGAGACCGTCGATGCGGTACCGGACGAGCAGCTCCTTCTCCAGCGGCTCGACGTGGATGTCGGAGGCGCCCGAGATGTAGGCGTCCTCGATGATGCGGTTGGCGAGCTGGATGATGGGCGCGGAATCCTCGCTCTCCAGCTCCTCGGCCTTCACCTCGCCGCTGCCGCCGGCATAGGCGGTGCCGATGAGCTCGGCGACCTCGCCGATGTCGACGTCGCCCTCGCCGGCCGCGGCCTTGCTGGGCTCCTTGAAGAATTTCTTGACCAGCTGCTCGATCAGGGTGGCCGGGGCGACGCGCACCTCGTCGATCGTCATCTCCACCGCCTGCTGGAACGCCTCGCGCTTGGCGTAGTCGAGCGGGTTGGCCATCAGGACCGACACGGTGTTGGTCCCGGTGCGCTTGACGGGGAAGACGCCCTCGCGCCGGATGATGGCGTCGCCCACCGCGGTCACGATCTTGTCGTCGATCTCCAGGTCCTCGATCTTCGCCACCAGCGGCAGGTCGGTGAACTTGGCCACGAACTTGGCGGTGTCCTCGGCGCTGAGCTGGAACTTCGGGTCCAGCATGCGCTGGATGAGGGTGGCGGAGTACTCGGCGACCTCCTGGAGCAGGGCGAGGTCCTTCTGCTCGAACAGGCCCTTGGTGCCGGCGTCGATCTCCTTGTTGAGGAGCTGGACGGCGCCGATGACGATGTTCGTCTTCAGCGGCACGGTGAGCATCGAGTGCACCTCGAAGCCCGTGTTCATGTTCTTGAGCGAGGCGGCGTCGGGGCCCTTGCTGGTGAAGAAGAGCGGCTCCCCGGACTCGATGACCTTGCCGACGTTGCCCGCGCCCTTGGGCAGCTTCATCTGCAGCAGCTTCTCGGCCGTCTGCTTGAACTGCTCCTCCTTGCCCTTGTCGTTGCCCCACAGCGTGGGCGAGTAGTAGACGTGGCGGAACGAGATCTGCTCGCCCTCCACCAGGTAGAGCGTCATCGACTGGCACTGCAGCTGCTCGACCACCTTGGTGGCGGTCAGTTCGATGACCGAGGCCAGATCCTCGCGGCTGGGCGCCGGTTTGGACAGGATCTTGAGGAGGAGGGAGCGGCGAAGCTGGCCGGAAAGAGTGGGGGCGGGCATGAGGGGGAGAGCGGGCGTCCGCTGGTGCTCGCAGGTACATTCTGGAATTGCCACGGCGGGGGGAGCCCCGCAATGAGAAATATCGCCTCCCGCCGGGTCCCTCCCTCCCGGGGGGGCGGATGGGCATGCCAGCCTGGTTCAACCGTTTCCTGCGCCCACGGGCCGCCCGGACCCCCGCGGCCGCGCGGGGCGCCGCAGGGGAGCGGCTGGCCGCCGACCACCTCCGGCGGCGCGGTTTCGCGCTCGTGGCCCGGAACTGGCGCAACCCCCACGACGACCGCGAGGAGATCGACCTGGTGTGCCGCGACGGCGATGTGCTCGTGTTCGTCGAGGTGAAGACCCGGCCCGACACGGCGCGCGTGCGCGGTTTCTTCGCCGTCGACCGCCACAAGAAGCGCGTGCTGCGCCGGGCCATCCATGCCTACCTGGCGCAGCTGCGCCATCCGCCGTCGACCTACCGGCTGGATGTCGTCGAGGTGGTGACCGGCGACGGGCGACCGACGCAGGTCCTCCATTTCGCAAATGTGCCGCTCGCCACCACGAGCCGGCGCGACGTCATTCGCTAGGCCCGCCGGGCTTCGGCCTTTGACAATCCCGGGCGGGTTTCCGATAGTGCAGCCCGGGCCGGCTGCGTGGATTCCGCCGGCCGGCCCGCACGCACATGGCTGATCCTCAACGTCATCCCTTCCTGCAGGGGCTGAGCAAGCATCGCGGCGCGCCGCCGACGGTGATCGTCATCTTCGGCGCCTCGGGCGACCTCACCGCCCGCAAGCTCATCCCGGCCATCTACAACCTGGGCCACGACAACCTGCTGCCGCCGGACTTCCACCTCATCGGCTTCGGGCGCAAGCCCATCCCCGACGAGGAATTCCGCGGCCACGCCGAGGCGGCGATCCGGGAGTTCTCCCGCCGGCCGCTCGCCCCCGAGTTCTGGAGCCGCGTCGCCGCCCGCACCACCTACCTCGCCGGCGACTACGACGAGCGCGCCGCGTTCGACCGCCTGCACGACCGCATCGGGCAGCTCGAAACGGCGGCCGGCCGCGAACTGCAGTCGCTGTTTTACATCTCCACGCCGCCCTCGGTCTTCCGGCCGATCGTGGAGAATCTCGGCGCGTCCGGGCTCGCAGGCCGCCATCTCGGCACCCCCGTCCAGTCGAAGGTCGTGATCGAGAAGCCCTTCGGCCGCGACCTGGCCTCGGCCGGGGAGCTCAACCGGATCATCGCCGGCGTGTTCGAGGAACCGCAGGTGTTCCGCATCGACCACTACCTCGGCAAGGAGACGGTGCAGGACCTGCTCGTGCAGCGGTTCGCCAACGCGATCTTCGAGCCGCTCTGGAACCGCAACTTCGTCGAGTGCGTGCAGATCACGGTGGCGGAGGACGGCGGCGTCGGCTCCCGCGCCGGCTACTACGAGCAGAGCGGCTGCCTGCGCGACATGATCCAGAACCACACCATGCAGCTCCTCGCCCTCACCGCGATGGAGCCGCCGGTGTCGCTCGACCCGGAGGCGATCCGCGACGAGAAGGTGAAGCTGCTCAAGGCCATCCAGCCGCTCGCCCTCGGCTCGAAGGGCGACGTGGCCCGCGCCCA
>Ga0335081_10002345_pt1 | contig 29752 bp, 31 predicted proteins | sample Lox_Sample_35_FD_206713 | JGI IMG/M metagenome (GOLD analysis project Ga0335081, IMG submission 206713) | Soil microbial communities from Loxahatchee National Wildlife Refuge, Florida, United States - Lox_Sample_3.5 | ecosystem: Environmental > Terrestrial > Soil > Wetlands | place: USA...
TATCTTAGGCCCGCGGCAAGGCAAGGTGCAAATGGAGGCAAGGGTGGACGAGCTCGGATTCATGTATTTCGCAGGCGATTACCGCTGGTCGCACGGCTTATTGCTGGCGCTGTCCGCGGCGCCCTGGGGTGGCGCCGAGATCGGCGAGGTACAGCGCGTCGGCTTGGCGCTCAAGGACCGCCTCGGTGATGACGACGCCTGGTTTCGCGAGTGGGCGGCGATGGCGGCACGGCTCGAGGACAAAGGCCGCACGCTCGCCCGGGCCGGCAAGCGTTTCAGTGCCGCGTCTTACCTCTTCCGCGCCGCAAACTACGCGCATGTCGGCGAGCGCTTCCTACAGCCAAAGAGCGCCGCAGGACTGGACGCCTACGGCCGGGCGGTCGCCGCGTTCCGCGACGCGGCGGCAATGATCGACCGGCCGCGCATCGAAGCGGTCGAGATCCCGTACGAAGGCGCGAGCCTGCCGGGGCTTCTCGTCCATGCCGCGCCTGAGCGCGTCAAGGGGCGCGCGCCGGCGATGGTGTTCTTCGACGGCTTCGACGTGACGAAGGAGCTGCAATACTTCAAGCGCGTGCCCGATCTCGCCGCACGCGGCGTCGCCTGCCTCATCGTCGACGGTCCCGGCAACGGGGAAAGCATCCGCTTCCGCAACCTGCCGCTCCATCACGAGACCGAGCGGTACGCGCGTGCCGCCTACGAATATCTCGCCGCCCGCGCGGAATTCGATCCGCGCCGAATCGGCGTCATGGCGCTGAGCCTCGGCGGCTACTACGCGCCGCGCGCGGCGGCGATGGAGCCGCGCTTTGCCTGCTGCGTCGCGTGGGGTGCAATCTGGGACTATTGGCAGACCTGGAAGGACCGGCTCGACCGCATTGCGCGCGACGAGAAGCTCTCGCTCTCGGTGCCATGGCAACACCTTCTGTGGGTATTCGGCGTCGCCACCAAGGAGGAGGCGCTCGCGCGTCTCGAAAGTTTCCGGCTCGACGGTGTGGCACAGCGCATCCGGTGCCCCTTCCTGCTCATGCACGGTGAAGGCGATGCGCAGATCCCGCTCGCCTTGGCGCAGCGCTGCTTCGAAGCGGTTGGTTCGGAGAAGAAGGAGCTCAAGATCTTCACGCGCGCCGAGGGTGGCTATCACCATTGCCAATCTGACAATGTGAGCATCGGCACGGCTTATATGTGGGACTGGGTCGCCGAAACTCTCCGCGCAGGCCAGTGAGCGCGGGGCCGGTCGGCGCTCAGTAAACTCCCGGGATAAGACGCGCGGTGCGGGCGCGGTAGGCGGCGTACTGCGCGCCGAATTCCGACGCGAGGAGCCGCTCTTCGGCGCCAATGCGCGCCACGACCACCGGTAGATTGAGAGCCGCGAGCACGATGCCCACGCCCGAGCGAAAGGCGAGGGCCCATCCCAGTGCGTTGACGAGAAGACCGAGATAGCTCGGGTGGCGGATGTAGCGGTAGATGCCGCCGGTGACGAGCTCATGCCCCGGCTGGATCGCGACAAGGCCGCTGAAGCGGCGGCCGAGGACGAACACAGGCCACATCCTGAGCGCTCCGCCCAAAGCGGAGAGCGCGACCCCGGTCCACCGCATCCCCTCGCCGCCGATGATCCAGATCTCGTTACGATCGGCAAAGGGCGGAAAATAGGCGGACAGAAGAGCGATAAGCGAGAACGCGGTGATGACCCAGCGGTTGCTGCGGTCCTCGCGCACGCCCGGGCTGATGTTGCCCTGCGTGAAGAACGACGCCACCATCAGCACGGCGCCGACGACAACGAGGGCGACCAGCGGCGCATGCGAGAAGAAGCGCGCGAACCCGCCCTCGCCCCAGATTGCCAGACCGAGATAAGCCGCCACCGCGACCAGCTCGACAAACAGCAGCCTGAGCCTCGACATCAGAGGAGCCGCTCGTCGTCGGGGATGAGACGGTCGGGCGTCTCGCCACGGAGCGCCTTGAGACAGTTCGCCACGGCGAGCCTGAGCGCACCGTCATAGGTTCCCGCCACCACCGCCGAATTGTGCGGCGAGCCGATCACGTTGGGCAGCTCGAGGAAGGGATAATCGAGGCGGAAGGTGCCATGCCGGATGGGTTCGACCCACCACGCATCGAGGCAGGCCGTGAAGCGCGGGTGCGTGCGCAAATGGCTGTAGAGCGCCTGCTCGTCGACGATCTCGCCGCGCGCGAGATTGACAAGGATCGCGTCCTCCTTCATGCGGGCGAGCGCGCGGGCGCCGATCGCGCCGCGGGTCGCCGCCGTGAGAGGCGCGGCAATCACGAGCGCGTCCGATGCCGCAAGCAGATCATCGAGCCGCTGCGGCCCGCCGATCCAGTCGACGGGCTCATCGGTGGCGCCGCGGCGGTTCAGCGCGTGGATGCGCATGCCGAGCGCGCGCAGACGACGCGCCACGGCAGCGCCGATCCCGCCCATGCCGAAGATGCCGGCGACGCCGCCCGCGAGCATGCGGTTCGGCGTGAACTGGTTGAAGCGCCCTGCCGCGAGCTCGCGCTGCTCGATGAGGAGGCGCTTTGCCGCGGCGAGCACCAGCGCCACCGCGTGCTCGGCCATGGGCTCGGCAAAGGCGCCGCGGTTGCTTGCGACCGGCAGCCCTGGCGGCAGATGGCGCAGCGGGATGTAATCGACCCCCGCCGTCATCATCTGCAGCAGCCGCGCGCTGGCGACGAGCGGCCATTCCTCTGCCCGCAGTTCATCGGTATGACGTGCGATGACCGCGCCGGCGTGCGCGAGCGCCGCCGCGCGGGTCGCGGGCGCAAGGCGTGCAATCCATTGGACCTCCACCGCACTGCCCGTCGCGCCCACCACGATTTCGCGCAGGCGCGGCTCGAGCTCGAACGTAACGGCGATCGTCGGGTCCGCCATAACCGTCTCGTCCGTATCCGCCTTGCCAGACCTTAGCTCGTACGGGCCTCTTCCGCCCGCCCCGGACGGCGCAAATTTTAATGCGCAAAATCGGGGGATTCGGGCCACCCTGTCATGTAACTGTAACAGTCCTTGCGCACCATGCCGCTCGTTCCACCCAAGGAGGGAAAGAATGGGGAAATGGCTCGTGGGAGTAGCCGCGGCCGCCGCGTTCGGCGCGCTCGCCGGCAGCGCCGCGGCAGCGGACCTGAACGGCGCCGGCGGCACGGCAATCTATCCGGTCCTGGCAAAATGGGCGGACGCTTATTCCAAGGCGACCGGCACGAACGTGAATTATCAGGCGATCGGGTCGGGCGGCGGCATCAAGCAAATCGAATCAAAGACGGTCCAGTTCGCCAATAGCGATAAGCCGCTGCAGCCTGATGAGCTCGACAAGCAGGGTCTCATCCAATTCCCGGCCGTCATCATCTCAATCACGCCAGTTGTCAATCTGCCGGGCATCAAGGCAGGTGAACTGACGTTCGACGGGCCGACGCTCGCCAACGTCTATCTCGGCAAGATCACTTATTGGGATGATCCGGCGATCAAGAAGCTCAATCCCGCCGTGAAGCTACCGCACACCAGCATCACGACGGTGCATCGCTCCGACGGCTCGGGCACGACCTTCAACTTTACGAACTACCTGGGCAAGGTGAGCCCGGAGTGGGAAAAGCAGGTCGGCGACGACGTGTCGGTGTCGTGGCCAAACGGCGTCGGCGGCAAGGGCAATGCCGGCGTGGCGCAATATGTCCAGCAGGTAAGCGGCGCGATCGGCTACGTCGAGTACGCCTACGTGATCGAGAATCACCTCATCTACACGAAGATGAAGAATAAGGACGGCCAGACTCTCGATCCCTCGATGGACGCCTTCCAGGCCGCGGCGGGAAACGCTGATTTTTCCAAGGTGAAGGAGTTCTACCTGATCCTGACCGATCAGCCGGGCGCGAAGAGCTGGCCGATCACCGCGGCGACCTACATGCTGATGCGCAAGGACGCACCGGCCGCGGACAACGAGGCGGTCCTGAAATTCATGGACTGGGCGTTGAAGCACGGACAGGACCAAGCGAAGGCGCTTGCCTATGTTCCCATGCCGGACAAGGTCGTGACGCAGATCGAAACTGCTTGGCAGAACGAGCTGAAGGGCCAGGACGGCAAGCCGATCTGGACCGCGTCCGCTTCGAAATAAGCGAAAGCCACGCCACTACGAGGGCCTCGCGCGAGCGGGGCCCTTTTCTTTTGCCCGCTCGCGTCTCAGAGTCGGTAGGCGTTGCGCGGGAAAATCGTCATGCGCGTGCCGATCTATCAGGTCGATGCCTTCACGGACCGGCTCTTTGGCGGCAATCCCGCCGCCGTTTGTCCGCTCGAGGCGTGGCCGGAGGACGCGACGCTGCAAGCGATCGCAGCCGAGAACAACCTGGCCGAGACAGCCTTTTTCTCACGCGCGGGCGCGGGCGAGAACGCCGATTACTTGCTGCGCTGGTTCACGCCGACGGTCGAGGTCGATCTCTGCGGCCACGCGACGCTCGCCTCGGCGCACATCGTCTTTCGCACGCTCGAACCGGGGCGTAACGAGGTGCGGTTTCGCACGCTGAAGGCGGGAACGCTCGGCGTCGAGCACGTGGGTGACGTGCTGGTCATGGATTTTCCCGCGCGCCCCGCCTCGCCTGTCCCGGCGCCGCCGGGACTGATAGAGGCGCTGGGCGGGCGCCCGCGCGAAGTGCTGCGCGCGCGCGACCACCTCGTCGTCTACGACAGCGCTGCCGAGATTGCAGCACTCGCGCCCGACTTCGCTGCGCTCGCCAGGCTCGATTGCTGGGCCGCGATCGTCACCGCGCCGGGCGCGGACGGCGTCGATTTCGTCTCGCGTTTCTTCGCCCCGGCGCAAGGCATCAACGAGGATCCGGTGACGGGATCGGCGCATTGCACGCTTGTGCCCTATTGGGCGCGACGACTTGGCAAGACCGCGCTGCGCGCGCGGCAGATTTCGCGCCGCGGCGGCGCGCTCGCCTGCACGCTTGCGGGCGATCGCGTGCGGCTAGCCGGCCACGCCGTGCTCTATCTCGAGGGCACGATCACGATCTAGGAAATTTGGGAGAAGATGATGGCCCGGCTCGACGGCAAGGTTGCGCTCATTTCCGGCACGGCAGGCGGCCAGGGACGCGCCGCCGCGCTCGCCTTCGCCTTGGCAGGCGCCAAGGTGTTCGGCTGCGACGTGAAGACGGAAGAAGCCGCGGAGACGGTGGCGCTCGTCGAGCGCGCAGGCGGCACCATGCGCTCGCTCCATCCGCTCGACGTGAGCGACCCCGAGGCGGCCAAAAGCTGGGCCAAAGCGGCCGCGGACGCCTTCGGCGGGATCGATATCCTCTACAACAACGCCGGCTCGCTCAAGGCCAAGAGTGCGTTCGGAGATTCCACCTTCGAGGAATGGGAACTCACCATCCGGTATGAGTTGACGAGCGTCTACACCGCGACGCGGGCGGTCTGGCCCTATCTCGTCGCGCGCGGCGGCGGCGTCGTCATCAGCACCGCGTCCATGAGCGGCCATCGCGAGTTCCTGCCGCTGCGCACCGCGGCGCACGGCGCCGCCAAGGCGGGGGTGATGGGGTTCACCCGGATGCTCGCGGCCGAGGGCGCGCCCTACAAGATCCGCGCGGTCAGCATCAGCCCCGGCCTTATCCGCTCCCCCGCGACCGAGCGTTTTTGGACTGGCGACCAGCAGCAGCGCGCGATCGGCGCGGGCATGATGGCGAAGATTCCGATGGGACGGCACGGCCTGCCGGAGGAAATCGCGGCCGCTGCGGTGTTCCTTGCCTCGTCGGAGGCGTCCTACGTCAACGGCGCCGACCTCCTGGTCGACGGCGGCACGACAGCGGTGTCCTGGGCGCTTTGACGCGGATATATGTGGCGTGGAACGTCCGGGCATGCTTCCCCGTTCCCCCACTAATCAGATCCGGGTCCCGTTGCTGCCTAATGCGGCGACCAGGAGGGCCTGGCGGTCTAACCTCCCTTTTTCTCTCCTTTTGGGGCAGGTTCTGTACCGGATCACACTTCAGAGGTCGCCCTTAAAGGGCGGCCTCTTTCTCTGCGGCCCGCCGATCAGAACGGCAGCCGGCACGCCTCGGCGAAGCTGGGCAACGGCTGCGGCAGCGGCCGGTATTTCCACTCCGGCGCCGGCTCCTTGGGGTTCCAGTTGGCGAGCCAATGATGATTGGCGAAGCCCGGCTCCCACAAATGCGGCTGCCATTCGTCGGTGAGATAGTCCGAGTCACACATGTACTCGCACGCCCCGCCGGCCGGACACTCGAAGTAGCAGAAGATGATCGAGGTCATGCGGTGGCGGCCGAGCCCTTCCTTGCTGGCCCAGCCGCGCCGCTGCATCTCGTTGACGCCGGTCATCATCTCGTCGATGTTCTCGAGCCCGAAGGCCACATGGTTGAGATGCGCCGTCTGTCCGCCGCGGTGGAAGAACAGATTGTGATGGTCGGACCGGCCGTCGCAACGCATGAAGACACCGACATTGCGGATCATGTCAGTGACACGGAAACCGAGGCGCTTCACGTAGAACGAGACCCCTTTGTCGATATCGGGCACGCCGAAGACGGCGTGGTGTAACACTTGGGGCTGCGCCCGTTCGTACCATTTCCTGAGCTTGTTCCAGCGCTTGATCGTGCTGAGACCATTCTCGCCTTGATCCGGGTCGACTGGCGGCGTGCGCGCATAGAGTCGGAAGGCGATGGCGATTCCGGCATCGTCGATCGTGTGGACCGTGCCATCATTGTCGCGGCGCGTCTGCCGGTCGCGCGCTAGATCGCTTGCGATTTCGTCGAGTGCCTGCGGCCGGTCGACGCCCCAAACGAGCTCGCGCAGGCCCGCGGGCGCGCCGAACGGCGGCGGAAGCGCGGCATCATCGGCTGCGTGGATGTCGACGGACGATCCTTCCGCGAGCCTGAAGTGCGCGTCGCGCTCGCCGCGTCGCTCGGCCACGAGCCCGAAATCTTCGAAAAACCGCGTCGCGGTCGCGGCATCGGCGGCGCCATAGACGAGACTCTCGATTCCGACGATGCTCATGACCGCGCCCCCTCGCTGGGTTCCGCGCAATTCGAGCGCAGCCCGGGCTTGAGCGCAAGCGTCCGCGCATAGGCCAATAGCGCGGCTTCCGCGCGTCAGACCGAGATCATCTCATTCGACCGGCGCAGCCGCTGCGACAGGATGCGCATGACGTTAAGCGCGAAGTTGGGCGTCCGCTCGACGAGGTAGATGAAACGCTTCTCGTCAATCTCGGCGAGGCTGGTATCGCTGACGGCAGTCACGGTCGCGCTGCGCGGCGCGTGGTCGATAAGGGCCATTTCGCCGACGATGCTGCCCGCGCCGATCCTGCCGTAATCGGCATTGCCGTCGCCGACGCGGACCTCGCCCGAAAGAATGACGTACATGGCATGCGCATCGTCGCCGCGGCGAAACAGAACTTCGCCCGCCTTCAAGGACACGAGGTTGCGCTCGCGTGCGAACAGTCCGAGGAAATCAGGTTCGACGCTGGTCATGGTCCCCCGCCCATGTGCCAGTCCAGTTTATGGTGGGCGCTGGAGGGATTGAACCTCCGACCCCTTCCATGTCAAGGAAGTGCTCTCCCGCTGAGCTAAGCGCCCTCGCAATCCGATCTACCCCACGATGGCTCCGCCCGCAAGTCAGGCGGCGAGGAAGCGGTCGATCTCGCTCACGAGCTTCCGCAGGTGGAACGGCTTCGCGAGCACGGTCGCCTCGCGCGGCAGGGTCTCGGCCGCGCGCAGCGCCACGGCGGCGAAGCCGGTGATAAAGATGATGCGCAGATGCGGCCACATGTCGGCCGCGCGCCGCGCCAGTTCGATCCCGTCGATCCCCGGCATGACCACGTCGGCGAGCAGAAGGTCGCACGGATGCTCGCTGATCCAGGCAAGCGCGGTGCGCCCGTCGGGCATGTCGCTCACCTCGTGCCCGGCACGGCGCAGTGCGCGGGCGAGGAACGTGCGCACGCTGTTGTCATCTTCCGCAAGGAGAATTCGCGCCATGGACCGTTCTCGGAGGACCGGCCGGACATTCTAATTAAGAGGACTGAACGAAGCGTTATCGAGGGGATGACGGCGGCGCCGCTTGCCCCTAATCTCGGTGGGCCATGGAAGGGCGGTTTGAACCCAGCGCGGCGGTCGACCCGCCGATCGAAATCACGGCGCACCGGCCACAGGACGTGCCGCTGGTGCTCGCCTCGCCCCACAGTGGCGCGCAATATCCCGAGGAATTCCTCGCGGCTTCCCGCCTCGATCCGCTTACGCTCCGGCGCTCGGAAGACTCCTTCGTAGACGAGATTTTCGATCCCGGCGCGGTCGCAGCACCGCTCCTCAAGGCGTGTTTTCCCCGCGCCTATCTCGACCCCAACCGCGAGCCGTTCGAGCTCGATCCGGTGATGTTCGAGGACCAGCTTCCGGCTTACGTCAACAGCCGCTCTCCGCGCGTGCGCGTTGGTCTCGGCACGATTGCGCGTGTCGTTGCCACCGGCGAGGAGATTTACGCACGCAAGCTCCGCTTCGCCGAGGCCGTGGAGCGTGTCGAGCGCTTCTACCGCCCTTATCACCGCGCTCTGAAGCAGCTCGTCGGCGCCACGCGCGAGCGCTTCGGCTTCTACGTTCTCCTCGATTGCCACTCGATGCCGTCCTCGATCGCGCAGGGCGAGCGCGGTGCCGCGCGGAGCCGTGCCGACATCGTGCTTGGTGATTGCCACGGCACTTCGTGCCACCCCGCCATCACCGAGATGGCCCACCAGCTCCTACGCGCCAAGGGCTACCAGGTCGCGCGCAACACGCCTTATGCCGGCGGATTCACCACGTCCCATTACGGCAAGCCACATAGCGGCGGCCATGCATTGCAGATCGAGCTGTCGCGCGGGCTTTACATGGATGAGCTGCGCTTCGACCGGAAGCCATTCCTCGTGCGCCTTGCCGCCGACATGCGCGAGCTCGTCGCGGCGCTCGTCGCACTCGATCCGGCGCAGCTGAGGCCCTCGTGAATGCGGCGGCGGGCTTCGCGCTCCGCGCGGCGGCTCCCGGGGACATCGGCGCGATTGCCCGCATCTATGCCCATCACGTGCTGACCGGGCTCGCCTCGTTCGAGGAGGAGCCGCCGAGCGAGAACGAGATCGCCCAGCGCTTCGCCGACGTGACCGAGCGCGGCCTGCCGTGGCTCGTCGCGTGCGATGCCGCCGGCATGGTCGTCGGCTATGCCTATCTTGCCCCATACCGGCTGCGCTCCGCTTACCGCTACACCCTCGAGGATTCGATCTACATCACGCCTGGGGCGCAGCGCCGTGGCATCGGCCTCGCGCTCCTAGGCGAGCTCATCGCGCGCGCCACTGCCTTGGGGTATCGCCAAATCGTCGCCGTGATCGGCGACAGCGGCAATATCGCCTCGATCACGCTGCACGAGCGTCTCGGCTTTCGCCATGTCGGTGTTCTGCCCGACACGGGCTTCAAGTTTGGGCGTTGGATTGACAGCGTCCTGATGCAGCGGGCGCTCGGCGAAGGCGCGAGCACGGCGCCGTGAACCTCGCGCGCGGGTTGCGCGTTCAGAGGATGTGATGGATGTTCTAAGCGGCTTCCGTCAGACCTGGGATGCCTATGGTGCGGCCGAGCACGCAATCTGGCGCACCTTGTTCTACCGCCAGGAGGAAGTGCTGCGCGGCCGCGCCTGCCGTGAGTTTCTCGACGGCATCGCGCGGCTCGGCGTCGCCGCCGACGGCATCCCGGATTTCCGCCGACTCGACGACGTGCTCGGCGCCGCGACCGGATGGAGCATCGTCGCCGTCCCGGGCCTCGTGCCGGACGACGTTTTCTTTGGCCACCTCGCGGAGCGGCGCTTTCCCGCCACGTGCTTCATCCGCCGCCCCGACCAGCTCGACTACCTCGAGGAGCCCGACGTCTTCCACGACATCTTCGGCCACGTGCCGATGCTCGTGAACCCGGTCTTCGCCGACTACATGCAGGCGTACGGCGCGGGCGGCCTCAAAGCCCTTCGCCTCGGCAGCCTTGATCGCCTGGCGCGGCTTTACTGGTACACGGTCGAGTTTGGCCTCATCCGCACCGAGGACGGCCCGCGCATTTATGGATCGGGCATCGTCTCCTCGAAGGGGGAATCCATTTACTGCCTCGAAAGCCCGCGTCCGAACCGCGTCGCCTTCGACCTCATGCGCGTCATGCGCACGCGCTACCGCATCGACGATTATCAGGAAACCTATTTCGTCATCGACGGGTTCGATCAGCTCTTCGATGCGACCCGCCCGGATTTCACGCCCTACTACGCGGCGCTCGCCGGCTCCGCCGACATCGAGCCGGGCGCGGTTCTGCCGGAGGACCGCGTGCTCCACCGCGGCACGGGCGCGGCCGCCTGATCCAGCGCAAAAAAAATTGGGCCGTGCTCGCGCACGGCCCAAGTTTAGGGAGGAAACGCCTAGAAGACGTACGGCAGGCCATCGGGCAACGGCCATGCCGCAACGCGGAATATGCTCCGCTGCACCGCACAACGCAAGCGCAAAATCGCATTTGCAGCAATTTTAATGTGTGCGGCAAATCCGCCATACCTACGGCAAAATCGCCTCGTGATTTGTGCAACGCAGCATCGTTGTGCGATGCAATCTGGTAATTTTATTTCGCTGCGCCGCACCCAACAAGGGGGAGAATGGGAACGGGTTTTAACCGGGTGGCGTTCCCCCAACACCGCGAACCCGTCTCCGGTCCCGATGACCCCTGTGACCTCTTTCCCGCCCGCAGCTGCGCGACACCGCGTGGGGCCGGCGCTGCATCCGGTGCCGGCCGCGGCGCCAGCGCAGCGTCGCCTCGTCGTCGTATCGAACCGCATGGCAGGCGGCGCACCGGGCGCGCAGATGAGCGGTGGGCTCGCGGTCGGTGTCGAGGCCGCACTGAGGGCGCATGGCGGCATCTGGTTCGGCTGGAGCGGCGAGATCGCCGACGAAGCATCACCGCAGCCGACGCTCCAGCACTCGGGCACAGTCACCTACGCCAAGATCCCGCTCAAACGGCAGGACTACGAGGAGTACTACGCCGGCTTCGCCAATCGCGTGCTTTGGCCGCTCCTGCATTTTCGCAGCGACCTCATCGATTTCCGACGCGAGGATTTCGCCGGCTATCTGCGGGTCAATCGCTTGTTCGCCGCGCAGCTCGCGCCGCTCCTGCAGCCCGACGACCTCGTGTGGGTGCACGATTATCATTTGATGACGCTTGGCCACGAGCTGCGCCAGCTCGGCGCGCAACAGCCCACCGGCTTCTTCTTGCACACGCCCTTCCCGCCGGGCGCGCTTTTCCGCAACCTGCCAGTGCACAAGGTGCTGATGGCGGCGCTCTGCGCCTTCGATCTCGTGGGCTTCCAGACCGAGCCGGACCTCGACGGCTTCCTCTCCTATTTCGAGCGCGAACCCGACGCGCGATTGATGGGCGGCGGGCGGCTTCGCGCATTCGGCCGCGAATGCTGCGCGGCCGCTTTCCCGATCGGCATCGACGTCGACAATGTCGCAGCGAACGCTGCCCAGTCCGTCGGTACGCGCTATCGCGAGCGCCTCCACGAAAGCCTGCGCGAGCGCAAGCTCATGCTCGGTGTCGACCGGCTCGACTATTCGAAAGGTCTGCTCAACCGCTTCGTCGCCTTCGAGCGCCTGTTCGAGCAGGCACCCGAGACACGCGGGCGCATCACTTTCATGCAGATCGCCCCGCCGACGCGCTCGGACGTGCCCGAGTACGGCCATATCCGCCGCACGCTCGAGGAAAAGGCCGGGCACATCAATGGCCGCTTCTCCGAGTTCGATTGGACGCCGCTGCGCTATCTCAACAAGAGCTTCAACCGCCGCACGCTCATGGGCTTTCTGCGCGCCGCCAATATCGGCCTCGTGACGCCGATCCGCGACGGCATGAACCTCGTCGCCAAGGAGTACGTGGCGGCGCAGGATCCGAACGATCCGGGCGTGCTCGTGCTCTCGTCTTTTGCCGGTGCCGCGCGCGAGCTCGACGCGGCGCTCCAGGTCAATCCCTACGACGTCGACGCAGTCGCGGAGGCGATGCACGAGGCCTATGCCATGCCGCTCGACGAGCGGCGCCAGCGCTGGTCATCGATGATGAGCGTCCTGCGCCGGAACGACATCGCCGCCTGGCGCGAGACCTTCGTGCAGGCACTCGGCGAGGCCGCGCTCCTGCGCCGATGAACGGCGACGCGCGTCTCGTCGGCGACATCGGCGGAACGAACGTGCGCTTCGCCCTGCTCGATGCAACGGGGAAGGCGACGCGCGCCCGCGTCTTCGCAAGCGACGATTTCGCGAGCCTTGCCGAAGCGATCGAGGCTTATCTCGCGGCTGAAGGCACGCGACCCGCGGCCGCCGCGCTTTCGATCGCCTCGCCCGTCGCGGGGGATACGGTGAGCCTTACCAACCACCCGTGGTCGTTCTCGATTGCTGCGCTCAAGGCGCGGCTCGGACTTGCCCGACTTGTCGTCGTCAACGACTTTGCCGCCAACGCGCTCGCGGTGCCGCATCTGGCTCCGGGCGAGCGCGCTCAGGTTGGCGGCGGCTCCGCCGTCGCCGACGCCCCCATCGCCGTGCTCGGCCCCGGCACCGGTCTCGGCGTCGGCGGCCTCGTGCCGGCGCCGTCGGGCCCGGTCGCGCTCGCGGGCGAAGGCGGCCACGCGACTCTTCCCGCCGCCGATGCGCGCGAGAGCGAGGTCGTCGCGCATCTGCGCCGCCGCTTCGATCACGTCTCGGCCGAGCGCGTGCTGTCGGGGCCCGGGCTGGTCAACCTTTACCAGACCCTCGCGGAGTTGGAGGGCACGCGCGCCCACCCCTACACGGCGGCGCAGATCGCCGACCGCCACATGGGCGAGAACGACCCCTTGGCGCGCGCAACGGTCGAAATGTTCTGCGCCATGCTCGGCACCGTTGCGGGTGATTTGGCTCTCACCTTGGGTGCGCGCGGCGGCGTCTATATCGCCGGCGGCATCGTGCCGCGCCTTGGGTCGCTCTTTGCCAAGAGCCGCTTCCGCACGCGCTTCGAGGACAAGGGGCGCTTCAGCGACTATCTCGCCGCGATTCCGACCTATGTCATGACCTGCGCCATCCCGGCCTTCCTCGGCCTCGCCGCACTCCTCGAGCGCGGCGAGCGCTGACGGGCGCGTAAAGCGCTTCCTTGCCTCGCCGCCCCGCCGCCGATAGGTTTTGCAGCAATGCGGCCGCCGCCGCGAAAAAGGAGGAAAGGATGGCCAAGGCCTATTGGATCGCATGCTACCGCGCGATCAAAAATCCCGACGCGCTTACGGAGTACGCGAAGCTCGCTGGTCCCGCGATCCAGGCAGGAGGCGGCCGGTTTCTCGCGCGCGGCAATCCGTCCAAGACCTACGAGGCCGGCCTCAACCAGCGCATCGTGGTGATCGAGTTCGACAGCGTCGAGAAAGCCATCGCCGCGCATGACAGCCCGGGCTATCAGGCGGCGCTGAAGGCGCTCGGCAACGCCGCCGAGCGCGATATGCGCATCGTCGAGGGCGTCTAGGCGAACTCGCGGCGGATCAAGGCGCTGTGCTCGCCAAGCTTCGGCACGGCGCCCATCGGCGCACCTGACGGGAGCCCGGGCGGATAGGGCAAGGTGATGGAGCCGGACGCGGTCTCCGTCTCGCCCAGGCGCAAATGCGGGTGGCGCGCGAAATCGGCGACCGAATTGAGGTTGCCGAACGCGATCTCGGCCGCCTTGAGCCTTGTGCCCAGCGCCTCTCGTGTCTCGCGGGCGAAGGCGGTCGACACCAGCGCCTCGACTTCGGGCCGATTGGCGACGCGCCGCTCCATCGAGCTGAAGCGCGGATCTGATGCCAACGCGGCGTCGCCCAGAATCTCGGCGCAGAAGCGCACCCATTCGCGCTCGTTTTGGATGCCGATCACGATTTCCTTGCCGTCGGCGCATTTGTAAGCGCCGTAGGGCGCGATCGAGGGATGCATGAGACCCATGCGCGCCGGCGCTCGCCCGACATATACCTGGTTCATATAGGGCACGCTCATCCATTCCGCGGTCGCATCGAACATCGATATGTGGATAAGCGCGCCCGCGCCGGTGCGTTCGCGCGCATAGAGTGCTTGAAGAATGGCCGCGTGCGCGTTTAATCCGGCGGCGACGTCGGAAACCGAGACGCCAACCCGCGCCGGCGCCTCGGGCGGTCCCGTAATCGAGGCGAGCCCTGTCTCGGCCTGGATCAGGAAGTCGTAAGCCTTCATATCGCGATAGGGCCCGCTCTCACCGTAGCCGGTGATCGAGCACGCGATGAGGCGCGGATACTTCTCGCGCAGCGCCGCCGGATCGAAACCGGCGCGCGCGGCGGCGCCGGGCGCGAGGTTCTGCAAGAACACGTCGGCGCGCGCGATCATGCGGCCGAGAAGCGCGCAATCCTCGGCGCGTTTGAGGTCGATCACCACCGACTGCTTGCCGCGGTTGAGCCACACGAAATAGGCACTCTCGCCCTTGGCGTTCTTGTCGTAGTAGCGGCCAAAATCGCCCTCCGGCCGCTCGACCTTGATGACGCGCGCGCCGGCGTCGGCGAGCCGGCAGCTGCAAAGCGGCGCCGCCACCGCCTGCTCGACCGAGACCACCAGGATGCCTTCGAGCGCGCCAGTCATGCCCGGAGCATGCGTGCCCGCGCCGTCGGGCGCAAGATCGCCCCGCGCCGGCCCTTGCGGCATCGGTGTTCGCACCGCAAGGTGCGGGGACATGCGGCTCCGCATCCTTACCGGTACGTTCCTGCTGCTTTTCGGGCTCGCGCTCTATGTTGGCGCGGTGATGGCGCTGGTCGCGCGGCTACCGGAGAGCGCGGTGCTCGACTTCACCCTCTATGGTGTGGCGGGCGTCGCATGGGTCGCGCCGGCCGCGCTCCTGACGCGCTGGATGCTGCGCGGCCCCTAGCGCCGCCCGGCGGCGGCGTGGGCGAACTGGGCCGGGGCCCACGGGCCGTCGCGCCAGCGCCGGAAGCTCACCACCTTCTTGCTGCCCTCGACGCCGCGATTAAGCATAACGAGCGTCAGCATCTCGCGCTCGTCGCGCAGCTCGCCGAGCGCCGTGGCCCAGAGCGGGCTTTCATGCTGCGCCTTCGCCTCGATCCGCGCGATGAGGCGATTGAGACGCCCTATTTCATTACGCAACTGCCGCGTCGTTTGCATCGTCACTGCCTTGCAGTGCGATAAACGCTGCGCCCTATCCAAAGCTCCGGGGATGCCCCGAAGATGCCTGAGGGGCTCCATTGAAATGGCTCGGAAGCTTCGGTTAAATCATTCCATCCTCCTCCAGGAGAAGGTGAGGCGGCGATGATGCGCGTGGCGATCCTCGACGATTACCAAAAAGCGGCCCTGCGCTTGGCGGATTGGGGGAGGCTCCATCCCGACGCGACCATTGCGGCGTTTCCCGACCATATCTCTGACGAGGCCGAGCTCGCGCACCGGCTCCATACTTTCGAGTGCGTCGTGCTGATGCGAGAACGTACCCAGTTCCGTAAGAGCCTGATCGAGCGCCTGCCCAACCTGCGCCTCATTGTGACTGCCGGCATGCGCAACGCGGCGATCGACGTCGACTTCGCGACCGAGCGGAAGATCCAGGTGTGCGGCACGGAGATGCTCGGCTATCCCACGGCCGAACTCACATGGGGCCTCGTCTTAGGCCTCTTCCGCCGCATCACGGCCGAGCACAACGCCATGCATCGGGGCCATTTCCAGACCCCTGAGCTGGGCCTCGGCCTCAGCGGCAAGACGCTCGGCATCCTCGGCCTCGGCCGGCTCGGCGGCCTCGTCGCGAAATACGGCAACACCTTCGGCATGAAGGTCATCGCCTGGAGCCAGAACCTGACCGATGCGAAGGCCGCGGAGCATGGCGCGCGCCGCGTCGAGAAGGATACCCTCTTCGCCGAGAGCGACGTCGTCTCGATCCATCTCGTCTTGAGCCCGCGCTCGCGCGGCCTCGTCGGCGCAGCCGAACTCGGACGCATGAAAAAGACGGCCTTCCTCGTCAACACCTCGCGCGGGCCGATCGTCGACGAGCGCGCGCTCCTCGACTGCCTCAAGGGGAAACACATCGCCGGCGCCGCGCTCGATGTCTATGACATCGAGCCGTTGCCGAAGGACCATCCGGTGCTGGCGCTCGACAACGTGCTGCTCACACCGCACTTGGGGTATTGCACCGCCGAGGGCTATGAGCGTGCCTATGCAAACGCGGTCGAGGACATCCGCGCCTTCCTTGACGGCAAGGTGCTGCGCCCAGTGAACGAACTGCGCTGAACATCGACGCGGTTTTCACTCAAATGCCGAGCGATCGCGCCCGGCCTTAGGTTTTTCCTTACCTTGCCCCGGCTAGCCTTGTCCCATGCGGACGCGCATCGAAAAGCTCGTCGGATCTCTCGCGTGCCTTCGCCGCGACACACGCGCCGGAACGGCGGTCGAGTTCGCGCTCCTCGTGCCGGTCATCATCGTCATCTTCCTCGGCATCTTCGAGTTCGGCCGCGCGATCTGGGTGCAGGGCATTCTCGACTACGCGGTCGAGCAGGCGGCGCGCTGCGCCTCGATCAACACCACGACCTGCAGTTCGACGGGCACAACACAGACCTACGCCGCGGGACAGGCGGCGCCGCTTCCGAACGGCTCGACCTCTTGTCCAGCGGGTGCGGTGTGCCCGGTCTTCACGGCAACGCAACCCACCTCGGGCGCCTGCGCCAATGAGAACAAGGTGTCGGCCACCTACGCGTTCAGCTTTCTCAGCATCGGCAGCATGCCGATCATCGGCGCCTCACCGTTTCCGACCTCGGTGACGCTGAGCTCGCAGTCCTGCTACCCGATCTAGCTAGAGCCGCAGCTCGCCGGTGACGATGCGGCGATGGAGCGCCGCGTCGAGTGCCACATATGCATCGCCGTCATCGACGAAGAGAGGGTCGGCGATGGCCGCGGACTCGAAGCCTTCTTCGGCCATCTGCCGCTTTACCGGCCTTAACGTCCCCGTCGTCTCGAGAGCGGAGCAAAGCCGAAGAAATACAGGCCGCGCATAAGCGGGCAGGCGTTCTGCCAGGTGCCTTCGCAGGTGTGCGAACTCGAATCCCGGCTCCACGACGAGCGCCGCCATGCCGGCGCGACCCTCGGCACCCGGCACGCGCACGCCATAAACCGCAGCGTCAATTACGCCAGGGCAGGTGGCGATCGCCGCCGCGACCTCGGCGGTCGAGACATTCTCGCCCTTCCAACGGAAGGTATCGCCGATGCGATCGACGAAGTAATAGAAGCCGGATTTGTCGCGCCGCATCAGATCGCCGGTGCGGAACCAGCGATCGTTCGCGGCGAACACACCGCGCAGGACCTTCGCTTCGCTCTCGGCCTCTGCGCTGTAGCCATCGTAGCGGACGCCGTTCGGGCCGATGCGGCCCAAGGCCTCGCCAACCTCGCCTGTGCCGCAGAGTACGCAGCGGCCGGCCACGTCGCGCATCGGCGCGCCGGCTTCGTCGAGCTTCACGAGCGCCGGCGCCGCGCGATGGGCGAGGAACTGCGGCACGCGGCCGATAGCGCCGGGCCTGCCCTCGCAGTTGTAAAGCGACACGACCCCCTCTGTCGCGGCGTAGAATTCGAGAATGCGTGGTATCCCGAACCGCGCCTGGAATTTCTCCCAGACTTCCGCGCCGAGACCGCTGCCGCAGCAGAGTCTGATGCGGTGCCGGCGTTCGTTTGGGTCGGGCGGAGTCGCGGCAAGATAGCGGCACAGCTCGCCGATATACTGGAAGAGCGTGCAATCGAAGCGGACGACATCATCCCAGAAGCCGCGCACGGAAAATCCGGGCCGGATCGCCACCGAGCCGCCGACGACGAGCGCCGCGCCAATCGCAACGATGCCGCCGACGCCATGATACATCGGCAGGCAGTCGTACATCCTGTCCTGGGGCCCGGTGTCCATCATGCCGGCGAACCAATGGCTCCAATGCATGATGCGCTCATGGCTGACGTTGGCCGCCTTTGCGAGGCCGGTGGTGCCGGAGGTGTAGATATAAAGCGCGCGATCGAAGATCCTCGGTGCGCGCTCGCCGCGCGGCAGCGGATCGGCGGGCAGGCCCGCCACCGCCTGGTCGAGCCGCGGGAATTTCCCGGTACCCGCCGCGCCGTATTCCCAAATTTGCGCGCCCGCGGGGAGATGCGGTGCGATCGCTGACAGTCTTTGCGCGAGCGCCGCGCCAACGATGATGTGCCGCGGCGCCACCAGTGCGAGCGAGCGCGCGAGCCCGTCGCCCGCGAGATTGGAATTGACGAGCGCCACAACGCCGCCCACGCGCGTGATGCCAAGCCAGAGCGCGAGATATTCCGGCGCGTTCGGCATGAAGAGCGCGACCGTCTCGCCGGCCCCAAGCCCAACGTCGAGTGCCCAGCGCGCGACACGGCTCGTCTGCCCCGCCAGTGCGCGAAAGGACCAAACCTCGCCGTCCGAAAGAAGCGCCGGCGCATCGCCAAATTTCTCGGCCAGAAGCTCGACGACGATGGGAAAGGTGAGCGACGGGTCGCGCCCGATCCCCTTCGTCATTTCGAGCGCACGCAGCCATGACGCGCGTGCGGCGTTTCTGTCCTCGGGAATCTCGGTCACTCGGGTCCGGGCGCGCGTGTGCGGGTTCTGTTATAATTATACAAGTCCCGTGCGAGAACCAAGCGGAACGGAGATGGCCCAGGCGGCAGAATCGGAGGTCGCGCTCTCGCGCCCTGCCGCGGCGACCGCTGCCGCCATCGATGTCGAAGTCCATTCCGGATTCGAGTCTCTGCCGGAGCCACTGGCGCAATTCTTTGCGGCGGCGGGAGCAGCGAATTTCTTCCAGAGCATCCCGTGGTACCGCACGATGCTCCGCACCGCGGGGCCCGAGGGCGACAAGCCGCGCATCTATGCGGCAACGCGCGGTGGCCGCCCGCTCGCGGCGCTCGTTGCGCGCGAGCGAAAGCATGCCGGCAAGCTCAAGACGCACATGCTGCTTGCGCCGTCGCGCGGCGCCAATGCCTCGCTCTTTGCGCCACTCGTCGCCACCGAAGATGGGCGCGCGGGACTTTTTGCCATCGCCGCCGCGATCGCGCGCTCATCGCCCCCGTTCCACGTGCTGCGCTTCGATTGTCTCGACCCTTCCGCACCGGAATTCGCGGTGTTTGCCGCGGCCTTTCGCGCCGCCCACATGCCGGTCCAGGCATTCTTCAATTTCCACAATTACTACGACGATGTCTCTGGACAGGACCTCGGGCAGTATCTCGCGCACCGGCCACCCGAGCTGAAGCAAGACGTGGAGCGCGCGGCGCGGCTTCTCGCGCGTGGGGACCGCGCGCGCTTCGCCGTGATCGACGGTGGTCCCGAGCTCGAAGCGGCGCTCATCGACTATGCGCTCGTCGACCTGCAGAGTTGGAAGGAGCCCGAATTCTATGCGGACTGCACGCCCGAGCTGATCCGCGCCGCCGCCGCCGCGGGCGCGCTGCGCTTGGGCTTGCTCCATCTCGATGGCGCGCTCGCAGCGGCGCAGATCTGGCTCGTCGCAGGCGGCCGCGCGACGATCTGGCGGCATCATTATGCGCAGAAATTCGCCAAGCACCGGCCGGGCGCGGCACTGACTTTCGCGATGTTCCGCCACGCGCTCGCCTCGGGCGATCTTCGCGAGATCGATTTCGGACCGGGCGACGAGCCGTTCAAGGGATTATGGCTTAGCCGCCGGCGCGAGCGTGCCGGCCTTATCGCATTCAACCCGCGCACCGCGAAGGGACTTGCCGCCGCGGCGCGCCATTTCGGCGGCCGCGCGGGCGCCGTGCTGGCACCGACATTGCGCGCGGCCATCGGCCGGTGGAGCAAGGACTGATGGCGTCGCCCCCGCTCCGCGTGCGCTGCCGCCAGATTCGCGATGAGGACGAAGACGCGGTCATCAACCTCCTGCTGAAAGCCCGCTTCGGCGGCGACCACGCGTTCTGGGCCGACGCGCTGAAGCGCCTCGCGAGGCACCCGACGCCAGCTGGCTTTCCGAAATACGGCTACTTGCTCGAAGTGAATGGAGTTCCGGCCGGCATGCTGCTGCTGATCTCGTCGCTCGTGCCGGTGAATGGCCAGCTGAAAGTGCGGTGCAACGTCTCGAGCTGGTACGTGTTTCCGGCCTTCCGCGCCTATGCCTCGATCCTCGCGCGGCATGCGCTACGGCACAAAGAAGCGACATATTTCAATATCTCGCCCACGCTGCCGACGACCGAAATCCTCGCCGCGCAAGGCTACACACGCTATTGCGATGGCCACTTCATCGCGGTCCCTGCGCTCTCGCTGCGCGGCATGGGCGCGCGCGTCGAGCCGATCTCGCCCGCGATCATGCCGGGCGCCGGGCTTTCGCTCGAGGAGATCGGGCTCCTCTACGCGCATCTCCGCTACGGCTGCATCAGCGTCGTCGTAAGCATAGGCGGGCGACGATATCCCTTCGTGTTCGAACCGATGACGCGCTTGCGCGTGCTCCGTTTCGCTCATCTGGCCTATAGCCCGAGCATCAAGGATTTCGTGCGCTTTGCCGGCCCACTCGGGCGATTTCTCGCCCGTCGGGGCATCGCCTTCGTCGTGCTCGACGCCAATGGAGCCGTGCCGGGCCTCGTAGGCCACTATCGGCAGGCAACGCCAAAATATTTCCGCGGGCCCGACCGCCCGCGCCTCGGCGACATCGCCTACTCCGAGCGCGACGTGTTGGGCCTGCGCTTTCCGCCCGACGTGGGCACCGAGGACTAGGGTCGCGGAATGAGGCAGAACCCCTGCGCCTCGATGCCGAGCGACGGGTTGAACTTGCTGCGGAAATTTTCGAACGCGATTGCCGCCGTGAGCTCGACGATTTGCGCTTCCGTGAAGTGCTGTTTGAGGCGCTCGAACAGCGCGTCGTCGACCCTTTCGGCGGTGATGGTGATACGCTCCGCATATTCGAGCGCCACGCGTTCGGCCTCGCTGAAGAGCGAGCTCTCGCGCCACTTCGTCAGTTGCTTGAATTTTGCCTCGCCGCTCCGCTCCATCACACGGATGGAATTGGAGTCAATTCAGAACGGGCAGCCGTTGATGGTCGCAACGCGCAGATACATGAGCGAGACGAGCGCCGGCGGCAACTGCCCCGAGCGGTCGATCGCCTGGCCGAACGCCTTGGCCGCGGCGAGGATCGGCGGGCAGTGCGCCATCACCTTGGTCGGGTTGAGGAGGTAGCCGAACACCTTGCGGTCTCTCTCGAAGGCCTCGGTCAACGTCGGGTCGCCTCCCGCATCCTCGATCTCGCGTACTCGCGGCATCGCTACTCCTTCGCGCCTTTAATCAAGGCGCCGGATCGGAGCTTAGAGGAGAGCGCCCTATCCCGTCGAGGCGCCGGCGCCATAGCCCGGCCGACGCCCCGCCTAACTCGCGCGAAGGGACGTTCGTCTCCGCACTCGCAAGCGCACGAGCCGCATACGATTGCGTCAAGATATGCGAACGATGCGGCAACGAACGCGCCGCAGTTACATACATCCGCATGCAACCCATTGCGAACGGACACCGAACGTCGCTCGCGCATAGGTCAGATAAAACACTAATTCCAAACAATTCCGATGATAATCCTCATTTGATTGATCACAGTCAAAATTCGGTCTGATTTTGCGGCCATTCGGAACCGGACAACAAACAGCGCGCGCGGCAAGAGATTGTGCCCGAATAGTCAATACGTGCGGCCGTCAGTGTTGGAAGATCAACCAGGTTCACCGGCACGTCGCGGGCACTCGCCTGAAGGACGATGAGGAAAAATGCCGCCCCGACGGTTGCAAATTACGACAGAGCCGCGGATCACAGGCGTGCCGTTTCGCGAGCGCTCGCGCGGCCAAGCGGTGTCGCTGCTCAGCACCGCGCAGTCGGCGGCGCTCGCCGCCATCGGCACGATCGTTCAGCTGCCGAAAGGCACGATCGTCTATCGCGCGAAAAGCGCCGCGGACAGCGTCTTCAATCTCGTCCAGGGCGTGGTGAAGACCTACGACGTCCTGCCGGACGACCGCAGCATCGTCTCGGGATTCCATTTCGCGGGCGATATGTTCGGACTTGCGGAGCACGGGCACTATGTCGAATGGGCCGAGGCGATCATCCCGTCCGTTGCCTTTCGCATCCCGCTCGCTGCGCTCGAGCCTCTGCTCGATCGCGATGGCGCACTCGCGGTGCGCTTCCTGTGCAAGGCCGCCGACGGGCTGCGCCAGAACCGCCGCCACGCCCGGATCCTCGCGCGCAACGACGCGCTCGGGCGCTTCGCGATGCTCCTGCGCCAGCTCGAGCAGCAGGGGCCGTCGCGCGGACCCGACAGCGTCACCTATTTCCCGATGTCGCGCGGCGACGCAGCCCAGTTCATCGGCCTTACGCTCGAGGCTATGAGCCGCGCCTCGAGTACCCTCGAGCGCACCCGCATCATCCAATTTATCGACCGGCATCATTTCCAGGTTGTCGACCACGCCCGATTCGAGCAGCTTCTGGCAGGCGCCTACCAGCCCGCGGTGGTGCGCGCGAAGCCGCGGGCGCTGCCCGAGGCCGCTTTGCGCAAGCGCAGGAAGACGTAGGACCGCGCCCGGCCCGCGCTATGATTGGGGCCGGAGGTGATCCATGAGCCCTTCCGTCGGGCATGTGCGCGCAGCAGTCGCAGTCAAACCGCGGCAAACCGAGATTCGCGAATTCCCGCTCCCCGAGATTCCTCCCGATGCTGGGCTCTTACGCATCGAGGCAACCGGAATCTGCGGCAGCGACTGGGGCATGTATCTGAACGAGCGGCCGGGGCCGCGTATTCTTGGGCACGAGATGATCGGCGTAATCGAGCGGCTGGGCGAGGTCGCGCGCGCCCGGTGGGGCGCGAGCGAAGGCGATCGCGTCGCGCTCGAGGAATACCTGCCGTGCGGCCATTGCGAGTATTGCCGCACCGGCGAATACCGCTCATGCCTTGAGACCGACGCGAGAGTTCATGGCGGTGTCCGCTATGGCTCGACGCCGCTCACGGTGGCGCCAGCGCTTTGGGGCGGCTACAGCCAGTATCTCTACATGCATCCGCGCACGGTCTTGCATCGCGTGCCGGCGGGTGTGCCGACCAACGTCGCGGCGATGGCGCTGCCCATTGGCAACGGCTTCCAATGGGCGTGGATGGATGGTGGCGCCGGCCCCGGTAAAACGGTCGTCGTGCAGGGGCCAGGACAACAGGGCCTCGGCTGCGTCATCGCCGCCGCCGTCGTGGGCGCCGACAAGATCATCTCGACCGGTCTCGCACGCGACGAACGCCGGCTTGCCGTGGCGCGCGAGCTTGGCGCGCACCACACGGTCGTGGTCGATCGTGAGAATCTGCTCGAGGAGGTGAAGCGCTTGACCGGCGGGCGCATGGCCGACCTCGTCATCGACGCGAGCGGCGGCGGCCCCGAGATCGTTAACGCCTCGGTGGCACTGCTACGCAAGCGCGGGGTCCTCGTCATCGCCGCGCGCAAGGGCCCGATCGACGGCTTCGATCTGCGCCAGATCGTCGACAAGCAGGTGATCCTGCGGGGCACGCGCGGGCACAGCTACGAGGCGGTCGAACGCGCGCTCGGCGTCATGGCCGCCGGCCGCGTGCCGCTTGAGCGCATGTCGAGCCACGTTGTCGGGCTTGGCGACATCGACCACGCACTGCGCATGGTCGGCGGCGAGACGGAGGAACGTTCGATCCACATCACCGTGGCACCCTGGAGCTGAGCCATGATGAGCGAAAGCGACAGCGAGCGCCTCGTCCGTGTCGGACGCGGCACGCCCATGGGCGAGCTGATGCGGCGCTACTGGCAGCCGGCCCTCCTCTCCTCCGAACTTCCTGAGAGGGACGGCGCGCCCATTCGCGTGCGGCTTCTTGGCGAAGACCTGGTGGCGTTCCGCGACACCGAGGGAAAGGTCGGGCTCGTCGACGCCTACTGCGCGCACCGGCGCGCACCCCTTTTCTTCGGCCGCAACGAGGAATGCGGCCTGCGTTGCGTGTATCATGGTTGGAAGTTCGACACCCAGGGCAACTGCGTCGACATGCCCTCTGAACCGGCCGACTCGCCGATGAAGGCCGAGGTGAAGCTCCTCGCCTATCCGACCGTAGAGCGGGGCGGCGTGGTTTGGGCATATCTCGGCCCCCGAGCCGAAAGGCCGCCTGCGCCCGACTACGAATGGGTGCGCGCGCCAGAGACGCATCGTCACGTGTCCAAGACACTAGAAGCCTGCAACTACCTCCAGGCGCTCGAAGGCGGGCTCGACACCGCGCACTCGTCCTTCGTGCACAACAACGACCTCCGCGACAAGAGGCTGCTGCGGCCCAAGGACGGCGCGCCGCGCCTCGAGATCGAGCTGACGGACTACGGCTATTGCTACGTCTCGCACCGCAAGAGCGGCGCCGACGGCGCATATGTCCGCGTCTATCACTATGTCATGCCGGCGCAGCAGATGCGTGCCAGCACCACGGCGATCACAGGCGGACGCGCCAAGGTGCCGAAGCTCGACGGTCACGTCTGGGTCCCGGTCGATGACGAGCACACCTTCGTCTACAACTGGGCCCTCGGCTATGATCCCGAGGCCGCCCTCACGCCCGACTTCGTCGCCGAATGGGAGACCTATGCCGGCCGCGCCAAGGACGATCTCATCCCCGGCACGTTTCGCCTGAAGCGCCATCCCGGCAACGATTTCCTGATCGACCGCGAAATGCAGAAGACGCGCACCTTCACCGGCATCAAGGGGCTCAACACGCAGGACTTCGCGCTTCAGGAAGGGATGGGCCCGATCGCCGACCGGACGCGGGAGATGCTCGGAACGTCAGACCGCGCCATCGTCGCGATGCGCCGCCTCCTGCTCGAAGCGACGCAGGCGGTCGAGCGCGGCGAAAAACCGAAAGGCCGCGAACCTGCCACCTACCGCACAATCCGGCCGCACGACGCGGTCGTTCCGCCCGGAAGCGACTGGCGCCAGACATTCGCGGGCGAACTCGTTGCCAAATGGTGAGCGCGCGAGTGCGGCGGCGCGCGCCGCGCTCGTCCTCAGCAGATTTCCGGCACCAGCAGGAATAGGTCGGTGTCGCCGGTATCCTTGCCTGCGGCCGTGATGAGCGCATGCGCCTGGCCGCGGTGATGGGTCTGGTGGTTGAAGAGATGCGTCACCAGGAGCGCGCGCGGCATGGCGAGATCTCTGTTCGCGGCGAAGCTGTGCCAATTCAACGTCTCCCCGAGCCAGGCGTCGGTCACTTGCGCGGCCCAGGCGGAGATATCGCGGTCGGCCGCGACACGCGCCGCGCGGAGTTCGCCAAAATCGGCGATCATGCGGTCGCTCTCCTTGATCTTGACCGGCGTCACGGGCCAATCCGCGAAGCGCGTCATCCACACGCGGTCGCCCCATAGCAGATGGTTGAGCGTACCATGCAGCGAATGCCAGAAGGCGCCGCGGTCGCGCCGGCGCTCCTCGTCGGGGATGCGCGATGCGGCCTCGTAGAGCCGCCGGTTCATCTCGGCGTTGTAGGCGGCCATGGTGCGGACATAGGCGGGCGTGATCATTTCGTTCCTTCGATTCTGCGCTAGACTGGCGCCAAGGAGGATCGCATGCGACCTGTCGAACTCTACTGCTGGCACTTCATGGCTTATCCCTATCTGCCCGCGGATTTCGACGAGCACTACGACAGCGGCTGGGTCACGGTGCCGAACAACCTGTGGGACCGGGAAAAGACCGACGGTCTCTACCAGGAATATATCGACCAGCTCGCCTATGCCGAAGAGCTGGGGTTCGACGGGCTCGTCCTCAACGAGCATCATCAGAATATTTACGGCTTGATGCCGTCGCCCAACCTCATCGCGGCGGCGCTGACGCAGCGCACGAAGCGCGCGAAGCTCGTCGTCCTCGGCAACCTGCTGCCGCTCCATCTCAATCCGCTGCGCATCGCCGAGGAATACGCGATGATCGATTCGATGAGCGGCGGGCGGCTCATTGCCGGCTTTGCCGTTGGCGGCGGGCCCGAGGCCTTCAACTACAACATCCCGCAGCCGCAGGCCCGCGCGCGCTACTGGGAAGCGATCGACCTCATCCACCGCGCCTGGACCGAGGACGGGCCGTTCCGCCACGAGGGCGAGCATTATCCGCTTCGCTACGTCAACATCTGGCCGAAGCCGAGGCAGCTTCCGCACCCGCGCATCTGGATCCCGGGCGCCTTGTCGCTCGAGACGATGGAGGGCGTGGCCGAGCGCGGCTACGACTATTTCCTATCCTCGCGAACGCATGGCGCCGGCACGCGCATCGCCGCACAGCGCTTCGCCGAGATCATCAAGAAGCACGGCGGCACCTATCACCCGTTCCGCATGGGCATCCTGCTCTCGGTCTATGTCTCCGAGACGGATGAGCAGGCGCGCGAGGAAGCGAAGGAAGGTGTGTGGTACTTCCTCAAATTCTGCCTCAAGGGCCATTTGCGGCGCGAGGGGCGGCCTTTGACATCAGGCGCAGGCGTGCCCTCGACTTCGGTGCGCAGTTACGAGAATTTCCTCAAGAACGCGACGCTCGGCGGACGCCAGCTCGGAGACAGCGAAAGCTGGGAGGAGCTCGACGCCGGCGGCTCGATCATCGCGGGTAGCCCCGAGACCGTGCGCGAGCGCCTGTGGCAGCTCATCGAACAGGCCGGCGTCGGCAATCTTCTGATCCAGTTCCATTTCGGCAACATGCGCGCCGACCTCGCGCGGAAAAGCATGCGCCTCTTCGCAACCGAGGTGGCACCTTACCTGCGCCGGGAGTCCTCAGCGCTCTTCGCGCGGCAGTATCCCGAACTCGAAGCCGCGCCGGTCGCGGGCGCCGCGGACTGATGCAATGACCGAGCGCATTATCGAGGTCGCGGGCCACGCCGTCGAGGTGGCCGAGGCTGGGAGCGGCGCGCCGCTCCTCTATCTCCACGGCTTTGCCGACATTCACGGTGCCGCGCCGCCATGGCTGCCGTTCCACGAGGAGCTGGCGAAATCCTTTCGCGTTGTAGCGCCCGCGCATCCGGGCTGCGCCGGGTCGGACGAGGACGACGCGATCGAAACGATCGACGATCTCGCCTTTCGCATGATCGAGACGATGGACGCGCTGGGGCTCGAGCGCGTCGCCGTGGCAGGTGCGTGCGTCGGCGGCTGGATTGCGGCCGAGCTTGCGGTGCGCTGGCCCGAGCGCGTCACAAAGCTGGCGCTCATCGGCGCCTCCGGCCTCTTCGTCGAAGGGCAGCCCACGGGCGATCTCTTCTGGGAGGCGCAGCCGAGGAACGGCACGGATTATTCGGGCTTCCGCAACCTTCTCTTCGCGCGCGCCGATCATCCGGCGGCGCTCGCACTCTTTCCCGACGACCGCTCCGACAAGGCGCGCGAGCTCGAGCGCTACAAGATGATGCGCTTTGCGTCGCGCATCGGCTTCCATCCGCCCTATTTCTACGATCGCCTGCTGCGCGCGCGCCTTCGCCGCTACAAGGGCCCTGCGCTTCTGGTCTGGGGCGAGCACGACCGCATGGTGCCGCGCGCGCATGTCGAGGCGTACCGCGCGGGCCTCGCCGGCGCGCGGCTTCACGTCCTCGCGGGCGTCGGCCACAGCCCACAGGCCGAGGCGCCGGAGCAAACGGCAAAGCTCATCCGCGAGTTTCTGGCTTAGGCAGACAAGCCTGACTCAAATCACCAGCTGTGTTTGCGTCACTTGCGCGACGAGCTTGCCGTCGGCCGTTGTGATGCGGGTCTGCCACACCATGACGCGGCGGCCGCGGTGAAGCGCTGATGCCTCGCCGGTGAGGCGCATGCCGAGGGGTGCGGCCGCGATGAAATTGGTCTTGCTCTCGATCGTTGTGGTGGAGCGGCCTGCTTCGAGATTAACGATCGTGCCCCACGCGCCGAGCGTATCCGCAAACGCCATGAGCGCGCCGCCATGCGCCACCGCTGGCTCGGTGCAAAGCTCCTTGCGCACCACCATCGCGCCGACGATGCAGTCGGGCGTCGCAGAGACGAGCTCAATGCCGAGGAGGTCCGCGAACGGCAGCGGCGTGGCCTTGAGCCGCGCCAAAAGCTCCTCGCTCATCCGGCCATCGCCGCGCGAAGTTTCCGGGTCGCGGCCTCATCGAGCGCCAGGGTCACGGGATCGAGCAGGACGCCATAAAGGGTCCGCGCCGCTTCGACCGAGACATAGCCCTGGCGCACGTCCTCGACCACGCTCGCGACCGGGCGCTCCGCGGGCTTACCGTATCCGCCGCCGCCGCCCGAGCGCATGCGCACCGCATCGCTCGCCTTGAGATTGTCGATGTGGAGCTTGCCGTTCGGATGGTCGGCATGCCATTTGCCGCCGATGCGGAGCGCCACCTCGTTTCCGGTCGCTTCCTGCCCGCCCGCAAGCCCCCACGGCTTGCACACGATGCGGTCGACTTGCGTCGAGAACACGATGTCGGAGCGCGCGCGCAGCACGGTTTCGACGCCGAGGCCGCCGCGCGTCTTGCCGGCGCCACCCGAATCCGGGATGAGGGCGCAGCTCTCCACGACGAGTGGAAATTTCGCCTCCGTCTGCTCATTGGGGCTGTTGTGCGTATCGCCGTCATTGATGCAGACCGTGGCGGAGATCCCGTCCTCGCCCTCCTTGGCGCCCCAGCCACCGCCCAAGGGCCCAGTCGAGGCGATGAAGAACTGGCGCGTGCGGCGATCGATGCCGTGGAAGTTCGAGATGACGAGATCGGCGTGATGGCCGGCGATGACGCGCGTAGGAATGGCGGGGGCCAACGCCTTGAACACGGTGTCGATCACCGTCATCGGATAGGTCATCCACTTGCGCATTGGCGCGGGCCGCTCGGCGCTTACGACGCGGCCGGCCGGCACGATCGAATGAAGGCTGCGGAACGAGCCGTCATTCACCGGGTAGTCCGTCGGCGAGGTGATGCACTTGTAGGCAACCTGGGTGCAGCCGAGGCCGGTCGTGGCGCCCGAATTGAAATAGCCCCTGACCTGCGGCGAGATGCCGGAGAGATCGATCGTCATCTCGTCGCCCGCGACGACGACGCGCACCTTGATCGGCACCTTGCGCCCCACCTCGATGCCGTCGTCGTCCATGAAGGACTCGGCCTCGTACTCGCCGTCGGGGATGCTTAGGGTCCGCGCGCGGGCCGCCTTCTCCGAGCGATCCATGATGGCACGGATCGCTTCCAGAAACGCGTCCTTGCCGTAGCGCTCGACCAGCTCCTTGATGCGGCGTTCGCCCGTCTTGACCGCCGTCACCTGCGCCCTCAGATCGCCCATGGCGCGGCTCGGGATGCGCACGTTCATGCGGATGATGTCGACGAGGTCGCGGTTGACCACGCCTGCGCTCTGATATTTGAGATAAGGGATCTGCAGTCCTTCGGAATAAATGTCAGTGCCGGCGGCGCGATTGAGATTTCCTCCGATATCGAGCCAATGCGCCATGCAGCAGGAGAACGCCACGAGCTCGCCCTTGACGAAGATCGGCAGCGTGAGCGTGACGTGGTTCAGATGGCTTCCGGTGGTGTAGGCGTCGTTGGTGATGAGGATGTCGCCCGGCGCCATCCGCTCGAGCCCGAAATGGCGGATCTTCGCCCGTACCGTCTCGGCCATGCCGCGGATGAACATCGGCAGACCCAGGCCGATCGACACGGTATCGCCGGCGGCGGTGAAGAGCCCGGTGGTGAAATCCAAGGCCTCGTAGATGATGACGTTGTAGGCCGTGCGCATCAGGTTCGTCTTCATCTCCTCGGTCGTGGCGATGAAGGCGTTTCTCAGGATCTCGGTGACGACCGGATCTGCGC
>Ga0335081_10002346_pt1 | contig 29752 bp, 19 predicted proteins | sample Lox_Sample_35_FD_206713 | JGI IMG/M metagenome (GOLD analysis project Ga0335081, IMG submission 206713) | Soil microbial communities from Loxahatchee National Wildlife Refuge, Florida, United States - Lox_Sample_3.5 | ecosystem: Environmental > Terrestrial > Soil > Wetlands | place: USA...
GCAAGAATCCCGGTTGATTCAGGTACGTTTTGCCGGCCCCGAAGGGAAGCTCATAGACGGCATTGGCATTCACCACGTGCCGGACATCCCAGATGCCGCTGGCGCGGTCGCAGGCCCGGCAGGCGACGATTTCCGGCGCCAGCGAGTCGCCGTCGCCGCTGCCCATGGAGCCATCGTCAATCTCGTGCGACCAGGTGTAATTCATCGAGAACAGCAGACCTCTCCGGAAAGCCCGCTGTAAGCTCAAGCCCAGGCCTTCATAGGTGCTGTTGCTGTCGTTGCCGCGCCAGGAGATTTGCCCGAATTGAGGAAAAGAAGGCTGGCCCGTTTGTGGGTCGATGACATTCACATAGGAGAGACTCAGCAGGTGTGTACCCTTGCTACCGACATAAGAGGCCGTTCCCGCCACGGAGTGGGGAAGCGTCTGCTGGATTGAAAGCCCCCATTCGCTTACATACATGTCCCTACGACGGCGTTCCATGGCCTGTGGCGAGACGATGCCGTTGACGTCAGCCAGGAAGGGATCGATGGGATAGGTGAGGCCGGAGATGGTTTTCTTCGAAAGCGAGAAACTCGCCACTTCATTGGACTCGGGAACATTCTGGTCATCCAATTGTCCATCCTGATGGTAGGTCCCGAAGCCGGAGCGGATCACCGTCTTCCCGCCCAGCCACCCCGGCGCCCAAGCGACCGCAACACGGGGGTCAAGGTCACGGTAATTGGGCTGGCCGAAACTGGCGCCCACGCCGCAGTAGCCCGCCGGCCCGCAAGTATCAAAGTCGAATGGGTTGGGGCGGCCGTGTACATCGTGAAAGATATTGAAGAGACTGTAGCGCGCGCCCAGATTCAGCGTCAGGTCCGGTCTCCATTTGAATTCGTCCTGAAGGTAGCCGAAGTACGTGGTCTTGCGCAGCCCGTTGATGGGCTGCGCTTCGGTGTACTTGCCGGTATTCACCGCGTTCGCCTCGAAAGCCTCCGTGGAAGCAAAGGAGACCGTACCGCTGGCGGTCTTGCCTTGGTTCATCTGAATCCGGCGAATCTCGGCGCCGGCCTTGATCACGTTCCGTCCCACGATCTTAGTAAGGTTGTCGATCCCCGCCAGCGTATTGCCGGCCCCGCTGCTGACGCGGTCATTGTTCAGGGTCGTGAAGCCCGGCACGGAGATTGCGTAAGGCGATCCGGTCTGGTTCGCATTGGTGGTAATAGCGGTGCTGCGATTGAAGCCGAATTTCGCTTCGTTTACCAGCTCCGGCGAGAAAACGTGAAACAGTTCGATGGCCGCGTTCTTCGGCGAGGAATTCAACACCTGCCGGTCTTCCAGATACTGCCCCGAGTTGGCCAGCGGCACGCTGCTGACCGCTCGATCGATATTCACGCGGACGAAAGCGGTTGTCCTATCCGAGAAACGGTGATCGACGCGCATCATCCCGGAGTCCTCGTTCCCCAACTGCCGGCCATCCCCGACGAATTCCGAGGCGTCGGGATTGCTTGCGACGGGCAACACTCCCTTGGGGTAGGCGTTGACGATGGGAACGAGCGCCGGAGATTGAGCGGCTACTTGCTGCCGAAAGGCCAGCGTCGGTACGAAGCCCACCAAGGTCTGTCCCAGCGTTTGCCGATAACCCTCATAGGCAGCAAAGAAAAAAGTCTGGTTGCGCACGATAGGCCCGCCCAGGCTGCCGCCGAATTGATTCAAGCGAAACGCCCGCTTGGCAGGGTCGATAAATTCGCGCGCATCGAAGATGTCGTTGCGAAGGAACTCGAAAGCGCTGCCGTGAAACTGATCGGTCCCGGAAGCTGAAACCACCGCCATTTGTCCCCCGGCGGTGGCCCCGGTTTCCGCGGTGGCCAGCATGGAGACGACGCGGAATTCCTGGATGGTGTCCAACGGTATCGCCAAACGCACGTACGGCTGCTGGGCTTGATTGATGACATTCGTCGCGTCGACACCGTCGTAGGTAAAATTGTTGTCGTCGCGCCCACGTCCGGCGACGCGAATGCTCCGCTGATTGCTGCTGTTGTTATAATTCGTGTCCACCACCAGAGGAGCGAGCGCGGTCAGAGTTGCCCAGTTGCGGCCGTTAAGTAACAGTTCGGTCACCTGCTTGCGCTCGACGCGGGTTCCCAGAGTGTTCGAGTTCTCGTCCAGTTGCTGGGTGCTCCCGGTGATCTCGATCCGCTCGGTGGTTCCGGAAATCTGAAGCACGGCGTTCAGAGTGGTCGTATGTTCCACCGCCACCGCCAGGTCGTCCACGCTCGCCGTCTGGAAGCCCGTGAGGGCAAAGGTCACGGTATAGGTTCCGACCGGCAGAGCGGGGATGTCGTATGTTCCGCTACCGGATGTGACGGCGACCCGCTTCAGGCCGGTGCCATTCTGTGCGGCAGCAACACTCGCGCCGGGCACTCCCAGCCCGGAAGAGTCCCTCACCGTTCCGGCCAAAGCGCCGCGGTCAACTTGTCCGTACAAGTTAGCAGTCAGAAGCAGAGAGCCACAGAGCCACCGTAGGCTGGGCATCAGACATCCTCCCATAGAATTGCAGAAACGCGAAATCTGTGGCGTTGAAGAATCTGCCATCGCTGATCTGCTGGGGAGCGCGATAAACGACGATTATAGACGCTAAGCAGAGGGAGAGACAATCGAGTCACTGGCAGACTCGCATTCCGCGATCTCTTGCCGTTGAGCCCCTCACGCTGGGCCCCTCTCTCCCCTCTAGGAGGCGAGAGGAATTGATGCTAGCCTCTACTCCCGTCGCCCCCTGGGGCAGGGGGTGGACCCGCCCCGTGGAAACCGGGTGGAGGGGGCAGGTCCCCGGCGATATAACGGTTACTTCGTGAGAGGCTCTAATCCAGCACGAGCAAACATATCGGTCCATGAAATATTCTTCTTGACATTCACCCTTTGTTTACCGTACAATTTTCCTGGCTCGTTTTGGACCGGTAAGTCGGGGGTCCGGATTTGGGGTTCGGGATTCGCGAAGGAGAGCGGGACTCGGGACTCGCAGATTGTACACTACGCGCTTTGGACGGTCCGTTCAAAACCGGAGTGGGTTCTAAGAACGCACCAACGGCTGGAGCGAAGAAAGCAGAAATTGCGCATGAGAGATGAACGATCAGGAGCAGTGGGTTTCGGGATCATGGAATCAGGGCTCGCAAACAAACCTAGAAACAAACCTGGTAAGTTCTTTAGAATCGATGGGCCGCAAAGAACAAACCTGGAAAACCCTGTAAGTGCTTTAAAGCGGAGGTGGTCCGAAAAACAAACCCAGGAACGAACCTGGACCGGAACAAAACAACGGGTTCGAACGTCCGCGGTCGACAGGTGGCGGTTGGGACTTGAATTGGGCTGGGGGCGTAACATCCAACCCAGGAGATTCTGCAAGCCTACCCTTGTTTCAAAAGACGACAATTGAGTCTCTGTAGGCTACTAAGCTTTGCTCATGCGGGAAGGGGTCTTCTGGTGTTGTTACACACGGCGTCAGAAGTGCCATGCTTGAGGTTTTCGGCATCCACTTATGTCGCGCGGTATAACCTCAAGAGCGCTCGCTACCGAGCCGCTTCCGCTGTGTCTTGGCCTGGGAGCGGGGCCATCCCGCCCACTCTTCTCTTCCTTTCCGGTGGAACCCGCTCCTCTGCCGACCTCATTTGAGGTTGCCGGCAAGAGAGCGGGCGGGATGCCCGCGCTCCCAGGCCAAATAGGACAGTGCCCCGTTTCTCAAGCGATCGTGATCGACTGCCAGTTCTCGGCCGCGTGGCCGCCGGACCAAGCGTTGTTGATGATGGCCCGATCGTAGATGCGAACATCAATCAGGTAACAGCAGCCGGGAATATTCGCCTTCCAAGGGTCCCAGAGAAACTCGGTGGGCACAGGATAACCCGTGTCGGCCACGTTTCCCTTGTATGTCTTAGAGAGCGGGGTTCCTCCCGTATCGACGATCGCGAAACTCCAGCCGCAGCCGCCCAGGAGACTCACGTCGATATGACTGAAGTTTTCGTCCCACGCCTGAATCCGGATTACGACGACATTGCCATCGCCGCGCTCCACCTTTTCGCAGCAACCGAGTTTGCGCCGCGTTCCATCCGGGCTTTGAAGTTCAAGCTGGATCAGTGGCGGGACCGGTTGTGGGACACCATTATCAACTCGCGCCGCCTGCACGGGACTTTCAAACTCCACCAGCGCGGCGTTGCGAACCGTCAACTTCAGGTAGTAAAGCTTGTCCCGGTCGGAGGGCGTCTGCCAATTGGTTAAGTAGTCAAACCCCAGCAATCCCATGTCGGCGACGTTATACCATCCACCTGCCAACGGGAAACGAGGGGCGCTGGTAATGGGAAACATGTGTCCGGGAGAGGGGAACAACGGGTCCGGATAAATATCGGTAATCGTCGGCGCGATGGCCGTCCAGGGTCCGGCTGGCGCGGCCGCGTACTCGACTTTGTACTGGAAAGGAGCCGCGATCTCGAACGCTCCTTTAATGTTGGCAAGCCCCCCGAAGGGGTGGTCGCCCACCCCCGCCAGTTTGTCGTCGGAAGACGTGGTCCCCGGGGGAAGGCTGGGGCCCGCGCCGCGCCCCGTCGGGTCGATCTGGTTGGTCGGGATATAGGCCACTTCTGTGATCAGTGGCAGCGGCGGGCACAGCAACCGGCACACCCGCTTGCACCGAATCAAGCACAGGAAATGACAGAGTTGGTGGCAGAATCGTTCCCACCTCATTTCGTTGACAGCTCGGTTAAACGCATCGGCGTCCTCCCGGTTCACCGCGTCCAGGAAATGTTTGAGCAGCGCCTCGTCCGAAACCAGGTGAGCCGTGACCAATGCGAAGTCGCGCATCTCCTCAATGGATGGCGGTTCGGCGGGGGCATGTCGGCAGAGCTTCTGGCAAAGGAATACGCAGTGCTTGCTACAGAGCCACCCGCAAATGAGGCGGCAAGCCGGCAACAAGCCCAACTTGCCTAGTTGTGCCTGGAATTCTGCCGCATTCTCGGCACGAAATGCGTTCACGGCGTGAGCGAAGGCAGCTTCATCCTTCGCCAATTTGCCGATTGCTTGCCCGGTTTCCCGTAATTCCCTGAGTCGATCATCTTCAGCCGCGTTTTCGTTCGTCATGGACTACACTCCTTATGTGAAGGTATCGTCACTTTCTGCCTGATTATGCTCGACGCGAAGTTCCTCTATTCTGACCACCGCAATCAAGCACGCACTCCTCCAAAAGCCAGTTTGGTTCCCAAGGCTTGAAATCGCATATTTTCTCTTACGGGCTTACCATTTCAGGCGAGGCCACAATCTGATATTGCCCCGGCCGTGCCGGTGCGCGTGCCTCAATAAAGGCACTTCTGTCTGAAATGAGGCAGTTGAAGTAAAAAGGGTTGGGAGCCGGAACTGAGTCGACTTCGGCCGACACTGCTATCCAGAGTCGGGGCCTTGGGAACTACATCGCCAACCCGTCCGCCACGCTGGACTCCATGGAGCACGCACCCGGCTGGTCCCAGCTCGCGAAGACCGTCCTTTCGATCAACCGTCTGACCGCGGAAACTTAGTTACTACTCCTCATCCCGCCAACGCTTTGTCCTTCAGGCAGACCCGCTCCAATGGCGACCTGATTGCTCGTTGCAGCCAAGTGAGCGCGAGGTCAACGGCCCAAGACCACGTAGGGCCGTAGCAGGGCGCGGACCCGCCGATGTTGTTTGGTTGAAGATCAGAGGAAAGCGCTGTACCCTCAGAGGGGACTGACTATGGCACCCCGTCCCAGCGCGCCAAGGGAAGCATCGATGCCAGGCCCGACCTTGCCGTCTATGGCCAAGTTGGGTGTTGTCTGGGACGAAGGGCCGGGAATCCCGGAGGGCTGGCTGTGGCGAGGTCTGATCCTGGTGGCGGTGGTCGTGATCGGCGTTCTCCATTTCGTGACCCCGCGGATCGCAGCCCACTGGATCTATATCTTACAGAGGTTGTACTACATCCCGATCGCCATGGCAGGCTTGAGCATGGGTTGGCGCGGCGGCTTAACTGTCGCCTTGCTGTCGGGCGTCGCCTTTATGAGCGGCACGCCACCCATCTGGACCGTTTCGAGGGTTAATGTGCTCGACCAGTGCCTGGAAGTTGGCGTCTTCTGCCTCGTGGGCGGGCTGTCCGGAGTGCTGACTGATCGCCGAAGAAAGCAGGATCGTGCCCTTCGCAAGGCCACCGAGGAATTGCGCCGGGCGCATCAGGAATTGCGCGAGAATTTCGAGGGAATGAAACGTGCAGAGCGACTTTATGCCCTGGGGCAATTGTCTGCCGGACTCGCCCACGAGATTCGTAACCCCTTGGCGAGTATTGAAGGTGCGGCTGCGGTAGTGCAGCGTGATCGCGAATCAGACGAGCGCCGTCGAGAGTTTCTCAACATCATCCAGAAAGAGTGCCGACGGCTCAACCGATTGCTCACCGAGTTTCTCAGCTTTGCCAGGCCTAGCCCGCCTGATTTGACGATGGTCGACATCGACGGCTTGCTGGACTCGGTGATCGTTCTAGCACAACACGCGGGAGAAACCAGTCGGCGGGATCTGAAGAGGGACATCCAGCCGGGACTGTCGCGACTGAAGTGCGACCCCGAGCAGATGAAACAGGTTCTCCTCAACCTGGTCATGAACGCAATTCAGGCCACGCCGCAAGGTGGAACAGTGCTGCTGGCGGCGCGGGAGGACGGGAACCACGTCACGATTGAGGTTCAGGACCAAGGATGCGGAATCAGTGAGGATAGTCTCGACCGGGTCTTCGACCCCTTCTTCACCACCAAGGAGACCGGCACCGGCCTGGGTTTGTCCCTTGCATACCAGATCGTGAGCCAACACGGAGGGACGCTGACGGTGGCCCGCAACTCGCCCGATGGGGTCACGATGCGGGTTTCGCTTCCCCGTTCTTCGAGCCGAACATGACGACAAGCCGAATCCTCGTAGTCGACGACGAAGATAGTCTCCGTCGAGTGCTGCAAGTTCAATTGGAACAAGACGGCTATTCCGTCGTCACTGCGGCTTCGGCGCAGGAGGCCTTCTCGCTGCTGCAGCTTCGAGGGTACGATTTGGTGATCACGGATCTGAGGATGCCAGGCCTCTCGGGTATTGAGGTGCTCAAGGAGGTCAAGTCGCAGTACCCGGAAACCGTCGTTATTGTCCTCACTGCCTTCGGAACCGTGGAGACAGCGGTGGAAGCCATGAAGGCCGGAGCCTATGACTTTCTCACCAAGCCGGTGCACCCCGAGGAACTGTCGCTGGTGGTCGCTCGTGCCCTGGACCATCTTCGACTCATCGAGGAAGTCCGGGCCCTGCGCGCCAATCTTAACCAGAAATACGGGTTTGAGAACATCCTGGGCCATTCCGACGCCCTCCTGCACGTTCTGGACGTTGCCGCGCGGGCGGCTCGAACAAATTCCACGCTTCTCATTCGAGGAGAGACGGGGACTGGAAAGGAACTGCTGGCACGAGCGATCCACTTTAACAGCTCGCGCAGAGATGGCCCCTTGGTCACCATTAACTGCGGTGCGATTCCGAGGGAACTCCTCGAATCCGAACTCTTCGGCCACAAGAGAGGTGCGTTCACCGGGGCGGTCTCCGACAAAAAGGGAAAGGTCGAAATGGCCGATGGAGGAACGCTCTTTCTGGACGAGATCGGCGAAATGCCGCAGGGTCTGCAAGTAAAGCTGCTCCGGCTGATCCAGGAAGGTGAGATCGAAAAGATCGGTTCGGAAGTGGGACGCCACGTCGACGTCCGCATTATCGCGGCGACCCATCGAGACCTCCAGGTCATGATTGAGGACGGTACGTTTCGCGAGGACCTCTATTACCGCCTCGCCGTGATCCCTCTGGTGCTGCCGCCCCTGCGCGAGCGCGTGGAGGACATCTCGGATCTGGTGCAGTATTTCTTTGCCAAGAGCCAGCAAAAGAACGGCCGACCGAATCTGGTAATGCCTCCCGCCCTGCTGCCCTATTTTGTGCGCTATCGCTGGCCAGGCAACGTGCGCGAGCTCGAGAACGCCGTAGAGCGTGTCGTGGTCCTGACTCGCGGTGACGAGGTTAGCTTCCAGGACTTGCCGGACTTCTTGCGTGAGGAAAGAGCCACCGTAGATGCTCTGGAAATAGGCTTGCCACCCCAAGGCATCAGCTTGGAAGCGATTGAAAAGGAACTCATTCTGAAGGCGCTGGAGAAGTCCGACTGGAACCAGACGCACGCCGCTCGTTATCTGGATATCAGCCGCAAAACCTTGATTTACCGGATGGAAAGACATGGGATCCGACGACCTCAGGAACGCCAGGTTTCCAGCGGATGACGGTCGCGTCGGATTCTCACCGTTTCCAATTGGCTGATACACCCTTTCCTCGCTTCGGCGCTTCGACTGCCTCATTTGAGCCAATCCGGTGATCGTCGAAACGATCACGCCCCGTCGGCCATGCATCGCATTCGACGAAAACCGACCCATAAGTAGGCCTTTGCCCCTGTTTTCAGGCAGCGCCAGCGTGGTCTGCTACAGACCGAGCGTCCGATGCGCCCGTACGATGATCTGGCAGAGCAATTGCACGGCTACTGGGCGGGATGCCAGTACCTATTCGTCGGGACGGGTTCGTCGGCAGGTATCAATCCGTGCCGGCCGTGTCGGCGGGCGCCAGCTTGGCCGGGGCGTCGGACGCGGTCTCACTTCCAGCCAAGGGAAAGACGCCTTGCGGCTGCTTTGGCCTGACGCGCCGGGAGTTGGAAGTCATCAGCAAGCTTGTAGCAGGCTGTACAAATAGGAGCATTGCTGACGATTTGGCGATCAGCGGAGAGACTGTAAAGCGTCACTTGGCGAACATATTTGACAAGCTAGGGGTCTCCAGCCGGCTGGAAGTTGTGCTCTTCGCCGTTCGTCACCAACTGATCGATCGCCTGGCACCGCGCGCCGACCCTCTCCGGCCAGGTAACGCAGCGCCGGCCCCGAGAAGGGTTGATTCCCGGAGGTCTTCATTTCCGAGCGGCTAAGGCTGTGATGCCCGGAAAGCCGCAGGAGGCAGAGTACGCGGGCTTATCCCCGCCGAACGCAAACACGATTACTTGTCGACACGCCCGATGGCGCAGCCCCGGGCCTTGACCGCGCCGCAGTTGTGCGCTCCCGTTACCCCAGCAGCACCCCCTCCGCTGCCGGGGGCGCGCCTGCGGCGCGGTGAAGCTTCGCCAGCATGATCGTGATGCGAGGAGCGCTTGACCGTCCAATGGTTCTCATTTCGGTAAAGGGCCTTCTCGGAATATTGTTCAGGCGATAAGAGAAAAGGAAGGCCGGATCGCCACCCGGCACAGGAGATCGCATGACGCTGAGGTCGTGTCAAGCCCGTCCGTACCTGACGCGCGGTCTTTCCCCGGAATTGACCGAGGCGGTGAGCATCATCGCACAAGAATGCCTGTACAGGGCCCGACGCTGGCCGACGCCGCCTCAGTGGGAATTAGATGACTGGTTGAGGGACGTGGCTGCGCAAGCGGAACGGGCGGCGGTGGAAGCTTTAGAGAAGTATGACCCGGAGCTGAACAGTTCGCCCGCTTCGTTCCTGGTATGCCACGTCATGGCCCGTCTGCTCGTGCGTCACCAGCGGGAATGGCTTCGCGCCGGCCGTTGGAACGAGATAACCTTAGGGGCCGACGAAACGCACTCGGACTGCTGCTCTTCCCTTGGTGCCGGCTTTCCTGACGCGCCGCAGAGCGGTGCCTGGGCAACCCATGAAGACTTCATCCATGTGATCGGCCAGGTCCGGGAGCTGAACCAACGGATCGCGGACGAATTTCTGTGGGCGGAGCGCGGCCGGAACTAGCCTGAGAGCCAACGAGCCTCGTCCGCCCGCCTGGGTTAGACCCAGTTCCATTCATTTCAATTCAGAGGTATTTCGCCTACCCCCCGAACATCCCAGGATGTGATATAAGTTCCCCTCTTGGAAAAGGGGGTTGCGGATGAATGTCATGAGCGTGAGTCGCGAGCTGAAGACAATGTGGCGACCTAAAGTCGCCGCTACGCTGTTGGTCCTGGCAGCGGCGTCGGGGGCCTTTGCCCAGAACCCTGATGTCGACCCGAAGATCTTCGAGCAACTCAAGCTTAGGTTCATCGGGCCGGGCGGGAATCGGGTGAGCGCGGTGGCAGGCGAGCCCGGCAACTTGAATGTCTATTACGCGGGCGCGGCGTCGGGCGGTCTCTGGAAGTCGGAGGACGGCGGCACCAACTGGCACCCGGTCTTCGACAAGGAATCGGCGGCCTCCATCGGCTCCATCGCCATCGCGCCGTCGGACCACAACATCGTGTGGGTCGGCACGGGCGAGCCCTTCATCCGAAGCAACGTCTCCATCGGCGACGGCATTTACAAGTCCACCGACGCCGGCAAGACGTGGACGCACGTGGGCCTGGAGAAGACGGGCCGCATCGCGCGCATCGTGATCGATCCGCACAATCCCGACGTTGTTCTCGCGGCCGCGGTGGGCACCTGCTACGGACCGCAACCGGAGCGCGGCGTTTATCGCACCACCGACGGCGGCAAGACATGGCAGCGCGTGCTCTTTGTGAACGAGAACACCGGTGCCTCCGACGTGGCCATGGACCCCGGGAATCCGCGCATCCTGCTGGCTGGCATGTGGCAGATGGAGATCAAGACCTGGGGCCAGAATAGCGGCGGACCGGGCAGCGGTCTCTGGATGTCGTGGGACGAGGGCGCCACTTGGACCCAACTGAAGGGTCATGGGCTGCCGGAGCCGCCGCTGGGAAAGATCGCAGTAGGCATCGCACAGCGCAATCCCAATCGCATGTACGCCCTGTTCGAAACCGGCGGCAACGGGCGCGGCTCGCTGTGGCGGTCCGACGACGGCGGCGAGGAGTGGCGCGTGGCGAGTTACAGCCGGCTGCTCAACGAGCGCCCTCACTACTACACGCGCCTGATGATCTCGCCCGACAACTCCAACGAAGTTTATTTCCCATCGAACGAGTTGTGGGGCACTCTGGACGGCGGCGACACCGTCCACAACATGCGCTGGGGCGGCGACAATCACGACATGTGGGCGGACCCCACCGACGCTGATCGCATGATGATCGGCTACGACGGCGGGGTGCTCATCACCACCAACCACGGCAAGGGCTGGCACAGCGTCGTACTGCCCATTGGCCAGATGTACCACGTCGCCGTTGACAATCAGGTTCCATACAACGTGTACGGCAACATGCAGGACGACGAATCGGTGCGCGGCCCCAGCAACTCGCGCGCCGGCTGGATTCCCTCCAGCCTCTGGAGCACCACGGCGGGCTGCGAGTCCGGCTTTTCCTATCCCGACCCCGTGGACCCGAACATCGTGTGGGGCGACTGTTACGGGGGCACGGTGGAACGCTTCGACCTCAGCACCGGGCAGACGCGGTCGGTGAGCCCGTGGCCGGAGAAGAGTCTAGATTCGCCGGCCGGCGTGCTGAAGTACCGCTGGAACTGGACCCAACCGCTGGCCATTTCGCCGCACGACCACAACACCGTTTACGTCGGGAGTCAGTTCGTGCACCGCACCACCGACGGCGGCCAAAGCTGGACGGTGATCAGTCCCGATCTGACCCTAGACGATCACTCGCACATGGGCATCTCCGGCGGGCTCACCCCGGATAACCTCGGCGTCGAATACTGGGGTACGCTGTTCGCTATCGCCGAGTCGCCACTCGAAGCCGGCGTGATCTGGGCGGGATCGAACGACGGCCTCGTCCACGTGACGCGCGATGGCGGCGCGCATTGGGAGAACGTCACCGCGAATATTCCCGATCTGCCGGCTTACGGCACGGTGAGCAATATCGAACCCTCGCACTTCGACGCCGGAACCGCGTACATCAGCGTGGACTATCACCAGGTGGACAATCGCGATCCGTTTATCTACAAGACGGCGGACTACGGCAAGACCTGGAAGAAGATCACCTCTGACATTCCCAAGAGCATGCTCAGCTATGTGCACGTGGTGGCGGAGGACCCGGTGCGCCAGGGACTGCTTTACGCGGGCACCGAGAACGCGCTCTACGTTTCGTTCAACGACGGCGCACACTGGATACCGCTGCGGACGAATCTGCCGCCGGCGCCTGTTTCCTGGATCGTGGTACAGAAGCAGTTTAACGACCTGGTCCTCTCGACGCAGGGCCGCGGCTTTTACATCCTGGACAATATCGGCCCGCTGCAGCAACTCACGCCCGAGGTGCTCGATTCCGCCGTCACTTTGTTCAAGACGCGACCGGCGTATCGTTTCCATCGGGTGACCGTGACGCGCGGCGTTCCGGACGATCAATCGGCCGGGCACGATCCGGCCTACGGCGCCTCGATCAACTACTACCTTAAAGCGGCGCCCAAGAGCGACGTCGACGTCACCATCCTCGACGGCAAAGGCCAGATGGTACGGACCTTCAAGGGGACCAAGGAAGTGGGGATCAACCGCGTCCATTGGGACCTGCGCTATCCGCCAGTGAAAGAGATGGAGCTGCGGACCACGCCTTACAATTATCCTCAGGTCTGGATCGACACGCGGTTTGTGGGCAAGAAGACGAGGCCGATCTACCACTGGGGATCCAAACATCCGCGCGAGGGAGCGCTGGCTGTGCCCGGCTCCTACACCGTGAAGCTGACCGTGGATGGCAAGTCCTTCACTCAGCCGCTCACTGTGATCAAGGACCCCCACTCGGCCGGAAGCGAGGCCGAGATCGAGCAGGGCGTCGCCCTGTGGCGGAAGATCGACGCGGACGTCGATCAAGTGGTTGACATGGTAAACCGCATCGAGCGCGTGCGCAAGCAGATTGAGGATATGCCGGATTACCTCAAGGGCCGCCCGGACCCGGAGCAGATTCTCAAGGACGCCAAAGAACTTGACACCAAGTCGGCGGCGGTGGAGGACGAGCTGCTGCAGAAGTATCTGGCCGCAGGCGATTCCAAGACGTATCCCGACGACATGAAACTCTACATGAAGCTTATCTGGCTGGCGGGCGAAGTCGGCGACGGTGCCGGCGACATCGCTGGCAACCCGGACTTCGCGCCCACGCGCCAGCAGTTCGAAGTCTTCGAGATACTTCACCAGCGCCTGGAGAGCGTGCAATCGCAGTACCGCGAACTGATGGAGAAGACGATTCCCGCCTTCAACGACGCGCTGAAGGCGAAGAAGGTGCTGGCCATCATCGAGTAGAAACGCGGGAGGTGGAGCGCGAGCGCAGCTCACGGAAGGCGCATGTTATCTCGCTTTTTTCGAGATGGCCGCAATTAAAGAGCTTGACTTCAACGCTCGTCTTGCGTACAGTCTCCTAACTACGATGTCGTTCTTACAATCTTACGGGAGAGAGGAGCAACAGCATGATGACAAAATCGCAGGTGGTCGCGCATTTGGCCGAGAAAACGGCACTCCAAAAGAAGGAAGCTGCCGCGCTGCTGGAGGAACTCGTCGCCCTAGCCACGAAGGAGACTAAGGGGGGCGGTCAGTTTGTGATCCCAGGACTCGGCAAGGCAGTGAAGGCAGCTCGCAAGGCTCGCATGGGACGGAACCCGCAAACCGGCCAAGCCATCAAGATTCCAGCCAAGACGGTGGTGAAGTTCCGCCTGGCGAAGGCGTTCAAGGACGCCGTCGTGCCCCCCAAGAAGGCGAAGTAGCTGACCTTAAGCCGGCGTTGATGAAGGCGGACGTTCCCTTTTCTGCGTCCGCCCTCCAGCGCCGGGCCGGCCGCGGAAAGCAGAAGGCAGTAGGCAGAAAGCAGCAGGCAGAAGGAAGTAGGGCGAAAGCAGCGAACGCTCCGACCGTTCTGTATGCTATTTGAGTAGCCTATATAAACTCGTGCGCAGGGCTTCTGCCTACTGTTTACTGCCTTTTGCCTTCCTCTAGGGCGCGGTGGAAAACCGGAAGACCGTGATGTAGTGGTAGGTCTCGCCGGGCTTCAACTCGCTGGAGGGGAAGCTGGGGCGGTTAGGCGAGTCCGGGAAGTGCTGAGTTTCCAGACAGAACGCGAACCGGTGACCGTAAACCTTGCCTCCCTTGCCGTGAATGGTCCCGTCCAGGAAGTTGCCGGTGTAAAACTGGATTCCCGGCTGATCGGTCTTAACCTCCAGCACTCGGCCCGACTTCGGCTCCACGACGCGCGCCGCCAGCGTCATGCCCGATCCCTTGCGGTCGAGTACGAAGTTGTGGTCGTAGCCCCGTCCCAGCTTTAATTGCTCGTCGTCGTTGTTAATGCGCGCGCCGATCGCCGTCGGCTGGCGAAAATCGAACGGCGTTCCCTCGACGTTACGCAACTCACCAGTGGGGATCAGGGTGGCGTCAACCGGCGTAAACCGGCTGGCGGCGATCATCATTACGTGTTGAAGAATGTCGCCGTTGCCCTCGCCGGCCAGATTGAAGTACGAGTGGTTGCTGAGGTTCAGCACCGTATCCTTATCGGTGGTGGCGTGGTAATCGATCCACAGTTCGTTGTCGTCGCTCAGCGTATAGGTCACCTTCACCGACAAGTTGCCCGGGTACCCTTCTTCGCCGTCCTTGCTGAGATACGCCAGTTCCAGCGCGGAGTTCTGTTTGGCGAGTTCGGTGGCCTTCCAAACCACCTTATCAAAGCCCTTCACGCCGCCGTGCAGACTGTTGGGGCCGTCGTTCTGGGCCAGCTTGTACTCGACGCTATCGAGCGTAAACCTGCCCTTGGCGATACGGTTGGCGTAGCGGCCGACAATGGCCCCGAAATAGGGGTTGTTGCCCAGGTAGCCGTCGAGATTATCGAAGCCGAGGACCACGTCGGCCATCTGCCCCTGCCGATCGGGTACGCGGATCGACACCACGCGGCCGCCGTAGTTGATAATTCCCACTTGCATCCCGTTCTTGTTGGTCAACGTATACAGATCGATCGTTTGTCCGTCGCTCATTTTTCCGAATGTGCTCCTTTTGATACCAGGTTTGGGGCCTGCCGCGCCGGCTTCAACCGTCAGGCTCAGCAAGAAGGCAAGCAAACAAAGAAAGACCTTCGTGTACTTCATCATCCCTCCCTCGACCGGAGCGCGCCCCTCTCGGCCATCAGCTTTGGGCTCTCAGTAAGGACAAGCGGATCTCGCGATTTCGGGATTAGAGGTTCGCAGAACCAATCCCTGAACCCAATCTTCCTCTGCCAATCCCGAGTCCCGAATCCCGAACCCGACCGGACTACGTGTTTTCCTTCTTATGGCACTCCATGCACTTGGTCGGCGCCTTCTTGCCCGCGGCATCCTGCACTTTGTGGCAATCGATACAGGTTCCCGAGACGGCTCCGGGCTTGTGGAACGCATCCGGGAGCCCGGTGGTCATGCCGGCTTGCGGCGGCTTGGTGTGGCAATCCATGCAAGCCTCTTGCGCGACCCCGGCCTTGAGCGGCTTCTCCGGCTTGGAGGCGTGATGGCACGTCACGCATTTTCCGCCCGCTCGCGTCATGTGGGCCTTGTGATCAAACTTCACCCCTCCCATCGGCGAGCCCTTCAGGATGTAGGTTTCTTGCGGCTGAACGCCGGCCGCCGGGCGCACGCCTCCGAGCGCCAGCAGCAATCCAAATGCAATCATAATGCCCAGGATCAAAACCTGCTTCGATAGGACCTTATTTCTCATGCTACCTCCCGTCAGGAGACTTTGACACGTCCAGCGACGTATCATCAGAATGCTCAGTGACCGCTATCAAGGGCTCCGTTGTCGGCCTCCCAAGCGTTTGCTATTATACAACATCTTTGTCGAAGACCAACTTTAACCATTTGCGAAAGTGCTGTCCTGGCTTCCCAGGCATGTCATTCTGAGCGCAGCGAAGAATCTCGCTTTCCATTTTGAAATTGAAAACGAAGAGAGATTCTTCGCTGCGCTCAGAATGACATGCCGTGATCGGGTCGGATCGTGAAAAGAAGACTCCAGACCGCGGCGGCATCTCTGCCGCTCATTCTGGCCGTCGCGCTGGGCCTGCGCCTGGGCTTCGCCTGGCATTACCAGAGTCAGCGGCCGCGGCAGGCCCTCGCCGTTATCCCCTTTCTGTTCGAGTCGGGCAACATTGCATCTTCGTTGGCGGCGGGAAATGGATTCAGCTCGCCGTTTCGAGTGGACACCGGACCCACGGCGTGGATGACGCCGGTCTATCCCTTGCTGCTCGCGGGAGTCTTCCGACTCTTCGGCGTGTATACCTTCCACGCCTGGCTGGCGTCCGTTGGCCTGAACATTCTTTTCTGTGCGCTCGCCTGTGTACCGATTTTCTTCGCCGGCCAACGAGTCGGAGGAGCGGGCGTAGCCGCAGCGGCGGCGTGGCTCTGGGCGGTCTTCCCCAACGCCATCCTGATTCCGGTGGAGAGCATGTGGGAAGCGTGCCTGGCCGCGTTGCTGGGGGCAACCATCTTGTGGGCCACCCTGGCGCTCGCCAGATCGCGCCGGAGAATCGGCCGGACACGCGACCGGATACGCGACTGGTGGGCTTACGGCCTGCTGTGGGGCTTCGCCTTGATGACCGAAGCCACGTTCGCCTCTCTGCTGCCGCTCCTCTTGGGCTGGCTTGGTTGGCTGGCGTATCGCGCTGGCCGGGAAGAAAGCGGGGCTCGGAAGGAAGAAACCGGGCGGCCAAGGCCCGCCAAGTCGACGCTGGGAGGGCCTGCGCTTGCCGGCGCCGTCGCCATCCTCTGCTGCATTCCCTGGACTATCCGCAACTACGCGGTATTTCATACCCTGGTTCCGTTGCGCTCCATCCTGGGCTTGCAGCTCTATGTCGGCAATAACCCTCAGGCCGGAGAGATCTGGCTGGGCGAGAACCACCCCATCCACGACCAGGCCGAGCGCGACCGGTATACGGAGCGGGGCGAAATAGCCTACACGCGGGAGAAACTGCACGCGGCGATTCGATACATGGTGAGTCATCCGCGCCGCGAGGCCCAGTTGACCGCGTACCGGTTTGTCGCCATCTGGTCCGGAGGTACTCCCCATCCCGTGACGGACTTTCTTCATCGCCCCTCTCTGCGGTTTCGCGGTGTCCTGCTCTTCAATCTCTTTGTGGCCATCGGCGCCTTATGGGGGATTGTCGTCCTTTGTCGCGCGCGCAGCGTGTACGCGTTTCCGCTGTCGGTCTTTCCCATCGTGTATCCCTGCGCGTATTACCTCACCCTGGCTTTGCCCCGCTATTCGCTGCCCATCGATCCCATCGTGGTGCTGCTGACAGCAGTGGCCTTGAACAGTCCAAAAGTCGAGGGTCGAAGGTCGAAAAGCAAGGCCCTCGCCTCTCAGCAGTCAGCTCCCAGCAAGAAGCGCCTTTCCGGCTGATGGCTGCCCGGCCCCACCGCCCAATTCAGCAATCGGCCTGTTGGCAACTGCCCCCATAATAATGAAATTAAATAAGATCGCGGCTTCCGTGTGAAAGCTGCCGGGGGCAGAGATTTCCGCCGCCCCACCGGATCCGGGATTCCTAGGTCGGCGATCGAATTCCACGCCCATTCTTTTTCCCAACTCCGAAATTCATGAACAAGACTATTCTGGCATAGCGTACCCTACTTGTCAATCATTTATGCTGTACTTATACAGCGAGTTACCCGCATGAGGCCCCATGTAAAAAGATTCTGTCCGCAACACGAATGCGGTATATTACCCGGACATGTCTGAGGGGCCACTACGCCAACTTCGCATTTTTCTCTCGTCGCCGGGGGACGTGCCGGCCGAACGCCAGATCGCCCAGGAAGCAAGCGCAGACCTGCTGTTAAGGTCTGCGGCTCGAATGTTGCTCACGTTCGGTGTCGCGTCGACTTGCTAGGTAGGTAAGCTGGCACACCGTTCGATAAGTCCTTTGTACTTCGTGACCGCCCGAGACTTTGGAAGTGTCCTTAGCCCCGGAGGGGCGAAATAGAGTAGCCCAGGGCGCCCGCCCTGGGTCAGCGCGAGTCCCCCCTCAGCCGTTCCCTCTCCCCAGGGGAGAGGGTGACCGGAAGGGCGGGGGAGGGGGCCTCTCCCCAGGGCTCACGCCCTGGGCTACACTATTTCGCCCCTCCGGGGCTAAAGAAATAACACAGGGGACTAATCGAACGATGTACTAGGCAAATCGCAGGAAGAAAGTACCGCAGACCCTGGAGAGCGGGTCTGCGCTTGCTCTTTTTGTATACCTGCCAGCCTGAGGTAGCCGGTTGTGGGGCACGCGATTCTTTTCCGGGGACTCCAACGCGGCAGGCAGCGCGTTCGCGACCTACAATCCGCTTTACTTTGGATGATTTCAAGACGAGAATTGGCAAAAGGGCGAGCGTAAGGAGGTCAATGATGGCGAACCGATATTCAAGGCGAGAGTTCTTGGAAAAATCGTCGCTGGCGGGTCTCGCCGCGGCGGCGCTTGGCTCAGAAGCTGCGGCCGCCAACCCGATGCCGACGCGCGTGCTGGGCAAGACGGGTGCGCGCGTTTCGATTCTCGCTTTGGGCTGCGGCAGCCGCCTCCTGAGCTACCGAACCGACGAAGCGGCGGTGGAAGCGATCAATGCGGCACTCGATTCCGGGATCACTTACCTGGACACGGCTTATGGTTACGGCGACGGCCGCAGCGAAAGCTGGGTGGGCCAGGTAACCAAGTCGCGGCGGAAGGAGTTTTTTCTGGCCACCAAAATCGAACCGCGCGACGGCGACACGGCGCGGCGTATCCTGGAAGGCAGCTTGAAACGGCTCCAGACGAGCCAGATTGACTTGATCCACGTCCATGCTCTAATGGACGCGGCCGACTTGGCGAAAATCGAGGCCGACGATGGCGTGCTGAACGCGCTTTACAAGATGCGAGACGAGAAGCTGACGCGCTTCGTCGGCATTACCTGTCACAACGACCCGGAAGTCCTCAAAACGGCCCTCGAACGCCACGACTTCGATTGCGTCCAGATGGCGCTCAACGCGGCGAGGCAAGGCATGAAGGGAGGCGAGCACGGCATGGTACCCAATCCTTCCTTCCCAACCAGCTTCCAGCAGGTCGCCTTGCCCGTGGCGCGCCGGAAGAATCTAGGCATTCTGGCGATGAAGATTATGGGTCAAGAGGCCCTGATCGGGAGCGGTCCGGACAAAGGCAGTGCTCCGAAACTGCTGCAATACTCCTGGAGCCTGCCGGTGGCGGCCGCCGTGGTGGGCATGCCGTCTCTCGCCATGATCAGGCAGAACGCCCTGCTGGCCCGGAATTTTGAGCCCATGCCCGAGGAAGAGATGCGCGACTTCTCCGATCGCATGGCAGGGGCCAATAAGGCGGCCCTCGACTTGAGGTTCCGCGACCACTTGGATTCCTAGACCAGTCGCTTACAACGATCCATCGTTGGGATCCTATGCCCGGGAGCAAGGGTAGGGGAGACCTGCTGTTAAGGTCTGCGGCTCGAATCTTGCTCACGCTCGGTGTTGCGTCGACCTGCCAGGTAGGTAAGCTAGTACATCGTTTGATAAGTCCTTTGTATCTCGTGACCGCCCGAGACTTTGAGTGTCCTTAGTCGGTCGTTTCAGAAGTACGCTAATGATTGTGCCGAACCCTCACCCACCGCTTCGCGGTCCCGCGAAGCGGTGGGTGAGGGTAGCGTTGCCGTATTTATGAAACGCTGTATTTCACCCCTCCGGGGCTAAAGAAATAACACAGGGAACTAATCGAACGATGTACTAGGTAAATCGCACGAAGAAAGTACCGCAGACCCTGAAGAGCGGGTCTGCGCTACCCTCGCTGCGGGGACTCCCGCGTGACGAAGCAAACGGCTCGCAAATGAGGATTGGTTAGGAGGCAGCCGGTTCTGAAATCTCCGGGGGTGTTCGGTTCAAGAACTTCGGCAGATACCATGGGTGCCGCCTGAGAAACCGCGCGATCGGCGGAGCCTCCGGCGGATAGACGTTGAGCTTCTCCCTGGTCTCCCACTCGAAGGGAAGGTGCACTGCGGTACCCGGCTGGGAGATCTCCTCCAACGCCCGTAACGTTGCCCTCAACACCGCGAGTTGACCTGCAGCGTCTCCCGGCAGGCCCAAGGTCAGTCCAAAGGGGTGCTCGATCGCGGCCAGGCGCGAAACACCGACGCTCTGGGTCAGGTCCGGCATCATGGAAAGCGAGATCGTACTGAACCCGGCGGCTTCGATCTCTCGTTGAACCAGTCCCACGGACCAGCAGCAGACCGGTCAAACCGGAACCAGTACTACCGCATCCACCTGTTCCTGGCGAAGCCGGCCGATAATGGCAGGAACCGTTTGACGCAGCAGCACGTCGGGCCGAACGGTATACCCCATGTAGGAGTAATGAGAAGGGGCCGAGCGTGCGATCTCACCCAGGGCTTCGAGTTGGCACAAGCGCTCGAGAGGCATTACGCAGTTGAGATCCTGTTGAGCGAAGGATGTATTGATGTGCAGGTGGTAAACGCGAACGTCGCCCGTTGCCGTTGTACGAGGGAGAACTCGATACGACGGATCGGAAGACCACGGATCCCTCCGCTCGATCTCCTCGTCAAACGGCTGGTCGCTCTTGAGGGCGATCCCTGCGGAACTCACCATCGAGACCGTGCATTGTGATATTGGCTTGGCGAGAGGACTCCAGGGGATCTGCTGCGGCGAGCCGAGCGTGGCCCAATGCTTCATCATCCGGCTGGTGATGCCATCGAGGAAGCGGTAAGAGTCGACGGTTTTGGTCATTCAATCCCTATGATGCCAGGCGTACCCTTGGGGGACATCGCTTACCTTTGACCTCGCCCGACATCGTTCTGATTCCCGAAGCGAGGATAGCACGTCTTCTCTTTGTTCATCATTCATCATTCATCATTTTCTTCAGTCCTTGTAAGATGTAAGTGGCTATGCCCATCGCAGGAGTGTCGCTCAATTCCGAGGTGCAGTACCTGAAGGGCGTGGGCCCGGTGCGCGCCGAACTGCTGGCGTCACGCGGCATTCACACGGTCGAGGACCTGCTCTATTACACGCCCTTTCGCTACGAGGACCGGACGCGCGTCACTCCCATTCGCGACCTCATGCCCGGCCAGTACGCCACCATCCTGGCGCGGGTGCTGACCTGCGGCCTGATGCGGACGCGCGGGGGCATGTACATCTTCGACCTTTCGGCAGTGGACGCCAGCACGACAGAAGAAGTAGGCAGTCGGCAGTCGGCGGTCGGCAGTCGGGAAGAAGCGAAAAGCGGAAATCAGGAATCTCCCCGACTCCCGACTCCCGACTCCCGACTCCCCTCACAAATCGCGCAACCGGTCGGACGCTCGCCACTGAGCCGACGCGGCAACATCATTCGCTGCAAATGGTTCAATGCCGCCTATCTCCAAAAGAACCAGATCTTCCGCGCCGGGCAGCGCGTGTTCTTCTACGGCAAGGTGGAGCGCGACCAGTACGGCACCGGCAACCTGCAAATTATCCAGCCGCAGTATGAGATTCTCCCCGAAGCCGAGGAAGCGGATGAGATACCGCTGGAAGTAGGTCGCGTGGTGCCGATTTACGAATCGATCGGCGCGCTTACGCCGCGCGTCCTCCGGCGCCTCACCTGGAACACGCTGGCGCTGGTGGAGGGACAGATCGCCGAGTACCTGCCGGCGAGCGTGCGCCGCAAGAACAAGCTGCTCGACCGCGGCCCCGCCATCCGGCTGACGCATTTCCCCGCCGAGACCACAGACTTGGAGGTGCTGGCGCGCTTTCGGACTCCGCCCCAGGTGCGGATGATCTTCGAAGAGTTCTTCAACGTGGGCGCGCGGCTGGCGCTGAAGCGCCGCCATCAGAAGACCGCCGCCGGCATCCAGTTCCGGGTTATTCCGAGCGCGCGCGAGGTGATCAAGAGGATTCTGCCCTTTCACCCCACCGTAGCGCAGAAACGCGTGCTGAGGGAAATCGTCGACGACATGTGCTCGCCGCACCCCATGAACCGGCTCCTGCAAGGCGATGTGGGATCGGGCAAGACCATCGTGGCCATCCAGGCGGCGATCCTGGCCATTGAGAACGGCTACCAAGTGGCGCTGATGGCGCCCACCGAGATTCTGGCGACGCAGCACTTCCTCTACGTCCGGCAGCTCGGGTTACCCTACGAGGTGGATCTTCTGGTGAGCGCGCGCAAGGCGAGCGAGAAGGAGGATCTGAAGCGGCGCATCGCCGCCGGCGACGTGCGACTGGTGGTGGGCACGCACGCCTTGCTCGAGGAGGACGTGGAGTTCGCGCGGCTGGGCCTGGCGGTGATGGACGAGCAGCATCGCTTCGGCGTGATGCAGCGCTACTCGCTGATCCGCAAGGGCATCACGCCGGACGTCCTGGTGATGAGCGCCACGCCCATCCCGCGCACGCTGGCCCTGACGCTTTACGGCGATCTCGACGTGTCGGTGATCGATCAGCTCCCGCCCAACCGCACGCCGATCGCGACCCGGCTCTTCGCCGAGCGCGACCGGGAGCGCGCCTTCGAATTCGTGCGCGACAAATTACGCGCCGGCGAGCAGGCTTACGTGATTTACCCGCTGGTGGAGGAATCGGATAAGCTCGACGTTCGCGCCGCGGTGCGCGAATACGAGCACCTGAAGGCCAACGTCTTCCCGCATTTTACGGCGGGGCTGCTGCACGGACGCTTGCGCAGCGAAGAGAAAGACGACGTGATGCGACGCTTCAAGGCGGGCGAGGTGCAAATCCTGGTAGCGACCACGGTGGTGGAAGTCGGAGTCGACGTGCCGAACGCCACGGCGATGCTGATCGAGCACGCCGAGCGCTTCGGACTGGCGCAACTGCACCAGCTTCGCGGGCGCATCGGGCGCGGGCGGGGCAAGTCCACGTGCCTGCTGGTGGCCGCCGGGGGCCGCTCCGAGGTGGCCGAAGAGCGCCTGCGCACCATGGCCGAAACCACCGACGGCTTCAAGATCGCTGAGATCGACCTGAAGCTGCGCGGTCCCGGCGACTTCTTCGGCACCAAGCAAGCCGGTGTCCCGACCTTTCGCATCGCCAACCTGGTCCGCGACCAGGAGATTCTGGAGTGGGCAAAGCGCGAGGCGGATGCTTTTATCGAGCATCCGGCATCGCCGGAAGAATGGGAGCAGTTTGTCCACTATCTGCGGCACGAGTGGCCGCGGCGATATGGACTGGCGCGGGTGGGGTGAAGAAAAGCAGAAGGCAGAAAGCGGAAGGCAGAAGGCAGAAAGCGGAAGGCAGAAGGCAGAAAGCAGAAGGCGGAGGGAAGTGGCGGAGGTGAAGAAAATCAGAAAACAGAAACCTGAAATCAGAAGAAAAGGAACTCGCCCGGCAGAGACATTTTGGCCTGAAAGCTGATCGCTGAGAGCTGAAGGCTGAGGACTGAGAACTGAGAACTGATCACAGAGAACTGAAAACTGAAAACTGATTACTGAGAACTGCCATGAGAATAATTGCCGGCACCTATCGAGGACTTCACTTGAAAACCCTGAGAGGCGGGAATCTGCGCCCTACTTCCGACCAATTGCGCGAGACGCTTTTTGACGTGCTGGGTCCGCGGGTGGAGGGAGCAACATTTCTGGATACTTATGCCGGTACGGGGGCGGTAGGTTTGGAGGCCATCAGTCGCGGCGCGCGCGATGTGGTCTTTATCGAGCACCACCGCCCGGCAGTGGAGTTGATCCGCAAGAACCTCGGGGCACTGGGCATCGATTCCGGCTACCGGCTGATCGCTCGCGACACCGTGGCCGGCCTCGAACGGCTCGCCGGCGAGAACGAGCGCTTCGACATCGTGTTTCTCGATCCGCCTTACGAAGAAATCCGCGAGTACCACCACACCCTGCGGCAACTCGGGCGCTCGCCAATCCTGCTGCCGGACTCGATCGTGGTGGCGGAGCACTCGCGCCACTGCGTGCTGGAAGACAGCTACGCAAGCCTGGTTCGGACGCGACTTTTGCGTCACGGCGACGCGCAACTCTCCTTCTATCGGCTCACACCTGGGAATGCGAGCGCCTCCCCCGCTCAGGGCGTGGCTAGTTCTCAGTGATCAGTTTTCAGTTCTCAGTAATCAGTCTTCAGTGGCTTGGTGCCGGATCGTGGGCCTTCAGGGCAACGAACCTGAGGGCGAGAGCGGAACTGAATACTGAGGACTGAAAACTGAAAACTACTGAAAAAAAGTGCTTGACCCTGACGTTGCGTCAGACTCTACGCTGACCAGGAAGGGAGACGGGCGGTGAAAGACACCACGCCACGCTTGTATCAGGCGCACGAATTTGCCGAGCGCGTGAGAGTAACAGTCCGGACGCTGCATCACTACGACCACCTCGGCTTACTCAAGCCGAGCGGCCGCACAGCCTCCGGCTATCGTCTCTACAGCGAGCGCGACTTCGCCCGTTTGGAGCAGATCGTGGCGTTGAAGTTCATCGGCTTTTCCCTCAAACAAATCAGGGACCTTCTCAACCGGAAAGCGTTCGATCTGCCGGCGACGCTTCGCCTGCAAAGCACGATCTTGAAGGAGAAGCGCCGCCACCTGGACTTCGCCATCCAGGCGATCGAGCGGGCCCAACACCTGGTGACGTCCCGGGCGAATAACCACGAACCCGATTGGGAAGCGTTCCGGAAAATCATCGAGGTGATCAACATGCAACAGAACACGGAATGGGTGAATAAGTATTACAGCGCGGAGGCACGTCAGGATCTCGCCAGCCGCGGCACGCCGGAAGTGATCGAGCAAGGCCAGCGAGACTGGGCGGCACTGATCCAGGATGTTGAGGCGGCGGTGGCGGCGGGAGTGGATCCGGCAAGCGAGCAGGCTCAAGCGTTGGCTCGGCGCTGGCAGACCCTGATCGACGCCTTCACTGGCGGCAGCACGGCCGTTGCGTCGGGGTTGAAAAAGCTCTACGCCGACCAGTCCACCTGGCCTTCCACCTTCAAGAGGCCCTACAGCGACGAGGTGGGAGCGTTCATCTGCCAGGCGGCGGAGGCTCGCAAGCAGGGCAAGCACTAAGTCGGAATTCATCAGCCCCCAACGGTTCAAGCCATTGGTTATGCGACCACTTAACTGTGAAGGTACAGACGCTGATACAAAACCGCGAATTCCCTCCACTTTTTTCTTGACTTCCAGCGCTCTTGAGCGTAGCTTCACGGAGTGGGCGCACCGACAGTCGCCCTATGCCAAATCTTAGACTTTTTATAAGCACGGTCCGCGGCCTAGTAACCGTTTCAAACCCGGTTGTGTCCGACCCGGTCAGGCGGCTACGAGAGCAAAATCTCACGAAGCATGGAGGACTTGAATGAAACATTCAATTGTGTTACGAACGGCCATAGTAGCGGCCGCTCTGTTGTTCACTTTCGCAACATCGGGACTGGCCCAAGATTTGAAGCCAATAACCCCCTTAACGCCCCCGCATGTTTCATCTGCCCCGGGCACACTATTCGTCCCCAAATCCAGCCAACCGCAAACGGTCCCGGCGGGGCACAAATTGGCGGCTCATACCAATGTCGAGATCTTCGTCCCACACAACCTTGACCCTGACGCATTGCCGCCGTTCCCCGGGTACGGCTATGAGACGCCCCAGTCGGCCGCCTGTCATTATGCCCTCGTAGCGGAACCAGCGGGCGCATCGCCGAATTGTAACCCCAACAACTCCGCGCTCGCCACTTTCACGGCTGGCAGCAACACCATCGCGATCGTCGATGCCTATGACGACCCGGCGGCTCCGGGCGACTTGGCTTGGTTCTCGCTACAGTTCGGCCTTCCGTTGGCGCTGACCCAGTTCCACGTGGTTTGGGCCAACACAATTAGCTCGTCGTGCCCGAAGAACTTTGGCTACGGGGTCCCGATCGATGCCACGGGCGGCTGGGAAGTAGAGGAGTCGCTGGATATCGAGTGGGCCCATGCCATGGCGCCCAAAGCCAACATCTACCTGGTGGAAGCGTGCTCAAATTACGATAGCGACTTGCAGCAGGCCGTGCTTCTCGCCAACAACATCGTGCAGTGCCCCGCGACGGCTGGGGTAGCACCGAATTTTGGAGTTAATCCCAGCACGGGCGCCCTCATCCCTTGCCCTGCCGGTAGCGCCGGCAAGGGCGAAGTTTCGATGAGCTGGGGAGGCGACGAGTTCGTAGGAGAGAAAGGCAGCACAGCATGCGCATTCCTGGATGACTCCTGCTTCAAGACACCGAATGTCGTCTACTTTGCATCGGCGGGCGATTCGCCGGGTCAAAGCTGGCCCAGCACCTCTCCGAACGTTGTGAGCGCCGGCGGCACCACCATCGAGCGTAACGCTGCGACTTTCAACTTCGAAAGAGAGGCTGCTTGGGTCTTCACCGGCGACGGCGATAGCGCCATAGAACCGATACCAAGTTACCAGAGCACCATCTCCGGCATTGTTGGAAAATGGCGCGGCACTCCGGATTTGTCGTTTGACGCCGATCCCTACACTGGGGAATATGTTTATGACACTTTCCCCATCGACGGCTTTTATTACTACGAGTGGTTGATAGTGGGCGGCACCAGTGCTTCCTCACCGGCGCTCGCCGGCATTGTGAACTCGGCCGCCGGGTTCTCTGCTTCGTCGAACGCCGAGCTTACCAAAATCTACGCCAACAAAGCGGTTACGGCCGACTTCACCGACATCACGTACGGCTTCTGCGGCTTTTACATGGGCTACGAAACCTTGACAGGCTGGGACTTCTGCACGGGCGTGGGTGTCCCCCACACTTTAGTTGGGAAGTAGACTTTTCTCCGGCCCCGCTCTTTCTTCAACCTGTAACAAACCTGGGGGGACGGCTGGCCGTCCCCCTTTTTTTCTCCCAAACCAGTATTGTCGGTGCTGCGTGCTTTTAGCCCGCATTTCTCACGACGTTTGGAGGAGAGCGGAAGGGCGGGGCTTTAGCCCCGCCGAAATCGCGGCTGCAACTCAGATTCTGTCCCGCTCCCCACACAGCTTGCGGACGCAGGCTGCGTGGGAAGCGGGACACGGAAATGCTCGTCAAGGCCCTCGAGCGGCGGGGCTAAAGCCCCGCCCTTCCGGGACCGTGGTGAGAAATGCGGGTTAGGCGTCGTCGCTCCGCTCTCCTTGTTCCGTGTTGACCCTTACGCCGCACTTGGGTATCTTCGAACCATGAGGTAGGTTCTGTTTTCGACCATGCGATCCTGATCGGGAAAGGAGACTTCGTGGCCACTCCGTGTACGCACCTTGATCAAGCGCGTCCCGTCAAGCCCAATACAAAGGGTTGCGAGGAGTGCTTGAAGACCGGCCAGCAGTGGGCCGCGCTCCGAATGTGCCTGGTCTGCGGCCACGTGGGCTGCTGCGATTCTTCGCCGGGACGGCACGCCACCGGACACTTCAGGCAGACAGGCCATCCCGTGATGAAATCCGTTGAGCCTGGCCAGGACTGGTCCTGGTGCTACATCGATAAAGCCTATTTGTGAGGGCGGTTTGATCTTGTGGCCGGCAGGGGCGAGGCTCGCCCATCGCCAGCAAGGGGAATTGAGAAGGTGAGTGACGTGTGCTATCATCATACTCCGTTGCCGCTCTGAAGGACGTCTTTGGCAGGCCTGGTCGATCGTCTCCTGCGGGCTAAACAGTCCGCTCCAGGAGTTCGACTAGGCGTGACCTCACCGGCGCCGCTGCGAGTCAGGATGGTTATGCCACGTTCGCTAACGCAGAAAAACAGCAAAGCCGACCCCAACTTGTTGGAGTTGAAGCTCGCCCACAGCCCCGACTCGGATGATGCCTTCATGTTCTACGCCCTCGCGACCCGGAAGATCCCGACCGGTAACCTCCAGTTCACCCACGTCTTGGATGACATCCAAACCCTAAACGAGAAGGCTTTGCAAGAGGTATACGATATCACGGCGATCTCTTTTCATGCGTACGCCTACCTGTCGGACCGTTATCTCCTTCTACCGTGCGGCGCCAGCTTCGGCGAGCGCTATGGGCCACTCGTGGTGGCGCGCAACGCGTTTGGTCGCACGGACCTGAAAGGGCGGCGGATTGCGGTGCCGGGTAGAATGACCACCGCCTTCCTTGTACTTCAGCTCTACGAGCGCGAGATTACCCCGATCTTTGCCCCGTTTGACCAGGTGATGAACCGGGTCGCTGCGGGCGAAGCTGACGCCGCCCTGGTGATCCACGAGGGTCAGTTGACCTATGCGCAAGAGGGTCTGAGCAAAGTGGTGGACCTGGGCGAGTGGTGGCACCAGGAAACCGGCCTGCCGCTGCCACTAGGCGGAAACGTCATCCGCCGGGCACTGGGCCCGAAAGTCCACCGGCAAGTGCCCGAGTTGATGCGGGCCAGCATCCAGTACGGCCTGAACCATCGTGAGGAAGCACTTCTCTACGCGATGCAATTCGCGCGTGGGCTCGACACGCCCACCGCCGACCAGTTCGTCTCGATGTATGTCAATGATTGGACCCTCGACTACGGCGATCGCGGGCGTCGCGCCGTTCAGTCCCTGCTCGATCGCGGCTTTGAGAAGGGCATCTTACCGCGACCGGTGACTGCGGAGTTTGTGGAATGATGTCCTTGACGCCGGGCCCTTCTCCCTTTGCCGCTCACGCCGCGAAAGTAGAGAACAAGAAGAACCGCGTCCCCTTCACGCCCGCGCAGCGCCATATCCTACTGGCCCTTGCCAGCGCCGTGGGTCTGCGGATGCTGGGTCTGTTCCTCGTGCTTCCCGTCTTTACCTTGTACGGCCTTCAGTTCACCAAGTCACGATTCCTGGTGGGATTCGCTTTTGGCTGCTATGGCCTCGCCATGGCCATGACGGAGTTTCCTCTGGGTCGACTCTCCGACCGCATCGGACGCCGCAAAGTCCTGCTGCTGGGCATGACCGTCTTCAGCCTGGGGTCTTTTCTCTGCGCGATTCCCGCTTGGTTGCCGGCTTCAATGCGGATCGGCGAATTGGTCCTCGGGCGGCTCGTGCAAGGAATCGGGGCCATCACGTCGACCGCTTTTGCGACGGTTTCCGATCACGTCCAGGAGGAGCGCCGCTCGACCGCCATGGCGGTGCTGGGCATTCCCATCGGGGCGTCCTTCATCATCGGTGTCGTCGCCGGACCCGTTATTGCCGGACATTTCGGAACCGCATCGCTCTTCTGGCTCACCGGCGCTCTAGGGGTCACCACGGTATGGCTGCTGGCTCGTTACCTGCCGGAGGCTGTGCCGCGTGGCGCCGCGCCAGCGTCGCTGGTTGAAGTCCTCGGCCGACCGGCGGTCCTCAGGCTCGATCTCTGTGGCTTCCTGATGAACACGTTTATGACGGCCTACTGGTTCTATTTCCCGTTGATTGTTACGGTGCAGCACCATATGCCGATGGGACAATATTACCGGATTCTCATTCCCATGCTTCTGGCCAGCGGCGTCACGATGTTTGGATTTTCGTCGGGGGCCGATCGCGGTTTCGGCAGGGAACTGGCGGCGGCAGCTTTTCTCATTCTTATGGTCAGCGCCACTTTGCTGTTTCATCCTTCAGCCGGAGGCATGGATCCCACCCGCCTGGTCGCTGTCCTGATTCCGGGCACACTCTTTCTGATCGGGTTCACCGGCCTCGAGCCGGTCCTCCCCAGCTTGGTGAGCCGCATCGCGAGAGACGGCTCTTCCGGCGCTACTCAAGGCTCTTTTCAGGTGCTCCAGTACCTGGGCAGCTTCGCAGGGAGCCTTATTGCGGGCGCCCTCTCCCACCTTCCATCGACCCGCATCATGATCGTACTGATGGGTGCATCTTTGGCAGGCTTCTTGTTGATGCTTCGCAGCTTGAAGGCTGAGAGGCCGTAAGGAAATCGAGGAGTAAACGAGGTTCTAGAAAAGGCGCAAAGCAAACCAGGAGGTTTTCCTGGTGACACCTCGTCCCTTGCGGCTCTGCAAGAACTTACTATCGCTTCACGCGCTCCCAGC
>Ga0335081_10002347_pt1 | contig 29748 bp, 26 predicted proteins | sample Lox_Sample_35_FD_206713 | JGI IMG/M metagenome (GOLD analysis project Ga0335081, IMG submission 206713) | Soil microbial communities from Loxahatchee National Wildlife Refuge, Florida, United States - Lox_Sample_3.5 | ecosystem: Environmental > Terrestrial > Soil > Wetlands | place: USA...
CGCCTTCGGCCGCAAGGGTGTGTTGGGATGGGTCGCGCTGCCCAATATCGTAATTTTCCAGATCCTGCTGCCGCTGGTCTCGCCATTTATCGACATCATGTTTGTAGTGGGAACAATTTCGTATTTCATGCAAAAGTATTTCCATCCGGATTCCACCGATCCCGCCAGCTTTCAGCGTCTGGTGGCGTTTTTCCTTGTGTTCCTGATCATTGACTTTCTGGCCTCGGCAGTCGCGTTCGCGCTGGAGCGGCGGCAGCCCGAAGCCCGCGAAGATGCCTGGCTGCTCAGCCAGGTCTGGCTGCAACGCTTCGCCTACCGGCAGTTGTTTTCATGGGTATTGTTCCGCACTCTAAAGCGGGCGATTGAGGGCAAGCCTTTCGCCTGGGACAAATTGGAGCGCACGGCCGCGGTCACCTATGAGCCAGTTGAGGTCGACGATTCCGTGAATGTGCCGTAGTGCCCCTATCTTGGCGTCCTTGCGGGCGTCACGAGTGTTAAAATTGTTGGTTCTTACCTTCGAGTCCGGCCTGTTTGACGAGGTGCAATCATGGCAACCGTTGAAGCTCCCACTCCCTTGCAGATTCGCCTGCACGAAGGCCCGTTTTCCAACGAGTCGTTGACCGATTTCAGCAAAGAAGAAAATGCGCGAAGGATGCGCGCGGCCATCGAAAAAGTCGGCGGCCAATTGGGCCGCGAGTATGACCTGATCATCGGCGGCAAGCGGGTCAGGACGCTGGACAAAATCAAGTCGATCAATCCGGCCAAACCCTCGCAAGTTGTCGGCGTGCATCAGAAAGCCGGCAAAGAACATGTGGAGCCGGCAATGCAGGCGGCACTCGGGGCATTTCATTCCTGGAGCCAGACGTCTTTCGAAGAACGTGCCAGTCTTGTGTTTCGCGTGGGCGATCTGCTGCGCGAGCGCAAGTTCGAGTTCGCGGCCTGGATGGTGTTTGAAGTGAGCAAGAACTGGGCGGAAGCGGACGCTGACGTCGTCGAGACCATCGACTTCTGCGAATATTACGGTCGCGAGGCGCTGCGTCTTTCACGCGTCGAGTTGCCGGTGCATCTGCCCGGCGAGCGCGACACCCTGCGTTACGTTCCTCTCGGCGTGGGCGCGGTCATTCCGCCCTGGAATTTTCCCTGCGCGATTATGGCGGGAATGACGCTGGCCTCGATTGTCAGCGGAAACACGGTAATTCTGAAACCGTCGAGCGACTCGCCCACGATTGCCGCAAAATTCATTGAATTGCTGGAAGAATGCGGCCTGCCGGAAGGCGTGGTTAATTTCTGCCCCGGAGCGGGCGCGACTTTCGGTAATGCGATCGTGGCTCACCCCAAAACTCGCTACATCGCCTTCACCGGTTCGCGCGAAGTTGGGCTCGATATCAACAAGCGGGCTGCGGAACAGGCTCCCGGGCAGATCTGGATCAAGCGCACGATTCTTGAAATGGGTGGTAAAGACGCGATCATCGTCGATTCTGAAGCCGATCTTGACTCTGCCGCGGATGGCGTCGTCTCCGCCGCCTTCGGATTCCAGGGCCAGAAGTGCTCGGCGTGCTCGCGCGCGATTGTCGATGAGCGCGTCTACGACAAATTCCTGGAAAAACTCAAGCCACGCGTAGAGAAGCTCACCGTCGGTGATCCGGCCGAAAACTCAAACCTGGGCGCGGTGATCAACGAAGGTTCCATGAAAACGATTTTGCAATACATCGAGCAAGGGAAAAAAGACGGACGCGTAATCACCGGCGGCGGACGCGCCACGAATGCCGGCGAGGGCTATTACGTGCAACCGACTGTGATCGCGGACATTGCCCCGAAATCAAAACTCGAGCAGGAAGAAATTTTTGGTCCGGTGCTGGCCGTGACTAAAGCCAGAAACTACGACCATGCCCTCGAAATCGCCAATGATACGGAATTTGGTTTGACCGGCGCCGTGTACACAAAATCGAAGGAAAAGATTGGCCGCGCTATTCGCGAATTTCATGTCGGCAATCTCTACATCAATCGCAAATGCACCGGCGCCACCGTAGGCTGTCATCCCTTTGGCGGGTTCAACATGTCGGGCACCGATTCCAAGTCCGGCGGCCCCGATTATCTGTACTTGTTCACACAAGGCAAGGCAGTGGGAGAGAAGTGCAGTTAGATAACAACCGGCCAGAACTGTAGCCTGAATTGTACTGCCGGCTTTTCAACACATTCTCCCGATTGTGCACACGATTCTTTTTATTTCCCGATTCGGCGCATCGATTTCGTTTTTGTTACTCCCCACTTATCCTTAACATCAAAAATTGTGATTGGACACACACCCTAATCCTAAGTAGCGTTGAAGCATGGACTCCTTATCACAAATCGATCGTCATACTTCAGACCGTCAAAATGAGGACACGCACGCAGATGCCTTACACGAAATCGGCCGGCAGATCGCTGCTTCCGATCACGTTCACGAAGTTCTAGATCGCGTGCTCGACTTTACCGTGGGACTGGTGAAATGTGATTCGTGTTTCATTTATGTTTTGGACGAAAATGAGCTGGTGTTGCGCGCCTCGAAAAATCCGCACGCCGACCTGGTCGATCGCCTGAAACTCCGCCTGGGCGAAGGCATCGCGGGATGGGTGGCACAGCATCGCGAACCGGTGGCGTTGTCGAAGAATGCGTTCAAAGATCCACGGTTCCGCTTCTGCACCGAATTGCCGGAAGACAATTACGAGGCGCTCTTGTGCGTGCCGCTGCTCTCGCGCGGGCGAGTGGTCGGCGTAATGAGCCTGCAACACCGGCAGCCGCACAATTACAGTCGCCGCCGAGTGCAGCTGATTTCGACCATCGGATTTCTTGTCGGGGCGGAAGTGGAGATGGCGCGCCTGGAAGCGGAGAACGCAAACTTGTCGGAGCAATTGGAGACGCGAAAACTGGTGGAGCGCGCCAAGGGCATCTTACAGCGGGAGCTTAATCTCGACGAAGAGCAGGCCTATCTCGCTTTGCAGCGCCAGAGCCGCCAGAAACGCAAACCCATGAAGGAAATTGCCGAAGCCATTGTTCTGAGCGACGAAATCAAAGGCGATTCCAGAATCAACTGAAGCGTGATTTTGTTCGCATAAAAAAGGCACGCCTGTCGGCGTGCCCTTTTTCACGACGCTTGTGTTACCGCGTGGATGCCGATGCCACGGTAGAGTGGTCCGGAAGAGCGGCAGCGGTGAGCGACTCCTTGGCCGAGGGCACAGGATAGGTCAGGGTCAGGCCCGGGTCTTTCAGGCAAAGCGCGCTGACATACATTTCGCCTCCGCGCTTGGTGAGCAGCAACTGATTGTTGATCGTTGGCGTTTCCACCATCGACTGTGCCAGCAGCATCGCCGCCCAGTTGCCCTGGGCAGCGCGGACGGTCACAATCTTGCCCGCGGGCGCAGAATCGACCACGTAAGAGTAGTTCCCCGCCGCGAGAGTTACGCTCCCCCAGCGGGCTTCTGTCGGCAGTTTGAAAGTTCCCGCCTGCGCCGCCGCCAGGGCTGATGAAACTCCCAGGCCGGCGATGACCAGAACGGCTGCGCGCAGCAAAGTGAACCAGCTTGTTTGTCTTTCAGCGAAAGCACGAGTTGACCTCATATCCTTTTCCTCCTGAGTAAGGTGAAGACACCGTGGCATAAAACCGCCGGCGTCAGAGTTATTGGGGTGACTACAAGGTCAGAAGGAACTACAACGGGGACTAACAAGAACTTCAGAGTTCACTACTGTTCTGCTACATCGCAGATACAATCTGCGACCAGTGTGGACTAGCTCCGGCGCGAAGTCCAACGCAAAAAATCTATTCGGGAAATAGAAAAGCCGCCCACGGGGGCGGCTTTGGTCGGCAAATTTGCAAATTCTATGACGTAACTCCCGCTCCCGGCTGTGGTGCGGAAGCCGCTGCAGTTGCTGCCGCCGCTTCGTTCAAAATGCGATGGTGAATGGTAAACAGCGCCAGCTCCAGCCGGTCTGAAACGCCGATCTTGTCATATACGTTACGAAGGTAATTCTTGATCACTTGCTCGGTGGTGCCCAGCTGCGAAGCGATTTCTTTGTTTTTATAACCCTGCACGATCAAAGCCACGATGCGCAGTTCTTTGGCGGTGAGCCGGTCGCGCACGCGCAATCCGACCATGTCGTTTTCGGTCAACTCGCTCGGCACCGCGATGTCCTGCACCCAGTTTTCCCCACGGGCCACTTTGCGTACGCAATCCACCAGCGCCGCGCTGGTGACGTTGCGATAGACCACGCCGTGCGCGCCCGCGCCCATGTAGCGCTGCGCGCTCTCGCCGGTATCGGCCAGCACCACCACGCGGGTCTTGGCTTTGTTCGCCGCTTGCAGCACAGAGTTGAAATCGGAATGAAAGCCGCCCGCGACCACCAGGACGGCGGCGCGAAACTTATCCAGCGCCATGAACATCTGTTCCTGGGTCTGAGCTTGCGCCACGATGCGCATCTCGTCTTCTACCGCCAACACCTTCGCGATTCCCGCCCGGAAAATGGCTTGGTTATCCGCCAATATCAGTTTCAGCATTTCGTCAGTCCCCCGTCTCAACGGCGAACGAAATCGTAGGAATCAATCACGCAGGCCACGCCCCGCGAGTCTTTGGATCCCCCGGTAGACTCGTCGGTGCGTACCACGCGGCCCTTGCACTGCACCACCACGTTTTCCTTGGCCCCGGTGACCTCTGGAGGCAGTGTAATTTCAAATTCCACGTTCGAGCCCACTTCCAGGGCGGCATCGGCGCGAATGTAAACGCCGGCAGCGCTCAGATTGCCCGTGGTTCCGCTGAGCGCGCCGCTTTCCGACTCTTTGTGGATTTTAATCGGCAATTCCAGGGGGAAGCGTTTCCCCGTCCGTGCGTCGGACACATTCCCTCCTCGTTCCTGGCCATTCCTACGTGCGAAAGCCAGCCCCATACCTCTAGCTCCTGGGAGTGCGATAAACCTTTGGCTAACCGCCCTTATATCACGGATAATAGCCCGCTTCAAAGCCGGGGTGACTGGTCAGTCAAGGGGCTGGAACCGGAATATCCGGTGAATTTCCCAAAAAACCACGCTCCGCGGAGTGTCATATTCCAGCGGAGCTTGATGGCTCGCGGCCCAAACCATCGATGCAGCGGAGAACGTTGTGCTTTATCAGAACTTCACCGCTACGGGTTCGCGCTCCGTGGCGGCGGTTTCGAAGAATTGACGCTGCTGAAATCCGAACATCCCGGCCAGAACGCTGGCGGGAAATGATTGGATCTTTGTATTCAGGTCGCGCACTGATTCGTTGTAGCCGCTGCGCGCATTCTGGATCGCGTTTTCCGTCTGGCTCAGCGAGTTCTGCAACTGCATGAATTCCTCATTGGCCTTTAGTTGAGGATAATTCTCCGCCACCGCAAACAAGCTTTTGAGCGCGCTGGTAAGCTGATTTTCAGCGGCCGCTTTGTCCGCAGGAGCGGTCGCTTGCATCGCCATCGAGCGGAACTTGGCAATATCCTCAAATGTGCCCTTTTCATGGGCGGCGTAACCCTTGACCGTTTCGACCAGGTTGGGGATGAGGTCGTGCCTGCGTTTGAGCTGCACATCGATGTCCGACCACGCAGTATCGCAGCGCACCCGCGATTGCACCAGGCCGTTGTAGATTCCAATGGTAAAAAAGGCGATTAAGACCAGGACTACCAGCAGCGCCAGGATCATTGGCCTCTCCTTACCACGGCTTTTGCGGGGCAGGCTCAACGCGACGGTAGCACAGGGCACCGGGCAGTGCAATGATTCAGGGCACGGGACTGCCCTGGTTATTCACGCGGCGCGGCCCCGGAGAGTTAGAATCAAGGTGCGGGATTCGAATGCTTGGGGGTTTTGTCCGCAATGAATGCCCCTCGGAATGCTCACTCGTCGAGGTCGACAGTCTGTTGTCTCATACCAGCCCTAACACTTTTCCTGGCGATCTCGCCTGCTCTGGCGCAAACCTGTCTTACCTCCGACGACATGGACGAGGCTACACGCACCGCCCTGCTGACCACGGCTCATCGCTACTTTGACATGGCGGCAAAAGGAGATGTCGCGGGTTTGCGTCAGGTTGCGGTCCCGTCGGTTGCCGCAGATTTTGGAGGAATTGAAAACGCGGTAAAAGACAATCAGACGGCGTTTTCCAAGGCCCAGGCGACTCCAAGGCCGCCGTTTCTCTTGAAGGTTGAGGGGAATGCTCCCTTGCCGCGGGCCGAGTTCTTGTGCGGCGTGTTTGGGCCGAGCGGCCAAACCCGGAACAGCGCAATTTTTGTATTGAATGGCCTGCCGCCGGGCGACTATGCCGTTGTAATCTTCGATGTCGCCACCGATTCCGGGCCGCACACCCTCTCGCTGATTCTGCAACAGCAAGGGAATGACTGGCGTTTGGCGGGATTTTATTGCAAAGCGTTGGAGGTCGAGGGGCACGATGCCAACTGGTTTGCTGAGCACGCGGCTGATTTCAAAGCCAAGGGAGAGATGCACAACGCCTGGTTCTATTACCTTGAAGCCCGCGAACTGGCGGTGCCCGTTCCCTTCATGAGCACCTTAACCACCGACCAGCTCTACGACCAAATGCAGAAAATAAGACCCGCGGACTTGCCGCCCGCAGACTTGGCGGCTGCGGGAAAAACCTTCAAGCTCACCGCATTGTTTCCCACGGCAGTAGGAAATGACCTCGACGTCGAAGTCAAATATCAGGTGGCTGATATTTCCAACACCCAGCAGACCTTTCAGGACAACATGGCGCTGATTAAGGCGTTGCTGGCGAAGTATCCGGAATTGCACAACGGATTTTCTGCGGTGATCGCGCGAGCCGTGGATCCCAGCGGCCACGATTTCGGGTCGTTGCTGGCGATGAAGGATGCGAAGTAGGGAACGAAACCTGAACCGAATTCTCCGCGGGCGGCCCAGGTCTCGCCGGGTCGCGAGACCTGGGGATTAAAAATCACGGGATTCCCGCGACAGAGTAGAAAAGTTGCCCGGTAATACCATCGAAATGGTACTCCCAGGTTCCGACGACGTAGGCTCCATTGGTCGCTACTGCGGGGTACGTGCCCGGGGGGTATGTGCCTTCATGATTGCTGATTTTGACTGAATTAGACCAATCAATCAGCTGCGAGTTCGTGGTGCTCAGTTGCCCCGTCCTGGCATACGTGCCGGCATGGAGCTCTACCACCAGACCGCTGTCGAGAAGTGCTACCGCCGGGCGGACTGCGTCGTTGTCATAGCGCTGGGATCCGGCGAAGTGAATGGTGCCTCCGCTGACGGTCCCACGACGGTAGTGCAGCAGGCTTTCTCCGGTGACCTGGTGTACCTCAACGACCTCATTCTTATTGTTCAGCGCGATGTGCGGATTGATTCCGTCATCGTAATGGACTCCATACGGACCTGAATCCCAGGTGACGGAATAGTCTCCACGCGCGGGGTTTGTCAGGTGCCCGACGCGGTAATAGAGGCCGGTGCTGCTGTGGCCGGTTTCATGCACTCCCACGATGACGCCATTGTCATTGATGGCAATGGAGCTGTGAAAGCCTGCGTCCCAGTCGCCATAATGCAGCCAGGTAATCGACTGATTGATGCCTCCATAAGGATCGATCTTCCCGACCTGATAACGCAGTTCGGATCCGCTCTTGAACTGGCCAGACGACCGGACAAAGATCACGTAGCCTTCCTTGCTGATGGCGAAATTAGGCCAAGATCCTTCCGACAAACCCAAAGACTGGCTTCCTCCCCAGGTCACACTGGGGCCGTTCACCATTCCAACGCGATACCAGAGGCCGAAATTCCCGACCGCATGGCTTTGGTGAACCTCCAGAACCAGTCCGGAAGGATGCATCGCAACGCTGGTATCAACGCCCTGATCGTATTGCTCAGCAGCACTCCACTGCAGCGCTTGTTGCGCCGCGCCGACCGAAACGTTTGTTTGGAAATTGGCGCTGCCGAGCAGATCCCCGGCGGATTCATTTGCTCCGCCGAGCACGCTGAAGCTGCCCCCATACAGGCCGGACGTCGCTGACGAACCGATGGCAACCGTGAACGCGTCGATATTTTTCAGGCTCTGGCCCGGGCCCAGCGACACTGGGGAGTTAAGTTGCAGATAAATGCCGAAGTTAGTAACGTCGACTGAAAGAGGGGAAGGTGCAGAACCCCTGCTGCCGGTCAAGAATATTGTGGAGGATGTAAGGTTTGTGATCGTAGCGTCGAAATCCACCGAACCTCCCGCCGTAGCCGTCCCATTCTGCGTCAGGGTAATGCTTACCGCAGCGGCGTGCGCCATAGGCGCAGACACCAAGAGGGCCAACGCGATCATCGAAGTAGAGAGTAAGCTTTCCCTTGCCGAACGTTTGAAAGCCTTCCCGAGATAAATTGCCATTTTGGTTTGCATGATTTTCTCCATCTATGAGTGTTAGTTTCGAGTTCAACTTTCCGCTCATGACAAGGTCTACTCCACGGGCGACCAATCGTCGGTCGGGTCAAATTTCTGCATCGAGGCCGCGATTTTCACCGTGTCTGGGCCCAGATCCCGCTCATAGACCAGGCCATCACTTCCGGTCATAAAGGTCATGATTCCCGTCTCGCCATACTTGACGGGCGTTGCCAGAACCGCGAAGCCACCGATCATCTTTCCGTTCACGATGTAGCTCCGTGCTCCGCCAGGAGCGTCATCACCTTGCGCTGTAAGAATCCGAAAGGTGTATCCATCGATGGCAAACGGCTCCTGCGGAGGATTTGACCCCAGCGACGACTTCGGAAATTCGTCTAAGCCACCGAGCGGGCTGGCAGGTTGAGTTTGGGACACACGCCAATACAACCCATCCTGCTTCCCCGACGTACTGACAATGCGCTGCGCGTATTGGGGCGAAGAGCCCACGCTGGCGAAGTAAATCTGCTGCGCGTTGGCGATTGCAGAGCAAGCGTCAATCGCTAACAGTTCGTTTCGCCCGATGTCGCGTGCCCTCACTTCCTCCGCGCCGGCCACGGCGTCGAAGTACCACTGGCCCGAAGAGTTCTTCGCGAGCGGCACCGGGAACGCAAAGTTGTCCGCTCCGATGTAAAGCACGCGGCTGCCATCGGTCATGTCGACCCAGCGATTCATCTTTTCGTACTTGGCGGCGAAGGCTTGCATGGCGGCCTTGTCGGTCTCCTTATCTCCCGTGCTCAGCATGGCCTTAGCATCCGTCCCCAGAATTCTTGCAAGACCAGTTTCATCGTCGCTGACCGTAGCCTTAGCCAGCGCCGCACCGGCCTCGGCCGGCGACTGGAACGTTGTCTGGGTCCCTTCCGCTAAGGCTGACTCCTTGGTTTCAAGTTTTAGAACGGCGATGGCGAGGGCAGCCAGTGCCAGCATTCCCGCCAGAACAACCCGCTTCCGGTTCCTTGCTTGCTTCGTCTTCGATTCCATTTTCATTCTCCTTCGATGATTTTTTGCCTTGTATTAATTTTTCGAGGGTCCTTTACCGACGGCGTCCGCCGCCACCTCCAGACCGGTGTTGCGCCGGAGCATGGTCCCTCGCCATATGTTGCTGGGGACGACGTCCGGCCGTGCTGGCCCGGCCCCGATTGCTTTCCATGCGGTTGGCCGCGCCGTTTCCGCTGAAGCGCGAACGATTCTGATCGGCGCCTGCAAAACGGTTGCTGTCGCTGCGGTTCTGGGCGAGCATCTGATTGCCGCCGGTGCGCTGAACTCCGCCGTTCCCGCCAATCAGACCGCCATTGCCATTGCGGCCGCCATCCGGACCGTGGTCAACGCCACCATTGCCGCCAATCAGGCCGTGATCGCCGTTGCGGCCACCGTTCGGTTGGCCTTCTGTGGGCACCGGACCAGCGGCGTGCTGCACCCCGCCGTTTCCTCCAATCAGGCCGTGATTGCCGTTATTTCCGCCATTGGGCTGCTGGTTTGTAGGAATGCCTTTGTCGGCATGCCAGCCCCCATCGGGACCGAAATATCCGTTAGGGTGATATGCGCCGTTGGGGCCATAGTGCGTGTCTTCGCCCGGCTTGTAGTTACCGTCAGGGTGAAAGGTACCGTTGTTGCCGTACCAGGCATGGTTTTGACTTCCAGCCGCTCCGTTTGCCCAGGGATGGTAGCCGTTGTAATTCGTGTTATTCCAGGTGTGGTTGTTGATGTAGGTGTTGTGGTTGTAGATGATGGTCGTGGAACCGCCACCACCGCAACATCCCCAGTTCACGCCCCAGGCGTGCCAGCCCCAGCCGAAGCCTCCGCCCCAGCCGCCGCCACCGAACGCGGCTCCGATGGTGACGCCAGATCCAAAGAAGAGCCCAACCGAAGCTACCGGCACCGGCGGGGGCAAATAATACGGCACTACCACAGGCGCGCCGTAAACCACGGTCGGGTTGTATTGCGGAACGTAAACCACCTGCGGATTAGCAGGTTGAATGACGATCGTATTGGCCGAAGGCGTGGTGACCGTGATCTGCGAATTGGACTGCAAGGTCCCCGCCGCCTGAGCCTTAGCGCGCATGGCTTGCACTGCCGCCATCACATCCGATTGCTGATTGGCGAATGCCTGCCCGAGGCTCGATGTCCACGAGAGGTTATGCGCCATGTTGTCCAGCACGGAGGGAAACTGCGTTAGAGCCTTGACACTGGGGTCCCAGGACTGCTGATCGACCGCCTGCGCAAGAGCCGAGCCCGTGAGGTTCTTGTTTTGCGATAGCCAGTCGTCTGCGTACGCGACCTGGTCTGGATTCGCCGCAGCTGCCAGCACCTGCGCCACCAGAGCATCCGGGTAGAGTGCGATTGGAGCAACCAGTGAGTCGAGCTGATCCGAAGACAGAGGCGCCGGCGTGGGATACGAATTGCCTTGCGCAGCAGTCCCCGTCGCGGGATATGGATTGCTCTGCGCGGCCGTCGCCGACGCAGACGCCGTTGACGCTTCCGGCGAAAGTACTGGCGTCGGAGCCTGCGGAGTTGAATATTGGTAAGAACCAGCGGGCGCCGGCGCGGCCGGAGGGACAGCCTCAGGTTGTTGGTTTTGGTAGTAGCTTACCGTTGCCGGTGGAACTTCCGCTCCCCCTCCGGACGTACGGACCGCTTGCCACGTGGAATGCTTGCCATGCAGCCCCCACGATCCGTTCATGCTATTGCCGTAGATCTGTCCGCTGAATTTGAGGACGTTGCGAGTCACCGTGTTGAATCGGATTTCATGGCCATTGACCTCGCCCTGGATTGGGCCGGATTGGTCAGGGCCTTCAAAATATCCCGTGATCCGGTTGCCATACTGTGCGATTTGGACCTGCTTCACGACGGTTTCGCCGTTTTCGATATTGATGGAATAGATCGTCCAGTCACCCTGCACGTTGTCCGGCGGATTGTCGGCCAGCGCCGTGCTGTTCAGAATCAGCGACAACAAAGCGAGAACTGCCAGGCTCATCGCCAGGTTGATTTTCTTCATAACACCCTCCTCTTTTGGTATTACGCGACTTGTTTGCCGTCGCCCGGTTTGGATCAATTCGCTCATTGTGTGCTTGCTGGACGTACTATGTGCGTTTTCGCAGGAGGGCGCATCACGGGATAAGCGGTTTTTGGGATACCGCTGCGGGAGACGTGGGGAATACCACCATTGGGGTATGAAACCGCTACGGGAGCCGAGGATTCTTCGGGATAGGTTTATGGCGTTTGCGGCCTGCGTACTAAGCCTTCACCAAACACTCCTCTGGATCCTTATCGTCGCGCAGGCGCAGAAAAACCGGCGCCCGCAATTTCATTCCGCCCTCTTCCGTCTCGTGCGTCCAGTCGGAGAACTTGATCTCGGCCACGAGCTTTGGCTTGATCCAATGAACGTCGCGCAGGGCCTCGACCTTCCCGTAAAAGGGGTTTTTGTTCGTCGCCAGCGGCTTTAACTTCTGCCACACTTCCGCCAGAGTCTTCTGATCAAACCCGCTGCCTGCCTGCCCGACGTGAATCAGATTTTTCTTCTGGTCGTAAAGCCCCAGCACGATCGATCCGAAATATTGCCGGCTGCCTTCTGGCTCGGTGAAGCCGCCGATGACGCAGTCAATGGCCTGAGTGATCTTGATTTTCAGCCATTGCGAACTGCGGCGTTCTTCGTAGAAACTGTCACGCCGCTTGGCGAGAATCCCTTCCAGTCCTTTTTGCTTGGCAGCCTCGAAGAGTTGCACGCCATGGTCGAAATGCTCCGAATAGCGTATGGACCCATCTGCTTTGATGATTCTTGCCAATGTCTCTTTGCGCAGTTCCAGCGGCACGCGGCGCAAGTCGTAACCGTCGAGATAGAGCAGATCGAAAGCGTAGTAGAGGACAGGAATGTCGCCGCGACCTGCCACTCGCCGCACACCCCGCCGAATGCCGGTGCGCTGCTGCATCAGGCTGAACGACGACCGGCCGGCCTCATCCAGGGCGACAATTTCGCCGTCCAGCACCGCCGTCTCCGCCTGGATGAACTTCGGCAATTCATGCAACTCTGAATATTGTGCGGTGAGATCGTTTTGATTGCGAGATACCAGGCGAACCGCGCCGTCGCGAATGAAAGCCACCGCACGATAACCGTCCCACTTGATTTCGAAAAGCCACTCGGGATCGTCGAACGGTTTTTCGGTGGATTCGGCCAGCATCGGATGAATGCTGGTTGGCATTGCCGCTTTACGCGCGCCGGGAAGACTCGAAGCTACCCCCGCCTGCGAATTAACTTTTTTTTTTGCCTTCAGCGGTGGTTTTGAGTTGATAGTCGGCGAAGAAGCTTCTTTTCTCTTCTTTGATTTTGGGGTTTTCTTTTTCTCTGAATCCTTCGTGTCCTGGGCAGTTTGCCTCTTTTTCTCGTCCAGCTTCGCCAGAGTCTCTGCCAGCCAGGGTGCCTTCAACTTTCCTCGCGATGCCGGCTGGCTGCTTTTCCACTCCGCATCGTGCTCGCCAGCAATCTGCGCCATCGTGCGCCCAGTGAGCGCCGACTTGTCGTATTGTTCGATGTCGTAGCCTTCGGTGGCGTCGTCATCCTGCTTCTTTATCAGCAGCCATTCGTTGCCTTTGGTTCCGGGCCGCCGCGAGCGCATATGGATCAGCGCAAAATCGCCGTTGAGTTTCTTACCGTGCAGGCGAATCTTGAGATCGCCTTTCTTTAACATCTCGTCCGCCTCTTCGTCCGTCCCGGGAACGAATTTGCCTTTGACCGGAACTGGCGAGAGCGGCTGCCACGTTCCGACGTCCCAAACCATCACCGTGCCCGCGCCATAATTCCCCTCGGGAATGATTCCCTCAAAGTCAAAATACGAAACCGGATGATCTTCCACCTGCATGGCCAGGCGCTTATCGGCGGGATCGAGCGATGGGCCTTTCGGAATCGCCCAGGACTTTAAGACGCCATCCATTTCCAGGCGAAAGTCGTAGTGCAGACGCGAGGCGCGGTGCTCTTGCACCACGAAACGATGGTGCGAGCCTTTTTCAACTGTTGGCGGAGGCTCGGGTGTTTCTTCAAATCGCCGCTTGCGTTTGTATTCTTCCAGTGCCACACGAGCATTGTAACCATTGCCGCCCCAATCTTGTCAGGTCGCGACTCAGTCGTGCCCTCTCGCCATTCTGTTACGATTCGCATGTAGCCGCCCATCGATGCCATGAAACGCGAATATCCCGAGTCGCCGCTGGTTGGTGTGGGCGCGATCATTGTTGACACAGATCGCGTGCTGCTGGTGAAGCGCGGTCATCCGCCGTTGCAAGGCGAGTGGTCCATTCCCGGAGGCGTTCTGGAAGTCGGCGAAACCCTGGGCGAAGCGGCGGTTCGCGAAGCCAAGGAAGAAACAGGCCTTACGGTGGAAGTCGGCGCGCTTCTCGGCGTATTTGATCGGGTTTTGCGCGACGAGCAGGGCCGCGCGCGTTATCACTACGTGCTGATCGATTTTCTTTGCCAGCGACTGGCGGGCGAAGCCACTGCCGCCGGCGATGCAGACGAAGTCTGCTGGTTTACTTTACGCGAAACACAGACCCTCACGCTGGCAGAGGACACAAAAGAAGTCATCCGCCTGGGATTCGAGAAGGCAGGATTCGAGTGGGCAGAGAAAAGATCGTAATGTTGTGCCCGAACGATTGCGGTGTCAGATCGCGAAACCGCGGGGACTTGTGCTGTAGTTGCTGCGCGAGCGGATCATCCCACAGCCAGCCAGCTTGCACGACCCAGACGGAATCTCCATCTTTCAGCCCATATGCCCGAACCATTTCATCCCAGCGCGGCAGAAAGTTCTCGGCAGTGAAATAGAACTCTTTCACCCGCGTCTGCACGACGCGGTGCCCGTCGCACACGAAGCTGCTATAACCAGCCACCGATCGGTCCAACGAAACAGGTCGTTGCTCACAAAGATAATGCCCGAGAAGCATACCGCCTTGCTCATCTGTAAAAATCAGGTCGGAGGATGGAATTTTCTGTTGAATAAACTCCATCAGTTGGTGCATGTGGGTTTGGCTCTGGTCGGCTCGGGCGATGTAGGGCAAACGGCGCGCAGGGAAGAGACCACACGCCGCCATCGTCAGGACGACTACGGATAGACCAGCGACGATTCGTTGCTTGACCAATCTGCCCAGCCCAAAACCAATCCCTGCTGCTGCAAAAATGGCGAGAAATGCGCAATGCCGCGTTCCACCGTAAGGATATTTCCCTGCAAGCGCCGCCGCGCAGTTGATCGCAAATGGCAGCACGAGCAGAGCCACAACTTGATATGCTCGCGTGCCCGCAGCACCCGGTAGAAATTTTGTTCTCCAGAGCAGCATGACGCCGGCGACGAATAAAACGAACCCTGCAACTCCGACGACCGGCTGGCTGAAAATGTACTGAAACACTGAAACGGTTCTGGTAATAATAAAGATCACCACATGATGGCGATGCGGATCGAAGTAGGAGTTATGAAGATAAGTGTCTCCCATCCATCCCTGCAAAGCCGTCGACCCCAGTTTGGTTATGTAGTGGAAATAGAGAAAGGCGCAGATTCCCAACGCCCCGGCTTGTCCCGCAGCCCAAGTCGCAATCACCGCCGCTGGCGGACGGCGCGTAATCATGCGCAAGATCGCATAGAGTCCGAGCGAGGCAGCTAGAAGAATTCCGGAATAGTGCGAGAGAATCGCCAGCCAGAGGCCGAGCACGGAAGTCAGCATCCAGAGGGGCGAATTTTTCTCCAGTGCTTTCTCCCACGCGTACAAAGCGCAGGCTGTGAAGAAAAGCAACAAGGCGTACTGCCTCACCTCGGCGGAAAGCGAGACCATCGAGGGCGAAAAAGCGAGGAAAATCAAACCAGGCAAGGCTGTTTCGCTGCCGAAAAGATTCTTCATCCAGCGAAAGCTAACCCAACAAAAACCGGTGCCAAGCAGCACCGAAGGCAGGCGGAGCATGCACCCAGAAGTTCCCAGAGCTCGCCAGGCGTGCAACAGGAAGATCAGCAGCGGCGGATGCGAGGTACCGGGACTTACCTGATAGGCGAGGCGCCAGGATATCTGATTGGCTAGAGAGAAATGCAGAGCTTCGTCGTAATTCAGAAAAGTTCCGCTGGCGGCTTTGAGACGTATGAGTAAACCAGCGCCGACGATCGTGAGGGCTAATAGATCAGCATGGGAGCGAACCCAGCCTTCAGAAGAGAATGGCGCGCGCTTGTTTTCTGTCGCGATCGTGCGACTCGGCATTCTTCCATCAATCCTACCAAGACGAAGGCTACGCTGAAATGAGCTTTCAGTTGCTCAACTCATCGCATATTTCCGCCGCTGCACCGGCTTTCTCGTGAGATTGCCCGTCGGCCTCCGGCGGAAGCGCCACGCCGCGCTCTCCCGGGTGTCTCCATTTCATGATGATGCAAGCCGAGCCCAGCGCGACCACCAGGGCATTGGCCACGATCAATGCCCCGGCTCGAAGCATGAGGCCGTACGTAAACCAGAGCCCGGAGCCGCCAACGTATAAGAACAACATCGGGTAGGAAAGATCGCGCCCGCCATAGCGGCGGATTTTCAGCAGCTGAGGTACAAATGCAATGGTGGTACAAAACGCTGCTGTCGTTCCGAGGATCGATGTCCAGGTTCCCAAGTTTCACCACCGCCGCTGACGTTCTCTACGTTTTTGTGACGCCCGCGTCCGCCGGCAAAATCACGAAATTTAACTTCTTTAATTCTGTCAGCAGTTGCGCCGGAGATTGCAGGTGGATACTCTGAATCCCCAGTTGCCGCGCCGCTTTTATGTTGGTTTCACGGTCGTCGATGAACACGGTCTCGTGTGGTTGCGTGCCCAGGCCACGCAGGCAATGCTGATAAATCTCCGGCTCTGGCTTCGCCAGCCGCATCTCGTGAGAAAACACCGCGCAGTCGAACTTTTTGATCCAGGCAAACTGCCGCCGCGCCGCGTTGACCATGTCTTCCTGCATGTTCGATAGGATAGCGGTCTTGAAACCCGCATTCTGCAGCGCCAGGAGCCACTCAATCATCGCCGGATTGGTCCGGCTCCACATCTCCGTGTCCCAGGCACGAAGTTTTTTCACCTCTTCCGGCGTCACTTTTTTGCCCGCATCCGCGGCGAATGCCGCCCAATACTCTTCCGCCGTCAGGTCGCCCCGGTCATAAATGCGGCGATTCTTGTCGTAGATCGGGCGAAACTGGCCGTTCCCCAGACCGAAAATCTCCGCCATCCGCCGTATCTCTTCGTGCGTGGGCGGAAAGCAAAGCACCTCGCCATAATCGAAAATGATTGCTCTGGGCTGTTTGGAAGGATTCCCTTGGGCCATGTTCCTAGTTTATCTGATCGGATTTCCTGGTCTTATGAATTGTTGGAAAAGAAAGGGATACCTAAAACAGAACGGCCCGCATACTTTCGTATGCGGGCCGCCCGGTGGACTGTTTGGGATTGACCAAGAGGTGGTCACTCTACGTGGCCTCTACGGCAACTCCGGGCTCCCGGCGCGACCTGACGCCGGGCGGAATTCAATCCTTATTCACCGGTAGTGTGCGGGCTGTAGCTTCTGGCGCCTGGTTCTGCTTGGCTGCCCCATCCTTCGCGATTTTCGAAGGATGAGTTCAGAAGCCCCGCTTAGAGCAACCAGCTCTAAGTCTCAGCCACCTCACCTGGCCTTAGACTCCCACAACTATTACTGTCAGAACTTGTCATTCGACCACCTCCTTTCCGGTGTAATCGCAGATTATTACGGGAACCGGCGCGCCGTCAAATGACACCTAGGCGGATAACGAAAGAATCAACAAACCTCAAACCAGCGACGAAGGCCTGGTGTTCTCGCCCGCGTTGCCGTGCGGCAAACTCCCTCAACATCCATCAGCGTCATACAGTTTTCCCGAGCTGAACAGCAGGTGCTCCCATGGTGGCCCAACGACAAAAATCACAAGTCCCGTCCAACCGAGGCCGCGATAGAATTCGCCGAGCACTATCGAGACGGCGAGAGCAAAGACCATTAGGACCACCTTGACCGCCGTGCGCGCGGCTTTTTCTGCTGGCTCCACGATTTTTGCTTCCATGCCCGCCGTACATGTCCGACGGGTATCTATCTGCGCCCTTCGGGTATTTCTAGACTGGAGCTTACCCCAGAACCAGCCGATTCCCACTGTAAGTGTTCTTGAACAATAGGCCTCAGCCCTTCCAGCGGAACGCGTCCGGCTGCGGCAAGCCGATATGCGCCAGCACGCGGCAAGCGAACTCGCGGGCGGCTGCATCCAAGGTGCCGGGACGAAAGTAGAACGCGGGAATGAGCGGAAAGATCGTCGCGCCCGCATCAGCGGCCCGGTACATGTTGCGGATGTGAATTTTATTGAGTGGGGTCTCGCGCACGCACAGCACCAGCGCCCGCTTTTCTTTGAGACTCACGTCGGCCGCGCGCTCGATCAGGTGCGAGGCGATGCCGTTGGCGATGCGGGCCAGCGTGCCTACGCTGCAGGGCAGCACGATCATCGCATCGGCAGGATAAGAACCGCTGGCGATGTTCGCACCGATGTTGTCGTTGGATTGCTGGTGAATCTTGCGGGACGCGCTGCCAAGCACGCGGCGAACAAGGTTGGCCCGGCCTTTCAGGTCAAGCTCTTCCGCCATGACACGCAAGGCGCTGTCAGAAGCGATGAAGTTGACGGTTTGAACGCGCGCGTCGCGCTCGACGGCGAGCAATAGCTGCTTCAGAAACAACGCGCCGCTGGCGCCGGTGGTAGCGACGGTCAGGTTTTGTGGCGGGTGGTTGGGCAAGCTCAGCTCCGGGCGTCCTGAGCATAGGGAGCGGGCAGAAGGGAAGTCAAGACGGACCGCAGGCTTGCGAAGCCTGTGCCGTGCAACCATGGCCACGACCACCAGCTTACGGGCCCGCCGCAGCGAAGCGCAGCTGCATGCGCTCGCCGGTGTTGAGCGTGACATTCGCGCCCAGGATCCCAGTGCCCGCCGCAAATATCTTCGCGAGTTCGCCCAGGCCTTTCGCTCCTATCAATCGGTACTCGACGCGCAACAATGGCAAAATCTAATCGCCTCTGCCGGTATCATTCTGACTGCTGACTATCACGCGCTTCCGGCGGCGCAGCGAATGGCAGCGAGTCTGTTTGAGCAGCGCGCGCAGGCCGCCGACCGCCCCATTGTGCTGGGAGTGGAAACGATCTTCGCGCGCGATCAACATATCGTCGATGAATGGTGGCGGCGAGAAATTGATGAAGCCGAGCTGCGGCAGCGCATCCGCTTCGATCTGGATTGGGGATACGATTGGGCGCCATTTTACGAATTGCTGGTCACGGCCCGCGAACATGGCGAAGCAATCTATGGCTTGGATTGCATGCCGCGTGAAGACCTGCGCAAAATCGGCGCGCGCGATCGCCATGCAGCGCATAAGATCGCCGAGATTCGCCAGCGCCATCCGCAAGCGGTCATACTCGTGTTGTTCGGCGAGTCGCATCTTGCCCCAGGACACTTGCCGAGTGCGCTCAAAGAGCAGTTGCCGCAGGAGCGCGTCCTCACCGTCCTGCAAAATGTCGATGCGCTCTACTGGCACGCAGCGGGAGAACATCACGATCGAGTTGAGGCTGTCCAGGTGAGCGAAAATGCGATTTGCGTTTTCAACTCCACCCCGCTGGAAAAATACGAAAGCTACCGCCTGCATCTGAGCCGCTGGGGACGCAGCGACGAAGAAGGTCCCGACCTCGTTCCGACCATCTACAACTTGATCGACAGTCTGTTGCGCTTTCTCAATATTAATCGTTATTCCTCGCGCAATGGCACGCAGCCAAAGTTCCTGGTGGATTTAATGCCCGAAGTCTACGGGCGTGCCTCCGATGCGCGGCTTCGGCGGCTGCTTTCCCGGCTTACCGAGGAAGAAAAGAAAATCGAAAACATGCTGCGGCGCGTGGAAGAACAGGGCAGCGTCTATCTGCCCGTGGTCAATGCCTTTTACGTCCGCGAATTCCAAATGAAGTACGCGGCGGAGGAAGCGGCGCGTTTTTTACATCACGCATGCCGGGGCCTGCCGTTGTATTGCAATCGACACGAGGAAGCGACGCGTGACCCGAAAGACCGGTTTTATGCCCGTACGATCGAGCATGCCCTGGCTTATTTTGGATCGCGGGCCTTGTACCCCGCCCGGGCCGCGGTGAGCGACGCGTGGGACTTGGCTCGTCCGGCCTGTGAAAAATTTATGCATGCTGCCCTGCATGATCGAGAGAAATTTGATGACCTGTCCCTGCGCCTGGGATATGCGCTCGGCAGCAAGTTGTACGACGCGTATCTCGAAGGCCGCGTGAGTCGGCGCGCCGCGAGAATGTTGTTTCTCGCCCACCTTGACGAACCAGGACGAGCGCAAGAGATTTGCCTGGAGATCTCCGGCGGCTGCCGGCGCCGCAATAAAGTGGCGGTGTCCAAAGTGTCGGCTCGACCGCGCCAGTTTTGACTCTGGGAAGGACACAACTTCCAGTCGTGCCATAAGCAGTACCGGCGTTGGTCCCGCGCCAGCCCTGTGCAATTATTCTGCTCCGGAGAGAAGAGATCTCCGACTCTACCTTTCACGCACTGAAGTGCCCGCTGTTGGATGTGGCTTGTGACTCCCTTGCGTATCTAGTCTAGAATCACTTCCGCGAAACCATTGGGCATCATCGCTTTTCCTCCGTGGGTTTCAGTGCCCTCTTGTAGTCCCGGATCTTCAACCACGGAGGACACAGAGTTTCACAGAGGAAAACAGTCTGAGGAAGTTGTTTTGAACGCCGACTCCATTCGCAAACTGTTCGAGCAGGTGCGCGGCGGGAGATTGTCTCCCGACGAAGCGGTCCAGCGACTACGGCATTTGCCATTTGAAGATCTAGGATTCGCCAAAGTCGATCATCATCGGTTGCTGCGCGCAGGTATGCCTGAGGTCGTGTTCGGAGAAGGCAAAAGCCCCGCCCAGGTTGCGGCCATCTTCGCTCGCTTGGCGAAGCACGGCGGAAATATTCTCGCTACGCGGGCGAGCGAAAAGCAGTTTGCCGCGGTGAAGAAAAAAATCCGAGGCGCGGAATACCGGGAGCTGGCGCGGACGATCGTGCTGCAACGCGATCACAAGAAATATGGCAAAGGAACAATCGCGGTCGTCTCGGCCGGAACCAGCGACATTCCGGTGGCTGAAGAAGCGGTTGTTACCGCCGAACTCATGGGCAACGATGTAGAACATCTTTACGATGTCGGCGTGGCCGGGATTCATCGGCTGCTGGCCAATCGCAAAACTTTAACGCGGGCGCGAGTGGTGATCGTGTGCGCAGGAATGGAAGGCGCGCTGCCCAGCGTGGTCGGCGGTTTAGTTGGCGTTCCGGTGATCGCAGTGCCGACCAGCGTGGGATATGGTGCTGCGTTCAAAGGCCTGGCCGCCCTGCTGGGGATGATGAACTCGTGCGCCTCGAACGTGAGCGTGGTGAATATCGATAACGGATTCGGAGCGGGATATGTGGCGGCGATGATCAACCGGCTGCCCTGATGACCTGAATGTGCCCAAGCTGCGCTCGGCTCGACGGCCCCTTCGACTTCGCTCAGGGCGGCGAGGGCGGCTGTCCCACACAACCAGTCATAAAAAAAAGCGCGGGCAAGTGTGCCCGCGCCACACAGACTCCGAAAGCATTTACGACTGGTTTGCCACTTCCAGATTGTTCTGCACGCTAAAGGCGCCGAAGACTCCATTGGCGCGCATCCCAGCGAGCTGCTTATCCATCTTGCTGCCCACAACTCCGTACAGACTCACGTTGCCATTGTCGACAATGATGCGGATCGGCCGCGCCGGATCCACCGCATACCGGCTCAGCGCCGGATCCCGGTAAATGGCGCGCAGCGTGCGCAAGCGAATCTGATCGTCAAAACCTGAGACGGGAAGGACCTTGACGTCATTGATCACGTCCTTCACGCCGGGTGTGCGAGTGACGATCGCCACTGCTGAGTCGCGGCCTACGTCAGAGCGGGTCGCGCCTTGCAAGGTCACTACACCGTCCGTCACAGCCACGTCAATGAAATTGAACGCGTTGTCGTAATAGCCGAGGCGGTCGTAGTAAATCTTGCGGCCCAGTTGTGCCGCGAGCGTGGCATCCGGCACATCTTTGCCGGCAACCTCGATCAGGTTTCGAACCCCCTGCACGTCTTTCAGCTTCTTGATCTTCTTCGCCGCATCCAGCTTCTGCTGGTAAAGATCGACCGTGCCCGTCAAGGTCACGATGCCATCCTCGGTGGCGGCCTGCACGTTCCGGAACTGCTCCTTCTTGGCCAGTTCCTGAGTCGCGCGAGCCTGCACCGCCGGGTCATAACGCGATGTCGCAGCGGCTGGGGCCACCAGCCCGACTGCAAGAAGCCCAACTAGTATTAGCGAACTAATAGAGATACGAATGCGATTCATGATTCAGTTCCTCCGGTTGATTTAACCAGTTAGTTAAATATGAGATGCGGCACAGGCGCGGAGGGATGTATGGGGGCGGCAGAGGGAACTTAACAGTGCCGGCTGAGCGCGAGCTCCAAAGCAAGTTCTCGGATATCAGTTCCCGGTTCTCAGTTCGATCCAGAACCGGATAAATATGTCTTGACAATAATCGTTATAACGAGTATATTTGATTCTGGTGGCAAAAAGCATTCAGGCCGAATTGCAGCAGAACAAGCCATTCAGCACGCTCGAAGAGGAAGCTGCGGTTTCTCTGGCGCGGACCGCCAGCTTGTTTGACTGGCGAATGGCAGAGATGCTGAAACCGCACGGAATTTCTCCTACCCAGTACAATGCGCTGCGGATTTTGCGCGGGGCAGGCAAGCAAGGCCGGACGTGCAGCGAAATCGGCGAACGCATGATCAACCGCGACCCGGACATCACGCGGCTGCTGGACCGGCTGGAACGCCACGGCTTGGTGGAGCGCAGTCGTGACAAGAAAGACCGGCGGGTGATTACGGCGCGAATCGCAACTGCCGGTTTGAATCTTTTGAACAGTCTGGACCGGCCGGTCGAGGCCCTCCTAAAAAAATTGCTGGGTCACATGTCGAAGACGGACGTGCAAGAACTGGTCCGGCTCCTGGCGATTGCGCGAGAGCACGCAGAGGGATGATTTTTCGTGGTCGAGAAGGTGGCGTCGAAAGGAGAAAGTCATGAGCAATGGCCGGAACGAGAGTTCGTGGGGATTGACGATTCTGCGAGTGGTGGTCGGACTGGCTTTTCTGTTGCACGGCTGGCAAAAGCTGTTCGTGATGCATGTTTCCGGGGTGGGAGGCTTCCTTGGAAGTCTGGGTGTTCCCGTGCCTGGATTAGCGGCATGGGTGCTCACGCTGGTGGAATTTCTGGGCGGAGCGGCGCTGATTCTGGGCCTTTTCACCCGCTGGGTCGCGTGGCTGCTGGCGGTGGACATGGTGATGGCAATGTTGCTGGTCCACGCTAAACACGGATTTTTCTACCCAGGGGTCGAATATGCCCTGACACTCATGGCGGCGAACATTGCCTTGGCGCTCACCGGGCCGGGTGCGGCGTCGGTCGATGGCGTGTTGGCAAAAAAAGGTAAGGCCGGACAAATCTAGCGCGCCGCCCGCAGCCTGCGTTTTCCCGTGCCCTGCCGCTCGGAGCCGTTGCCGCTGGGAAATACGCGGGTGAAAATCTTGTCAATGTTGCGCAGTTGCCGGTTGAGATCGAAGGCCCGCTCAATCTGCTGGCGAGGCACGCGGCCGGTAATTTCCTTGTCGCGCAAAACCAGTTCGCGGAAATTCAGGCCTTCGTTCCAGGCGCGCATGGCGTTGCGCTGCACCATGCGATAGGCGTCTTCGCGTGAGACGCCGTGCTCCACCAGATCGAGCAGGAGCTGGCCGCTGAAGACCAGGCCGCCAGTGCTCTCCAGGTTGGTTTTCATGCGTGCAGGATAGATGAGCATGGTCTCGATCAGGTTGGCTGTCTTTTCCAACAGATAATCCACCAGCGTGGTCGAGTCTGGGATGATGACGCGCTCGGCGGAAGAGTGCGAAATGTCGCGCTCATGCCATAACACGACATTTTCGAATCCGGCCTGGGCGTTGGAACGCACCACGCGCGCCAGGCCGCTGATCTGCTCGCAAGTCACGGGATTGCGCTTGTGCGGCATGGCGGAAGAGCCTTTTTGCTTTTCGCTGAAATACTCCTCGGCTTCGCGGACTTCGGTGCGCTGAAGATGACGGATTTCAGTGGCGATCTTGTCGAGCGTGCAGGCGATGACCGCAAGCGTGGCCAGATAAGCGGCATGGCGGTCGCGCTGAATGACCTGCGACGAGATGGCGGCAGCTTTCAGGCCAAGGCGGGCGCAGATTTTTTCTTCCAGCTCGGGGGTGAGGTGAGCGAAAGTACCGACGGCGCCGGAGAACTTCCCCACGCGCATATCTTCGGCAGCGTTCCTGAATCGGGTGATGTCACGCTGCACTTCCGAATACCAGTTGGCAAGTTTGAAACCGAAGGTGATGGGCTCGGCGTGAACCCCGTGGGTGCGGCCCACCATGGGCGTGTCTTTGAATTCCCAGGCGCGCCGTTCGAGTGCGAGGGCGAGTCTTTGCAAGTCTTCGGCGATGATAGCCGAGGCCTGACCGATGAGCAGGGCCTGGGCAGTATCGACCACGTCGTTAGAAGTCAGGCCGTAGTGGAACCAGCGGGCTTGCGGTCCGACGATTTCGGCGACCGCGGTGGTGAAGGCGATGACGTCGTGGCGGACTTCGGCCTCGATTTCCTGGATGCGCTGCAGGCTGAAATCGGCGCGCTGGCGGATGGCTTTGGCGGCGTCTTTGGGGACAATGCCAGCCTGGGCCAAGGTTTCGGTGGCGGCGACTTCCACCGTGAGCCAGGTGCGGAAGCGGTTTTCATCGTTCCAGATGCGGCCCATTTCCGGGCGGGTGTAGCGTGAAATCAAGTCTCGCCTTTCTGTGATCTCTGGGAAATCAGGCAACCAGAGATTCTAAATGGAGTAGTGGCCAGTGACTAGTGGCCAGCGAGCGAGCGGCCGACCGCTCAAGTCCCGTTCTACTCCGCCGATGAAATTCCATAACAAGGCGCGCGGCAGCTCGGGGATTTCGCATGGGGTCGTCATCAGACAGCGCGGAGTTAGCTGGTAGTCTTGAACGCCTGAAGAATCGCAATAAGGAATTGCTCCCCGACTACAAAATAATCCCGGAGAAGCGCCTGGTTCTAGTCAAGTTCTCCGGACAGGTGACAGTAAAAAAGATCGCATGGTATGCAGAATGCCTGCTTGCCGATCCATTGTTTGACCCCCACTTTTCCGAAATCGTGGATATAACAGAGATACAAGGTGTCGATATGGACGGGGCGCAAATGATCGAAGTGGCGGATAAAATCGATCCCTTCTCGCATGAAGCGAAGCGGGCCTTCGTGGTGAGCAATGCGGTCCAGAAACACGGGGCCCGGATGCATCAAATTCTGCGCGCCGCCAAAGAGAAGATGGCCATTTTCCCCACTATGGAAGAGGCGGAGCGGTGGATTGGGCAGTAGCCCTCCTGGCAAATATCGCGACACGATATAATGTTGTCGTGACTAATCAATTGGCGTTGTCAGACTACCAGGCGCTGGCTGAGTTCCGCTATCAGATCCGGCGCTTCCTGCATTTCAGCGAGCAGGCAGCCCGCCACGCGGGACTCGAGCCACAACAGCACCAGATGCTGCTGGTGCTAAAAGGATTGCCGCGGGGCGTGCGACCGCGGGTGGCGGAGCTGGCGTCGCGGTTGCAGGTCAAGCATCACACGGCGGTGGAACTAATCGACCGGCTTGCCAAACGGGGTTATATACGGCGACAGCGCGCCCCTAAGGACCAGCGCGAAGTGTTGCTGGAATTGACTCCGCGGGGCGAGACCATTCTTCGGAAACTCTCCCTCCACCACAAAGCCGAACTGGGTTCCCGGGGAAAAATTTTGATCACAGCGCTCAAACGCGCGATGCGGGGAACGCGGGCTTGAAGAAAGAACAGCCACTGCTCAGCGCGACGGGCGCGGCGGCGCCCGAGCAGAAGTTCCCTGAACCGGCCGGCTTTCGTCTCGGGCTAATTTCCTCTCTCGCGGCCGGTGTCGGCCTGCTCGCCGGCTGCGTAGCTTTTTTGCTCTACAAGCTCATCGGATTGTTCGCCAACCTCGCATTCTATGGCCGATTTTCCACGGATTTCGTCAGCGCCCAGCACAATCATCTCGGACTGTGGGTGATTCCGGTTCCGGTCATTGGAGGAATCATCGTCGGCTTCATGGCGAAATACGGCACGCCCAAGATCAAAGGGCATGGAATTCCCGAGGCCATAGAAGCGGTGCTGGTGAACCGCAGCCGCATCCAGCCGCGAGTGGCGATTCTGAAGCCGATCTCAGCAGCAATTGCGATTGGCACCGGCGGACCCTTCGGCGCGGAAGGTCCAATTATTCAAACGGGCGGCGCATTGGGATCTCTGGTAGGCCAGACGTTGCACACAACCGCGGCGGAGCGCAAGGTTCTGTTGGCTTGCGGCGCGGCGGCGGGAATGTCGGCTACTTTCAACACGCCGATCGCAGGGGTTATTCTCGCGATTGAGTTGCTGCTATTTGAATTTAAGTCGCGTTCGTTTATTCCCCTGGTCATTGCCAGCACGCTTGCCACCGCGGTGCATATGCTGTTGCTTGGAGCCGGACCAATGTTCACGGTTTCGAAGATGAATTTTGGCGTCCCGCGCGCGTTGCCGTTTTACCTGCTGCTCGGAGTACTTTGTGGATTGGCCGCGGTTGGGTTCAGCAAAGCCCTTTACTGGACGGAAGATCAGTTTGAGAAACTGCCCGTAAACGAACTCTGGTGGCCGGCGATCGGCGCGCTTGGCCTGGGAGTTATTGGATATTTCGTGCCACGCGTGCTGGGCGTGGGCTATGACTCGATCAGCGACATTCTCAATGGAAGCCTGGCTCTGAAGTTGTTGCTGGTCGTGATGATTGCGAAAGCGGTGGCCCTGGTAATTTCGCTGGGCTCCGGCACTTCAGGCGGATTGTTGGCGCCAATGTTCATGTCGAGCGCCGCGCTGGGCGGAATTTTTGCCCTGGGCCTGGATCGAATTTTCCCGGCGGCCAATTTGTCGGCGGGCGCATTCGCTCTGGTGGCCATGGGTGCGGTGTTCGGCGCGGCCTCGCGGGCGACCTTTGCATTCATCATTTTTGCCTTTGAAATCACGCGAGATTACAACGCCGTATTGCCGTTAATGCTGGTGAGCGTGATTGCCGATGGCGTCGCTATGCTGCTCCAGCCGGGATCGTCCATCATGACCGAAAAGCTGGCGCGGCGTGGCTTGCGCATTCACCAAGACTACGAAGTTGACGTGCTGCGGCAGGTCGCGGTGGCAGAAACTATGGAGCGCGACGTGCCCGTAATTCCGGCGAACACGCGTGTAGGCGAGTTGGCGGAGCGCATTGCCCGCGGCGATCCGGAAGTTTCCCGCCATGATGGATGGGTCGTTCTCGATGGGGAGGGGAAATTGGCGGGCATCATCACCCGCGGCGATGTCCTGAAAGCCGTGGAGCAGAACGGGTCCGGAGCGACGACCGTGTTCGAGGCCGGCACGCACGATCCGATTGTGACGTATCGGGACGAAGCACTGCATGAGGCGGCGGAAAAGATGCTTCGTCACAATGTGGGACGCTTGCCGGTAGTGGATCGAGGGAATCCGAAATGCGTGGTTGGTTATCTAGGAAGGCCGGGGATTCTCGCAGGTCGCTTTCGCCAGCTACATGAAGAGCATGTCCGGGAGCCGGGATGGATGGCCAAGTTGTTCTCGGCGTGACGCAAGAAAGGGGAAAGCCAATGCCCTATCGAAGACTGTGGATCGCCCTGGCATTTGTACTGGTGATTTCCTTTGCGGTGTTGGGTGGAGTTGGAGTCAAGGTGCTCAAGAGCGCTCCTCCCATCCCTGCGCAGGTCGTGACCAGCGATGGCCAGGTGCTTTTCGATGGCCGCGCGATTCAAGACGGTCAAAATGCGTGGCAATCGATCGGGGGCCAGGAAGTCGGGACAATCTGGGGCCACGGCTCCTATGTGGCGCCCGACTGGTCGGCGGATTGGCTGCATCGCGAATGCACGTTCATTCTGGACCGATGGGCCAAAGAGTCGGGAGCAGCGAATTATGCGGCCTTGGGGCCGGAGCAACGGGCGGCCTTGGGGGCGCGCCTGCGGGAAATCATGCGGCGCAATACTTACGATCCAGCCAGTGGCAAGATCACTGTCGATCCAGTTCGGGCCGCGGCCTTCGAGGAGCTTTCTGCTTACTATTCCGATGTTTTCAAGCGCGGCCGCAATGAATATGCGATTCAGCCCAATGCTCTAACCGATCCCGCGAAATTGAGGCAGATGAGCGCATTTTTCTGGTGGACCGCGTGGGCCGCCTCTACCAACCGTCCGGGAACCGACGTCACCTACACGCAGAATTGGCCCCACGAGCCGCTGATCGGAAACCAGCCGACTGGAGGAGCCATCGTGTGGAGCGTGGTTAGCTTCGTCCTGCTACTGGCCGGAGTTGGCGGGATGGTCTGGTATTTCGCTTCGCAGCCGCGCACGGTCGCGGAAGAGCTGTTGCCTGAGAGCGATCCATTGCTTGGTTTACGGCCCACCCCCTCGCAAAAGGCCACCGTGAAGTTTTTCTTTGTGGTCGCGGCCTTGTGGGTGGTGCAGGTCGGCTTGGGCGCGATCACGGCACATTACGGTGTGGAGGGCTCCGGTTTCTATGGCATTCCGTTGGATCGCTGGCTGCCTTACAGTGTGACTCGCACCTGGCACTTGCAGATTGGGTTGTTCTGGATTGCCACGTCTTGGCTGGCGACTGGCCTCTACGTTGCCCCCGCCGTCAGCGGAGTTGAACCGAAGGGGCAACGGCTGGGAGTGAACATTCTCTTTGCCGCCCTGATATTCGTCGTCGTCGGTTCGTTGGCGGGCGAGTGGATGAGCATTCAACACAAGCTGGGCAATCTCTGGTTCTGGTTCGGTACGCAAGGCTATGAGTACGTGGACTTGGGCCGGGTCTGGCAAATCCTGCTCTTCGGCGGACTGGTTTTCTGGCTCTGGCTGATGTGGCGCGCGCTTAAACCTGCGCTCGCCAGGCGTGACCAAAGCCATTCGCTGCTGCTGATGTTTCTGATTTCGAGCATCGCCATCCCCCTGTTCTATGCGGCGGGATTGATGTACGGCGAGCGCAGCAACCTGGTCACCGCGGAATATTGGCGCTGGTGGGTCGTGCATCTTTGGGTGGAAGGCTTCTTCGAGGTCTTTGCCACGGTGGTCATTGCATTCCTGCTCACCCGGCTCAGACTGCTGTCAGTCCCCACGGCCACGCGCGCTGTGATGTTCTCGACGGTGGTGTTTCTCTCTGGCGGCATCATTGGAACTTTTCACCATTTGTATTTTGCAGGAACTCCGAACATTGTGCTCGGCCTGGGAGCGGTCTTCAGCGCGTTGGAAGTCGTTCCGCTGGTACTAATCGGTTTTGAAGCCTGGGAAAACATTCGTCTGGCGCGCTCTCGCCAGCAGCATGTTTGGGTCGCGGCCTACAGATGGCCGATTTATTTCTTCGTGGCGGTGGCCTTCTGGAATTTCGTGGGCGCCGGTTTATTCGGATTTCTGATTAACCCGCCGGTCGCGCTGTACTACATGCAAGGCCTGAACACCACGCCGGTTCACGGTCACACTGCGCTGTTTGGGGTCTACGGCATGCTGGGCCTTGGCCTCATGCTTTTCTGCCTGCGCGCGCTGCGCCCGGGCAAGGCCTGGAAAAACGGCCCGCTGTGGTTCTCCTTCTGGGCGATCAACGTCGGATTATCGTTAATGGTGCTGCTCAGCATGTTGCCCATCGGACTGATGCAGGCATGGGCCTCGGTCGAGTACGGCACCTGGTACGCTCGCTCCGCGGAATTCCTTCATTCCGGTGGGATGAACCAACTGCGCTGGATGCGCATGCTGGGTGACACCATCTTCGCCCTGGGCGCGCTTGTATTGGGGTGGTTTGTACTCGGATTGGTAACCGGGCATTCCTACGACCAGCGGGGTTTTGTCGCGGAAGGCGAATGGGAAGTGCGCCCGCAAGAAGAAGCGGTGATGCGTCGGTAGAAGAAGAAGGAAGATCAATTCCCGCCGCCCTTCAAACACCCGAAGAGGGGGGCACGTGCAGCGAATTCAGTTCGCCGGCTTGTCTGCCGCTGGTGCCGGGGCCTTCTTCGCCAGCGAGCGAACATAGTTGACCAGGTCCCATGCCTGTTCCGCTTTCACCCGATCGCCCTCGGCCGGCATTTGGCCTTTTCCATTCTTGATGACGTAGAACATCTCGCCGTCGGTTACGTCTTTCAGCGCGGC
>Ga0335081_10002350_pt1 | contig 29726 bp, 26 predicted proteins | sample Lox_Sample_35_FD_206713 | JGI IMG/M metagenome (GOLD analysis project Ga0335081, IMG submission 206713) | Soil microbial communities from Loxahatchee National Wildlife Refuge, Florida, United States - Lox_Sample_3.5 | ecosystem: Environmental > Terrestrial > Soil > Wetlands | place: USA...
CAGCGGCAAGTCGTCGCTCGCGTTCGACACGATTTACGCCGAAGGCCAGCGCAAATACGTCGAAAGTCTCTCCGCCTACGCCCGGCAATTTCTCGATCAGATGCAAAAGCCGGAGGTGGACTTCATCGAAGGATTGTCACCGGCCATTGCCATCGAACAACGCAGTTCCGGCAGCAGCCCGCGCTCGATCATCGCCACCACCACCGAAATTTACGATTACCTGCGCCTGCTCTACGCGCACATCGGCAAACCGCATTGCCCGGACACCGGCGTGCCTATCGTCTCGCAGACCACCAGCGACATCGTGGACAAAATCCTGGCGTTGCCGCCCAAAACGCGCGTGATGCTGCTCGCGCCCGTCGTCCGCCGCCAGAAAGGCGAGTTCCGCGACGTGATCGAACGCCTGGCGCGCGAGGGCTTTGTCCGCGCCCGCGTGGATGGTGAATTCGTCGAACTGGATGCGAACACGCGCGTGAAACTCGACAAGAAGAAATTTCACACCATCGAAGCCGTTGTGGACCGGCTGGTGATTGACGAGAAGGTCCGGGTGCGGCTCAGCGATTCGGTGGAAACGGCGCTGCGCTGGGGCGAAGGCGTGATGTTCACGCTGCATCAGTTGCCGGAGGGCAGTTCAAAACCGGGAAACAAACCCCTCACCCGGCCTGCGGCCACCCTCTCCCCCCTTGGGCGGGGAGAGGGAAAAACTTCCGCCGCGCAGCAAATTGTCTCCCTCTCACCGCCAAGCGGGGAGAGGGCCGGGGTGAGGGGCGCGTCTCCTCAATCTGATTCATGGATTGAGACGCTGCACTCGAACAAAATGTGTTCGCCCGCGACGGGCAAAAGTTTTGACCCGCCCACGCCGAAACATTTTTCGTTCAACGCCCCGGCGGGCGCGTGCCCGGTCTGCCACGGCCTCGGCCAGAAAATGGTTTTTGATGAAAGCCTGGTTGTCCCTGACGCGGAACAACCGCTCGAAAGCGCCGTCCAACCATGGCGCCGGGCAGGCAAACGGATGAATATCTATTACAAGGCCATGCTGCGCTCGGTCGCGGCCCACTTCAACGTGAGCCTGGAAACGCCCTGGAGGAATCTGCCGGATGATTTCAAAAAAGTTCTGCTGCACGGTTCGGGCGAGGACGACGTGGATTTTCAGTTCTGGCGCGCGGGCAATCTGCACACGGTCAGCCGCCCGTTCGAGGGGGTGTTGCCCAACCTGGAACGGCTGTTCACCGAGAGCGAGAGCGAATTCGTCCGCAACCGCATCAAACCCTACATGAGCCCGCAGTTTTGCGATGTCTGCAAAGGCCGGCGTTTGAAGCCTGAAATTCTCGCGGTAACGCTCGGTGGTGAACGTGCTGCCGGCATCTTGCCGGCAGAACAAACTTCAAAAAAATCCAGAACTGCCGGCGGGACGCCGGCAGCACGTTTGATTCCCGGCCTGTCCATCATGGACGTTTGCGCGTTGTCGGTGGAAAAGGCCGACGCCTTTTTCGCCGGCCTCAAACTGACGGAATTCGAGGAGAAAATCGCGCACGAGGTCGTCAAGGAAATCTGCGCCCGGCTCGGCTTTCTGAAAAACGTCGGTCTGGGCTATCTCACGCTCGATCGCGAAAGCAGCACGCTCTCCGGCGGGGAGGCGCAGCGCATCCGGCTGGCCACGCAAATCGGCGCGGGCCTCGTCGGCGTGCTTTACATTCTGGACGAGCCGAGCATCGGGCTGCACCAGCGCGACAACGACCGCCTGCTGGCCACGCTCAAGGGCCTGCGCGACCTCGGCAACACCGTGCTCGTGGTCGAGCATGACGCTGAAACCATCCGGCAGGCGGATTATATCGTTGACCTCGGTCCCGGCGCGGGCGTGCACGGCGGCGAACTGGTCGCCGCGGGTCCGCTGCCGGAAATTCTGAAGCATCCGAATTCGCTCACGGCCAAATATCTCACCGGCGAACTCACAATTCCGGTTCCCCGGAACCGGGTGAAGCCATCTCCGGAACGGGGCTGGCTGGAGGTGCTCGGCGCCCGGGAGAACAATCTGCGCAACATTGACGCGCGGATTCCGCTCGGCACGTTCACGTGCATCACCGGCGTGAGCGGTTCCGGCAAAAGCACGCTCGTGGACGACATCCTGCGCCGCGCCCTGTTCCGCAAGTTTTACGGCTCCAAGGAAACGCCCGGCGCGCACCGCGCCTTGAAGGGTTTCGAAATAATTGACAAGGTCATTGTGATTGACCAGTCGCCGATTGGCCGCACGCCCCGAAGCAACCCGGCGACTTACACCGGAATGTTCAACCATATCCGGGATTTATTTGCGAAGCTGCCCGCGGCAAAGATTCGGGGTTACGCCCCAGGCCGGTTCAGCTTCAACGTCAAGGGCGGTCGTTGCGAAAAGTGCGAGGGGGATGGCGTGCTGAAGATTGAAATGAATTTTCTGCCGCCGGTCTATGTGACCTGCGAGACCTGCGGCGGCAAGCGTTACAACCGCGAGACACTCGAAATCACTTACAAAGGCAAAAACATCGCCGACGTGCTGGCGATGACGGTGGACGAAGCGGTGACGTTTTTCCGCGCCGTGCCGCAAATTTACGAGCCGTTACTGACGCTGGCCGAGGTCGGCCTCGGTTACATCGGATTGGGACAGGCGGCGACGACATTGAGCGGCGGCGAGGCGCAGCGCGTGAAATTGGCGACCGAGTTGAGCCGCCGGGCCACCGGGCGCACGTTTTATATCCTGGACGAGCCGACGACCGGCCTGCATTTCCACGACGTGGCCAAACTGCTGGAGGTGCTGTTCAAATTGCGGAATGCCGGCAATACCCTGGTCGTCATCGAACATAACCTCGACGTCATCAAAACCGCCGATTGGATTATTGATCTCGGCCCGGAGGGCGGGGATGCCGGCGGCCGCATCGTCGCGCAAGGCCCGCCGGAAACCGTGGCCCGTTGCGCCGAAAGTTTCACGGGACAGTATTTGAACCGGGTGCTCGGCCGGTGATAACGGTGCGAGGCGGAACCTTTGTGAACCTGCATCGTGACGAACCCTTATTCAAATTCAGAATACCGCTGATACAGTTTGGTTGTTCCTGTAACTTGCCAAAGCTAAGCTCATCGCGCCAAGCACCCCGTTGTCCACCCCAAAAAATCCGCGTGCGAGGCGTTGGCTTGCGCCCCCGATGGAAATGGAGAGCACCGCCCCGAATGCTTTCGGGTCGGGTTCGCCCCCGTCGAATCCATTCCCCGCCGCCCCGGTTTCCCGCGCGGGCCTGGAAACTGCGCCCGCTGACCGCCTCATTTACGGTTGAAATCTGTTCGCTGACTGGCATTCTCCTGCCGGCCGGCGCACCAGAATGAAATTACCCAACGCCAGCAAGGCAACGGTTTCGCGCGAAAAGCTTGTGGATTAGTTGCTCGATCCGGCACATCCCGACAATGGCGGCAAGGCCGAATTTTTCGAGTCGCTGGGGTTTCAGCGCGGGGACTGGAAATCCCTGGGCGCGGCGTTGCTGGCCTTGGCACGCCAGACGGAAGTGGCGCAGAGCCTAAAGTCGCCACACGGCCAGAAATATGTTATTATTGGCCGGATTGATTCGCCCGGTGGCAAGTCCCCGCGGGTCAAAACGATTTGGATTGTGGACCGCGGACTGAAAGCGGCAAGATTGGTGACAGCGTATCCGCACAACGAATGAGAAACGCGAAGATCAAGGAACATGAACGCGTGGTGTTAACAGGGCCCCTCCCGGCGGAGGGGCTGGAAGCCGGCGACGTAGGCACGGTTGTTCACGTCTATCGTGACGGGGGTGCCTATGAGGTGGAATTTACCACGCTGGCGGGAAAAACGGCGGCTGTGGTGACGGTGGAGGCCGACCAAGTCCGGCCCGTGAGCCAGCGCGAAATCACCCATGCCCGCGAATTGGCTGCGGCTTGATGGATGCAGCCGGGCTTGGGCGGGCCGTTAGAATACTCACTTGACTGCAGGAGACGAGGTGACGAGCCTCAAATTTTCCCGGGTGTTGAAGCGCGAGCCAGAGACTCCTTACGTCGTCTCCTAATTTTGTAGCGGGTTGCTGGAGCCATTTTATGAAAATAGCATTATTTGGCCTGAACGGAATCAAACCGGGCAAACATAATCTTAAAGACCCGCGCCTGGATGAGGCGGACCGACTGGTGGATGCCCAGAAAAAAACCCACGCGCAGGTGGACGTCGTGGGCGACGACCAGCTTGTGGACGCCGATGCCATCCTCGTGTCACCGGAAGGCCGGGCCGACCTGATTTTGAAGGACCTCGAATTTGTGGAGACGCGTCTGGGCCGCGACCCGCAACCGGCTGAACGGGCGGCCCTGGAAAAGATCAAGACGCTCCTCGAACAGGAGAGGTTCGTTTTTAACGCCGGCCTGGCACCGGCGGACCTTCAGGCCGTTGCCGCTCATCATTTTTTCACCGCCAAACCGATCGTGACGGCTGAACCGGCGGACCTGGAAAATCCCGACGCGTTGCTGCTGCGCGCGTTTCGCGAGGCCGGCTACATTTGTTTCCTGACGGTCGGGGGCAAGGAGAACCGGGCCTGGCCGATCCGGAAGGGCACCACAGCCTGGGAAGCGGGCGGGACCATTCATACAGACATTCAAAAGGGCTTCATTCGCGCCGAAATCATCAACTTCGCGGACTTCGTCGCGGCGGGCGGCGAAACCCAGGCCAAGCGCGCCGGCAAGATGCGGCTGGAGACGAAGCAATACGTGATGCAGGATTACGACCTGACCAATTTCCGGTTCAACAAGTAGGCGGACGGCTTGGTTTTCACTCGACAGGCATTTCGGCGAGGCCCAGATTTTTCGCTGTGAAAGACACCCCGCTTTTCGAAACCCATCCGGCAGTGGCGGTTTTGATCATCGTCGGTTTTATCGCGGTCATATTCCTTTCTATCTTCGGGTCCCGATGGCAATTTGCAAAATTGGCCGGCTGGCGGAAACTGGTTGAAAAATTTCCGCCGACGGAAATTGAACGGCCCGGCGACACGTTGAAAAACATGAGCGGCTGGATCGGGAGCATGGAATTCCGGCGGGGGTTTCAAGTGCAGTTGATTCAGGAAGGCCTGCGCATTTGTGCCTTCTTCGCTTCGCGTTCTCCCATTTTGATTCCGTGGTCCCAAATCAGCGAAGTTCAAGTGTCGGAAGGCCGTTTTCTCGGCCACGAACAAAATATCCTCTTGAAAGTGGAGGGGGAGAAGCCGTTGCAGATTTCCCTGCCGCCGGCCGTTTTGCCGTTCGTCGAGAAAAACGTTCCGGCCGACCGGTTCCGCAAAGTGAAGATCCCTGCCTCCATCGGTGAGCTGGTAAAGGAGCGATGGCAGAGCCGGAAGCGCGGATAGGTTTCGCTTTTCGCGGCCGCGCTAAATCGTTTAAACTCCGGCATGGCTTTGTTCCGGCGATGGCTCTTGGTTCTGCTCGCGCTCATTTCGAGCGGCGGACCACTCGTCGCTGCCGGCACCAAAGAGCAGCGCGCTTATGCCGCCGCCACGGCCGCTTTTCAGGATGAAATGTGGAATCGGGCGGAGACGGAGTTCGCGCAGTTCCTTCAAAAATATCCCAAATCCACCAACGCGCCGGAGGCCGTGTTGTTGCAGGCGCAGGCGCAATTCAAGCAGGGGAAACTGGCGTCGGCCATCGCGCTGCTCAACGCCCGCAAGGCCGGGGCCGGTCATCTCGCCGACCAATACGTTTATTGGATTGGCGAAGCGCAATTTCAGAGCGTGGACCTGGCGGCTGCGGACGCGACGTTCATCTCGCTGGCGCGCGATTTCCCCAGGTCGCCTTTGCGGCTCCGGGCGGTGGTGGAGGCGGCGTCGGCGCGCGCGGAACTCGGGCGCTGGTCGCAGGTGGGCGCGCTGTTGCAGGAAACCAACGGTGTGTTTCAGCGCGCAGCGCAGTTGGACCCCGCAAACGAACTGGTCGCCCGCGGGCGTTTGCTGTTGGCGCAGGCGGCACTCGCGCAGAAAGATTTTGGCGGCGCCGCAGCGACGCTCGCGTCACTGAATCCCCAGGCCCTCGCACCGGAGCTGGACTGGCAACTGGCGTATTTGGTTTATCAGGTCAAGCTGGCGACGGGCGACACCAACTCGGCACTGGCGGCCACCACCAACCTGCTCCAGATTGCGCGGCTGGGAAACGATGAGTCTTTGCGCGGGGAAAGCGTGGCGTTGCACGCCGGATTACTGGAACGGCTCGGGTCGCAGGCCGAAGCCCTCGATGCGTATCAGGAAAACCTGACGAACGCGCCGGCGGACCGGCAACGGCAGGCGATCCTGAAAATCACGGAACTGGCGGTCGCCCAGGGCCGGTTTTCGACGGCCGAGGACGCGCTCACGAATTTTCTCGCCCGATTCACGAATTCCCCGGCGGCGGACCTGGCCTTGCTGTCGCTGGGCGAACTGTATTTGAAGAATTATGCCGCGGATTCGTCGGCGACAAATCAACTGTCGGCGGCAGCCGACACGTTTGACCGGTTTCTGTCCGCGTTTCCGAACGGTCCGCTTCTGGGCCGGGCGTATTTGGACCGCGGCTGGTGCAACTGGTGCGCGTGGCTGGCCGGAAGCGCGACCAATGGCCTGACCGATAGCCTGACAAATTTTGAGGCGGCCGCGCAGCAACTGCCGCCGTCGGAGGATTTGGCCGTGGCGCGGTTCAAAATGGGCGACGCGCTGTTCGCGCAAAAGGATTTCACGAACGCCCTGGAAAACTACCGCGCCGTGGTTGATGATTTCATCGGGTTTCCCGCCGTCGCGCAATCCCTCGGCAACCTCGCGCTGTGCCAGACCCTCCGTTTGTGCATGGCAATGACGAACACGGCGGAAGCGGAAAACACGATGGAACAGATTCTCCAGCGGTATCCGGCCAGCGAAGAGACCGGCACCAATCTGCTGCTGATGGGTGAGTATCTCACAGATCTGAGCCAGCCGACGAACGCGTTGGTCATGTTTCAAAAATTCGAGTCGGTCTTTCCCGATTCGCCGTTGCGGTCGCAGGTCGAACTGGCCATGGCGCACGCGTGGGAACAGGAAACGAACTGGCCAGTGGCCATCGAAAGATACGAAAAGTGGCTGGCGGATTTCCCGACCAACGTCCTGCGGCCACGGGCGCAATATGCGCTGGGCCGGGCGAATTACCAGGCGGGCAACGAGACGAATGCCTTCGTCCTGCTCACCAACTTTATCGCGCAATTCCCGACGGACGACCTCGCCCCGCTGGCCCAGTGGCGGGTCGCCGATTACTTTTTCAACGCGGGCGATTACGTGGATGCGGAGCGAAACTACAAGATGCTGTATCAGAACACCAACTGGCAGGCCCTGCCGTTCGTTTACACCAACCTGGCTTATCAGGCGCGCATGATGGCCGGGCGCGCCGCGGTGGCGCGACAGGGTTATTCGGACGCCATTCGCGATTATTTTACGGAACTGGAGGCGGACACCAACTGTGATTTGGCCTTGCGGGTGCAGGCCACGTTCGCCCACGGCGCGGCGCTGATGCTCGAGCCGCCCGACGATCCCACGAACAAACCGCTGGCCAATTTTCAACTGGCCACCAACGTCTTCAGCCAGATCTGCCAGTTGTATCCCACCAATGAACCCGGCGCGCTGGCGTGGGGCGAAATCGCGGATTGCGACCTGCAACTCGCCAATTACGACGCCGCCACGAATGCCTATGCGCAAGTCATCAATTCGCCGTCCGCCAGCATCGCGGCGCGCAGCCAGGCGCAAATCGGTTTGGGACAGGCGCTCGAAAAAAAGGCCGCCCTGGCGTCCGGCGGCGACCAGCAAGCGCTGCTCGCCCTGGCGTTGAAAAATTATCTGGATGTGTTCTATGAGAACAATCTGCGTGATGGCGAGCAGGCGGATGCGTTCTGGACCAAAAAGGCCGGGCTGCAGGCGCTGCCGTTGATTGAGGGGCTTGGCGAATCGCCGCCGGAAGACTTCTTCAACCGGATGGAAAGCTGGTTGCCGCAGTTGAAGGATTCGCTCGAAAAGGCCAGGAGTGCGCTGCCGCCGTCGAAAAGTTGAGCGGTCGTTTGACACATCGGCCCGCCGCCGTTAGCTTCCATCAGGAATGGACATGACAGAGCGACTTGCCATTGAACCAGTGGTCAGCGTGACCGAACCGGCGGCAGCAGAAGTCAGATCGCTGCTCGCCAGGCCGGAGAACGCCGGCAAAACGCTGCGCCTTTTCGTAGAGCAGGGCGGCTGTTCCGGGATGCAATACGGCATGGTCTTCGACGAAAAACGCGATGGCGACCTGGTTTCCGAACAGCAGGGGGTCGGCATTCTGGTGGATGCGATCAGCGCGCAATATCTGCGCGGCACGGTCGTGGATTTCAGCGATGCCCTGACCGGCGGCGGTTTCAAAATTTCCAATCCGAACGCGAAACAAAGCTGTGGTTGCGGAAAATCCTTTGAGGCTTGAGCGGACCCGATCAACCTGCGCGAGCCTGACAACGCCGTCCCGTGTGATGCGGGACGGCTTTTTGTTGGATTCATGGATAAATGGATTATTGGATTGATGACGGAGCGGTGATTTCTGCTCATCAATCCATTTATCCGCCAATTCACCAACCCGATCCTGTCAGACCCACGCTTTGCGGATCAGCCATGTCTTGATGAGCTGCGTCAGGGCCACGTAGCAAATCAGCGTGACCGCCAGAAACGGCCAGAATTGCCACGGCAACGGCACGAATCCCAAATATGGCGCCAGCGGTGAGAACGGCAGATACGCGCCGAGACCCATGATGAGAATGGTGGTCATCGTCAACTGCCAGCTTGCCCGCGATTGGAGGAACGGAATCAGGTTCGTGCGGATGACGTGGACGATGAGCGTTTGGGTCATGATGGATTCGACAAACCAGCCCGTGTTAAATAACGCCGCCGCAAACGTATGATTCATCGCATCATCGTGGAACCGCGCCAGCAGGTCCGGGGTTACCAGGGCGTGGTTGCATTTGAAGAAAAACCACATCAGGCAGAAGGTCGTATAATCGAAGATCGAGCTGATGGGGCCGATGAACACAATGAAGTTGGCGATTTCGCCCAACGCCCACGGCCGCGGCTTCGCAATCTGCTGTTCGCCGACGTTGTCCGTCGGAATCGGCACCTGCGAAAAATCGTAAAGCAGGTTGTTGGTGAGCACCTGAAAGGGTTGCATCGGCAGATACGGCAGCCAGGCGCTGGCGCCCAGCACGCTGAACATGTTGCCGAAATTGGAACTGGCGCCCATGCGGATGTATTTCAAAATGTTCACAAACACCTTCCGGCCTTCCAGGACGCCTTCCTCCAGCACCATCAGACTTTTTTCCAGCAAAATCATGTCGGCGGATTCCTTGGCAATGTCCACCGCGTTGTCCACCGAAATGCCCACGTCGGCGGCCCGCAGCGCCGGCGCGTCGTTGATGCCGTCGCCCATGAAGCCGACGACGTGCTTCTGGCGCTGGAGCGCCTGCACGACGCGCTTTTTGTGCGTCGGCGAGAGCCGTGCGAAGACGTCGGTCGTTTCCACCTCGGCGGCGAGTTGCTCGTCGGACAGATTTTCCACCTGGTTGCCGAGCAGGATTTTTTCCGCCTGAATGCCGACTTCGCTGCAAACCTTGCGGGTAACGAGGTCGTTGTCGCCGGTCAGCACCTTGACGGTGACACCGTGCTGCCGCAATACCTCGATGGCCTTGGCCGCCGTGTCTTTCGGCGGGTCCAGAAACGCGAGGTAACCGGTCAATACCAGATCGCATTCGTCGGCTTTGGTGATGGTGGGGAGAGCGCGCGCCTCGCGTGCATCGTTTGGCGCCCCGCCAAACGAATCGGAAGCGCCGGCGGTTGTCGGCGAGGCGCCGACAACCGCACGCGGGGCGCGTGCGCTCCCCAGCTTTTTGGTGGCCACAGCCAGCACGCGGAAACCATCCTCGCTCAACTCATTGACTTGCTGCACGAGGTCGCCGACCAGGACCGGTTCCATCGGGAAAATTTCGCCCTCGCTTTCGAAGTGGGTGCATTTGGCGAAAACCGCCTCCGGCGCACCCTTGGTGAGCAATTGCCGCTCGCCGTCCGGGCCCTGGACCGCTACCGACATCATCCGGCGCGAAAAATCGAACGGGATTTCATCCACCATTTTGTACTTGTCGAGGCCCAGCTCGGTGTGCAGTTGCTTGTATTGCAGCACCGCGCGGTCAAGAAGATTTTTCAGCCCCGTCTGAAAATGGCTGATGAGATAGGCGTCGCGCAGGACGGTTTCGCTTTCGTTTTTAAAAACATCGCAATGGATTTCCAGGATAACGTGGTCAATGGTCAACGTGCCCGTCTTGTCGGTGCACAGCACGTCCATCGCGCCGAAGTTCTGGATGGAATTCAGTTTTTTGACGATGACCTTCTTCTTCGACATCGCCAGCGCGCCTTTGGACAGGCAGACCGACACGATCATCGGCAGCATTTCCGGTGTGAGGCCGACGGCCACCGCCAGGGCGAAGAAGAAGGCGTCCTTCCAGTTTTGTTTAAGGAGGCCGTTGATGAGGAAGACCATCGGCACCATGACGAGCATGAAGGTGAGCATCAGCCAGACGAACCTCTTCACGCCGCGGTCGAAGGCGGTTTCCACCTGCGCCGCCGCGAGACTGGTGGCCATCTTGCCGAAGTACGTCTGCGGACCGGTGGCGACGATGGCCGCCGCGGCCGAGCCGCTCTCCACGCTGGTGCCGAGGAAACACAGGTTCGTGCGCTCAATGGCCGAAACATTGGTGCGCGAGTCGCGGGCGTCGGTTTTTTCCACCGGCAACGACTCGCCGGTCAGCGTGGCCTGGATGATGAACAAATCCTTTGCCGCCACCAGCCGCACGTCGCCGGGAATCATGTCGCCGGCGGACAACTTCACCACGTCGCCGGGCACGAGTTGCTGGAGCGGGACTTCCCGCGGCTGGCCGTCGCGCAAGACGGTCGCGGTGACCTTGATCATCGCCTTGAGCTTGGCCGCCGCGTTGTCGGCGCGCGTTTCCTGCACGAATCGAAGCGACACCCCGAGGAAAACCATGACCAGCATCACCACGCCGCCGGCGTAGTCGCTGGAGCTTTCGGCGGTCGCGAACGTCAGGATGGCCAGCACCGTCAACAGAATCACCAGCGGATTGCGCACGGCGACCCACAGCCGGTGCAGCCACTGATGTTTTCTCTCGTGCGCGACCTCGTTCGGGCCGAACACCTCCAGCCGCTCCGCGGCTTCCGCCTCGCTTAATCCCGTCGGCGAAGTGTTGAGCCGTTGCAGGACTTCGGCGATTTCGCTGGTCGCCGCGTCGCGCAACAAATCAGACTTGCGTTGGCCGTTGGAATTTTTTACCGCAGGCATAAGATTTCATCAGGCGGCATATCTTTCCAAAAGCGTGAGCAGCGAACGCAGACTGTGACGGCTTTCGGCGCGGCTGCCGGCGTTTTCCAGGCAAGCGCGCATTTCCGCCTCAATGACTTTTTCGCTGAACGATTTCAGCGCTTGACGCGCGGAGACCACCTGCATCAGCACGTCCGAGCAACCGGCGTCGGCCTCCACCATCTTTTCAATGGCTTCGAGCTGGCCCTTGATCCGGCGCAGGCGGATGGTCAGGTCCCGCTTTTCCAGTCCGGGGCGGTGAGGCTTGGCTTTCATGGCAAAACTTTTAGCAGGTTTCGCCGGCTGCGCCATCATTAAAAACGGCGTTTGACCGGTATGGGGGGTAGGGGTATATGGCCGCTGGCAGGCTGTCAACTTTTTTCAGCGCCCGCGCCGGAAGCGGAGGTCTTTCAATAGCGCAAAAAAACGCCGCGGTCGGAAACGACCGGGCGATCAAAGGCGGTTTGGAAAATTCGGCTACTCGGCAATCTCGTCACCCACAAAAATTTCTGTCCAGCCGGCGAAGACATTCGGGCGGTCTTCAACGAATCGCCGGCGGTGTTCGGCCATTTTCACCAGGCGGGCTGCATTCTGAGGCAGACAAAGGGTGGTAAAGGGGTGTCCTGATTTCAGCCGTTGACGGAACATTTGCCATTCCACGCCGAGAATAAAGGCAAGTTGCGGCGACAGGTCCGTCAGCCCGGGGTCATCCATGTCAAATGACTCCACCAGTTCATAGTTGCCCTTTTCCTTCATCAAAAGAGCTGTCAGCAGATTGCGGGCCATTCTCGTTGGCCTGACGCTGCCAGTGGAGCGGCCTGTGTTCACCTGGTTATTCGGGCAGCCAACCTGGCCTGCATTGCGGGACCAACGCTGCGAGGGTGGGCTGGAGCGCCGCCCGATTTGCGGGCACACCGGCGGAATTGACCGGTATTGGCCTTTATTTCAACACGGCCACTCATATCCTGCCCGGCACATAATTATGAAATCCTTCATTCGCGGACGCAGGGTGGAATTCATTTTTGCGGCAGTCGCTTTGCTGGTCCCGATTCTGGTCTCGGCGCAACCGCGGTTGGACGTCATCGAATTTTCCAGCCGTGTGCTCAAAGATAATCCGCTCCACGATCCGGTTGTCCGCCGTCTCGCGGTATTTGTTCCGGACCAACACACCAACCACGCCGCGTTGCCCGTCGTTTATTATTTGCCGGGTTATGGCAGCTCGTCGGAGGATTTCATCAAGGACGCGGACCGTTGGCGCGCGTTCACCCAAAAACTGGCCGACGAAGTCACACCGCTCTTGCTCGTTGTCGTGGACGGACGCAACCGCTGGGGCGGCAGCCAGTATCTTAATTCGCCGGCGCAGGGTAATTATGCGGATTACGTCGGCAATGAGATCGTTTCCCGGGTGGAATTGCGTTACGGCATTACGACCAACCGGCCGCAACGCATTATTGCCGGGCATTCCAGCGGCGGGTTTGGGGCCTTGCGTTTGGGCATGTTGCGCCCGGGCCTTTTCAACGCCGTCATCGCCTTGAGTCCGGATTCAGACTTCCCGTTCACGCATCTGCCGCTGGTGAAATTGCCCGGGGTCACCAACGCGAGCCTGGCACAAATCAAATCCTACATGGGTTCTCGCCTGACCGTTCCTTTTCCCAAAGACGGAGACCTGACCTACGCGCTGGGGTTGTCTGCCGCTTACGCTCCGGTCGGTCCCCGGCAGCCGGGAAAATTTCAATGGCTTTATGACGCGAAAGGCCGGTTCCGCGACGACGTCTGGCAGCTTTGGTTGGACAACGATCCGCTGGCCATCGTCCAGCGCAACGCGAATGCTTACCGCGCGGACCAGTCGGTTTATCTCGACGGCGCGGCCCACGATCAGTTCGGCGCGAATGTCGGCGCGCGGAAAAGCTACGAAGTGCTCCGCGACCGCGCGGCGCGCTGCGCCTTTTACGAACCGCCAGGCGGGCATACCGATCATCTCCAGGAACGGTTGGAGCGCGGACTCGCCTGGGTCTTCCATCGGCCCGTGCAGGAAATCAAGTGAGCCTGCGTGCTTGACGGTTTCGTCCCCGCGGCCTAATTTCAATGACATGGGGAGCCAACCGGCCGTTCTGCCGGGCAGAACGACGAAGGCTGAGAGTTTCGCGCGGAACGCGAAAGACCCGTTGAACCTGATCCAGGTAATGCTGGCGGAGGGAGCTCCTTGCGGAGGGCCACCAGGCCGCCTTCCTGAAAGGCATTTTCCTGAATCAACTGAGTTGAAGGCCATCAACCCTCAACTCGCAACCATCAACTGATTTATGATTGTGACCAAAGATTCGTTCGTGCCTCACAGCAGTGAACAACTGCCGAAGAGCAAAAAGATTTACGTTGGGGGCCGAATCCATCCCGACGTCCGCGTGCCGATGCGTGAAGTCGAACTGACGCCCACCAAGACCTACAACGGCCAGATCGAAGTGAACGAGCCGGTGCGGGTCTATGATTGCTCCGGTCCGTGGGGCGACCCAGATTTCAGTGGCTCGGTGGAGGTGGGTTTGCCCGCGCTGCGGGCAAACTGGATTCGAAATCGCGCCGACGTGGAGGAATACGCCGGTCGCGAAGTGAGGCCGATTGATGACGGTTACCTCTCGGAAAAACACCGCGGTCTTGACCGCGCCAAACGCCAGGACGAAACCTCATTTCGCTTGGAAGGCTTGACCACGCCGCGCCGCCGGACCTTGCGCGCAAAGGCGGGGAGGGTTGTCACGCAACTCGAATATGCCCGACGTGGCATCATCACGCCGGAAATGGAATTCATCGCCATCCGCGAGAACATGAGGGTAGCACAAGTGTCCCGCCTGTCCGGCGATTCGTGCCGAATCGCCGATCTTTCACATGATCTCGTCCGCAACGATTTGAACAAACAGCACGCCGGTTCCAGCCAGCTCGTAAATCGTAAATCGCAAATCGTAAATCCGCAGCCGCCCTCGGTTTTCCAACGGTTCCCGCAGAGAATCCCTGCCGAGATCACTCCCGAGTTCGTGCGGGATGAGGTGGCGGCGGGCCGCGCCATCATCCCTTCCAACATCAATCACCCCGAGTCCGAGCCGATGATCATCGGTCGTAACTTCCTTGTGAAAATCAACGCCAACATCGGCAACAGCGCTGTCGCGTCCAGCATCGAGGAGGAAGTCGAGAAAATGCGCTGGGCCACCAAGTGGGGCGCCGACACCGTCATGGATTTATCCACTGGCAAGAACATCCACGCCACGCGCGAATGGATTTTGCGCAATTCGCCCGTGCCCATCGGCACGGTGCCGATTTATCAGGCGCTCGAAAAAGTCGGCGGCAAGGCCGAGGACCTCACCTGGGAAATCTTCCGCGACACGCTCATCGAACAGGCCGAGCAGGGCGTAGATTATTTCACTGTCCACGCCGGCGTGTTGCTGCGGTTCATCCCGCTCACCGCTCACCGCATGACCGGCATCGTGTCGCGCGGCGGCAGCATCATGGCCAAATGGTGCCTGGCGCATCACCAGGAAAGCTTTTTGTACACGCACTGGGACGACATCTGCGACATTATGGCCGCCTACGACGTCGCCTTCAGCATCGGCGATGGACTCCGTCCAGGGGCAATAGCCGACGCGAACGACGAGGCGCAATTCGCCGAGCTAAAGGTGCAGGGCGAACTCACTGAACGCGCCTGGGCGAAGGGTGTGCAGGTGATGAACGAAGGTCCCGGCCACGTGCCCATGCACATGATTGAGGAAAACATGGCGAAGCAGCTCGAGTGGTGCAGCGAAGCGCCGTTCTACACGCTCGGACCGCTCACCACCGACATCGCGCCCGGCTACGACCACATCACCAGCGGCATCGGCGCCGCGATGATCGGTTGGTATGGCTGTGCGATGTTGTGTTACGTGACCCCGAAAGAACATTTGGGGTTGCCCAACAAAAAAGATGTCAAGGACGGCGTGATTGCCTACAAAATCGCGGCCCACGCGGCGGACTTGGCGAAAGGCCATCCCGGCGCCCAATACCGCGACAACGCATTGAGCAAGGCGCGCTTTGAATTCCGCTGGGAAGATCAATTCAACTTGAGCCTCGACCCCGTCACCGCGCGCGAATTCCACGACGAAACGTTGCCGCAAGAAGGAGCGAAGACCGCGCACTTCTGCTCCATGTGCGGCCCGCATTTCTGTAGCATGAAGATAACGGAAGACGTGCGGAAATACGCCGCCGCGCAAGGCGTGAGTGAAGAAGAAGCCCTCAAACGCGGCATGGAAGAAAAGTCGAAGGAGTTCGCGGAGAAAGGAAATGAGATTTACGCCAAGGTGTGAATCGAATACAAATGAGCCATGAGCACCTCGCCCGGCTCAACAGTTTTTGAGAACAACAGCCACAAACTTGTTTGGGGCGACGCGCTCCAAGTTCTGGATGAAGCGGTTGCTGACCGTTCGGTTAGCCTGATTTTTGCCGACCCACCCTACAACATCGGCAAGAACTTCAATGGTCTCTTGAGTCAGAATGATCGACAGACGTTGAAATGAAAAAGGAGCTGTCTCCAAAACAACCCCGTGACAAACGCTTCGCGTTGCAACGGGGCAGGCGTGAAGAACTGCTCAAAGCGTTGAAAGCCCGCTTTGAGAAAAACCTGAACCGCCACAAAGGTCTGGATTGGGCCAAGGTGCAGGCGCGATTGGAAGCCAAGCCGGACAAGCTGTGGTCGCTCAATGAAATGGAACGCACCGGCGGCGAACCGGATGTGGTCGGGCACGACAAAAAGTCGGGCGAATACATTTTCTTCGATTGTTCCGCACAAAGTCCTAAAGGCCGCACCAGCCTTTGCTACGACCGTGAAGCGCTGAATTCCCGGAAAGAATTTAAACCGAAAAACAACGCTGTGGAGCTTGCCGCGGCCATGGGCATTGAGCTTTTGACGGAGGAAGAATATTTTGCGCTGCAGAAGCTGGGCGAATTCGACACGAAGTCATCCAGCTGGATAAAAACGCTGGCTGATATCCGAAAACTTGGCGGCGCGCTCTATTGTGATCGCCGTTACGGTCGCGTCTTTGTGGGGCACAACGGCGCGGAATCTTATTACAGCGGCAGGGGGTTCCGCGGCTGGCTAAGGGTCTAGATTTGGACTTTGAATTTTAGCATTTCGGCGAAGTGTTCGCCCCCAAAACCATGAAACCCATCCGAGGCTGCCATTTCGTCAAGCCGCAAGATCTCTTCTGGCCTCCAATCTGATTTTGGTTTGATCGCGCCTTACTTGAACAGCGAAGCGGAATCGGCATAGACCCGGGCCACGTGTTCCATGGTCGGACGGCGCTCAGGCTTTTTCTCCAGGCACGCTATGATGATGGCCGCGGTGTTGCGAGGCACATGATGCTTCGATTTCAGGGGCGAAGGCGGCGTCGCCTCCCGGATCGCCTGCTCGACTTGCGCCGGGTTGCCTTCAAAAGGATGTTTTCCCGTGCTGGCATAATAAGCCATGACGCCAAACGCGAAGACATCGCCTTTGAAACCTTTCGTAAAATCTCCCTCCCATTTCTCCGGGGCCAGATATTTGGCCGTGCCCGCCGGATTATTGTTCTTGTCCTTGACGAAGGACGGCAGATTTCCCTCGTAATACGAGTGCGTAAAATCAGTGAGCCGCGTTTCTTCGGGCGCGGCGTCAGGCACCAGCACGTTCATGCTCTTCAAATCGTTGTGGACGATGGGACGTCCGCAAAGGATGCCCGCGTGCAGGTCGGCCACCGTTTCCGCCACGCTTTGCAGGAGGCGATGCGTCCTGCCCGGATGCCTGGTGGTGACGCCGGTCCGCACCAGTTCATGTAACGTCGGCCCCTCGATAAATTCCAGAAAAAGCCGGTGTGTGGTGTCGTCGTACGCCAGTCTGCGGCGGATGCGCGGATGAGTGACCTCTGCCAGCAGTTGAGCCTCGTTGGCGATGAAAACTTCATCCCGGGGCTGGGCCGGTTCCTTCAGCAAAGCAGGATACGGATTCCGGTCAAACTCGACGCGGGCCAGTCTGGACACGCCGGCCTCTACCGACAAAAGTTCCTGTTTTTTGATGACCGGTATTTTCATGGTCGTTCGCCGCTGGCGGGGCAGAGCAGTGGCAGAATCCCATTTGGCCGTCAAGCGATGAATCCCGAACCCGCGTGCCGCCGGTTGCTTTTCCCGGATGCTGGCGTATCCTTCGCCAGCAATTTTATGAAGGCGATTCAAGGATATCACCTCATCAAACCGGAAGACCTCTTCTGGCGGCCGTCGAACCTGATGAAAATCCCGAACGCGGATTATCTGGAACGCACCGGGAGCGAGAACATCGGCGCGCGGCTCTGGCGATTGCCGCCCAGTAGCGCCAACACGCTGCACAAACACGTCCGGCAGGAGGAATTTTATTTCGTGCTGGAGGGTACAGGGCGTATGCGCGTGGGCGATGCGACGTTGACCGTGCCAAAATTTGGCGGCGTGCTGGTCGGACCGGACCAGTTGCGCCAGGTGTTCAATGATACGGACGCCGAGGTGCTCTGGCTGATCGTTGGCGCGCCAGAGGAATTGGAATTTCTGCCCGGCGCAAAAACCAAGCCCGATATGTCGCAGCTTTATCCCGTTGACCCGACACAATTGCCGGGGCAACTTGCCGGCGTGGCATGGCCGCCGGAAAGTTAACGAGGAGTTTAAAAGATGTGATATTTGCGACACGCGGTCATTGGCGGCCGTAACCTTTTCTTTATCTTCACGTCTTGAAAGATGCGACCATGAAAATTTGCGTCCTGCTACCGTTGCTGATTTTTTCAAGTCTGCTGGTGTGTCCGGCGGATGGTCTTCAGCAGATGGATTTCACCGTGGATGGCAAGGCGCGCACCGCTCTGGCTTATATTCCGTCCACGGCCAAATCGAATCCCACGCCGCTGGTGTTTGTGTTTCACGGGCATGGTGGCAGTTCGCGCACCGCCGAGAAGGGTTTTCACATCGAGAAGGAATGGCCGGAAGCCATCGTCATTTACCCGCAAGGGCTGAAGACGCCCGGCGCGCTGGTGGATCCGGAAGGCATTTTTTCCGGCTGGCAGGGAATGCCCGGAAAAGAAGGTGACCGCGACCTGAAATTTTTCGACACGATGCTCGCGCAGTTGAAAAAAGGTTACAACGTGGACCCGAAGCGAATCTATGCGACCGGCCATTCCAACGGCGGTTTCTTCACCTACTTGTTGTGGCTGGAACGCGGGGATGTGCTGGCGGCGGTCGCACCGTGCGCGGCGATGGCGAAATATGCGCCGCAACTGAAACCGAAACCGGTAATGCACATCGCGGGCGAAAAAGACCCGCAGGTGAAGTTCGCCTGGCAGCAACGCACAATGGATGAAGTGCGGAAGATTGACGGCTGCGCGACTTCGGGCGAAGCGTGGGCGACAGATTGCACCCTGTATCCGTCAGCGGGCGGCACGCCGGTGGTAACGTTCATTCATCCGGGCGGTCATATTGTGCCGCCATCGGCTCCGGCACTTATCGTGAAGTTTTTCAAGCTGCACTGACAATCGCTGACATTGCAACGCGACGACGCATCGTTCGTCGGCAATTTCACGAAAGCGATTCAAGGTTACCCTGTCATCAAGCCGCCGGAAAGACCAGACGCGGATTGCATCAATTAACACGAATTCAATCCGTGACAAACGTGAGCGTTTCTGTCGGCGTGCCCCGATAGCCATCGTGGTTGCGTCAGGTATTCAACGACACCGGCGCCGAGGTGCTTTGGCTCATCATCGGCGCGCCGGAGGAACTGGAATTTCTGCCCGGCGCAAAGACCAAGCCTGACATATCGCAGATTTATCCGGTTGACCCGATTCAGTTGCCGAAGGAATTGGCCGGTGTGGACTGGCCGACGAAGCAATAATCAATACTCCCAGGCAACGCCGGGTTTTGTTGGCGTCTTGTGCCAACATTCGACATGATCGCGGGATGAACGCCGCCTCCCAGGACCTGCCGTGCCATCTTGGTGTGCTGCGCGAACGGATGCTGCACCCCACTGACTATGAGCTGGCGCTGAATTATTTTCTGGAAGAATTCGCCGCCGATATGGGATTTCTGGACGCTTCCGAACCGGATGACGCACCACAGCTGCTCGCGGTGCTGGCGCACGTAGCATCGCAAGCGCTGGGCCAGCAAGCCACGATTGACACGCCGAAGGTTTTTTTGTTGCGCGAACATCGGTTTTATCACGGCAACGCGGCGGTGGCCGGGCGCGTGCTGTTGTTTTTCTATTTCCAGGAAGCGGACACCGGCGTCGCGGCGCTGATTCCCGGCGTCCACGGGGCGATGGAAGTCGCGCGTTTCCGGCTGACGGCGGGTCTGGCCGATCCGCGTAAAAATTGAACCGGCTTGCCGGCGCCGTGCCGGCCAAAACCGCGGGAACCCGCCACCGCCACACCGGGGCTTGAATTTTTCTTGAACTGCGGGAAGTTAGGGGCTGTAAAAGAGGAATTTTATGGCCCAATTAATCACATTCAGCGGTACCAAAGAGCACAAGGTGGTTTCACAAAAAGAATGGCTGGCGGCGCGGAAGCGGCTGCTGGTGAAGGAAAAAAAGTTCTCGAAGTTGCGCGACCAATTGAACCGGCAACGCCGCGAACTTCCGTGGGTAAAGGTGGAGAAGCAATATGTTTTCGACACGCCGGATGGCAAAGAAACGCTGGCCAAGCTTTTCAACGGCAAGAGCCAGCTCATCGTTTACCATTTCATGTTCGGGCCGGGTTGGGGAGATGGCTGCCCGCACTGCTCGTTTTGGGCCGACCATTTCGACAGCGTGAATTTCCACATCGGCCAGCGCGACACGGCGTTTGCCGCCGTTTCGCGCGCGCCGTGGAAGGAAATCGAGCCGTTCGAGAAGCGGATGGGCTGGAAGTTCAAGTGGGTGTCGTCGTTCGGGACCGATTTCAATTTTGATTTCAATGTCTCGTTCACGCCGGAGGAACTCAAGAGCGGCAAGGCCATTTACAATTATGCCCCGCTGGACATGGACATTGACGAGCGTGAAGGCGTCAGCGCGTTTTATCGCGACAAGAACGGCGACATTTACCACACCTACTCGTCTTACGCGCGGGGGATTGACCTGATGAACACCACCTACAATTTCCTCGACCTCACCGCCAAGGGCCGCGACGAAAATCCCGAACACTCACAGGATTGGGTGCGTTACCACGATAAATACCGGAATGCGGCGCCAAGCTGCGGCTGTTCCTGACAAAGTCCCTTCGCCGCGATGAACTGTCCATGCCAGGTTGAAAACGCTATTCCGGTCGCGGGCTGTGGGGCCGGCCTGCGTTCACTGGCTGTTCCGCGGAAGCTTGCGATAAAACATCCTACAGGTCTATCAGGCGGAAGAATGTGCTTCCGATGGTGTTGTCCACGGGGACGGAAACCTGATTCGTGGCGGTCGAGCCGGAGACGATACCCCAATTGGCGCCGATGCCGACGCTTGGCGCATTGGTCTGCGCCTGCAATGTCCAGCCGGTATAGTTCGCCGGCCACGAAAGCCGCATTAAATTGCCGGAGGCCACCGAGGTGATGATCGGTGCGGGCATGAAGTTAAAGGCAAAGTGTTGTGGCGAGCCGTTGGATTGGTTGCTCATGGCCGATCCGGAGGCGGGCATTGACGTTATGGTCGCGCCGTTGATTGTCAGGCCTTCGACATTCACGCTGCCGTAGGCGTCACCTCTGGCCCATACCCCATACACGCCGTTGATGTACGGGTTGGCCTGATAGGGCTGGACCTGCACGCCGTAGGTCGAGATATTGACGAGATTCATGGTGGCGTTGGACAACACGCCCACGGTTGAGCTGCTGCCGGGAGAAACAATCTGCACGGCGTAGGACAAACTGTTCGTGACGTTCAAATGGTTGAGGTTGACGTTGGTAATGTTGAGATACTGCGGGCAGAGCGTCACGGCGCCACGCCATTGCCAGCCGGGATCATAGCCGCCACATCGCGTGAGATCACATCTCTGGGCGACGGTCATTCCAGTAAACAGATTCGTTTGGCTGGAACCGTAGAAGGTCCCGGCAATCAATATGCCGCAGCCGTAAGGAATGTCTGTGAACGCACAATCCTCGACCCGGTTGCTTACGCCGCCGTAGATTCCACCTCCGTTGGCCAGGTCTGGCGTCTGACCGGTGCAATGAGTGATGACATTGAAGCCGGGCGTATTACTCTGCGTGGTATAGGTCGCCGGCCAGATGGCAAAACAGTCATCGCCCGTGCCTCGGGCAGTGCAATTCGTGACAATGGTGTTTTGCATCCCCACGGCCAGATTGCAACCATCCGCAATCGTGTTGCGAAACCGGCAACTTTCAACAACCAAACCGCTCGAATTGACAAGCCAGGCACCGGTTTTGGTATGCTCTACCCAAACGCGTGAGATCGTTGACCCGGTGCCGTAGGAGCCGCCCAGACCATCATTGGGTTCATTGTCATTCCGATAGTTCAGGAAACCCATAATGGCGAAATCAGACAGGTGAATGTTATTTCCCAACCCATTGAGCGTAACCCGGTTGGTGGGGATCAAATTGTATGACGACGCATTTCCGAGAAGGGTGGTGTACCACATGCCGGCACCTTGGATCGTCGTGTTGTTTGTCAGGTTGATACTGTTGGTTATGATGTAAGTTCCGACCGGCATCCAGACTGTTTTCCCTTGCGACAACGCTGCACTAATACAACTCTTGAGCGCGGCGGTGCAGTCGGTGACGCCATCCCCGACCGCGCCATAGCTGGTAACAGACAGCGAACCTGTCGGCTGGGTGAGTGGGGCGGCGACGTTCTCAAGGTCAACCAGATCAATGATGTCATATGCCCCCGTGTCATCGGCATCTTTTTCGATGCGCACCGTGTCACCCGCATGGATGGCCAACCCGTTCAGGCGAACCTCATCGAAGAAGTTTCGCGGTTGGCCGGCCAACGGATTGTTGGTAAACGGATAGGCGCCGTATCGCCAAGAGTATTGAGATGTCACTGGAAGTTTTTGAATAAAGTTTGTGTTCTGGTAGAGGCTGATGGTTGAGTTGGTCCCGGCTCCATTCGCCGTGTCCGGCACACAATACCGCACGACGATGGCGTTGGCGGCGGCCTGCGCGGTGAATTCCACGTATTGCCCCGTGCCATCGAGCATGACGGCTTGCCCCCCGGATGCCTCCATTTGAGGCGTGTTCACAACCGGGGCACCGATGTTGGGGAGCTGTGGCGGGGGTCCTGTCAGCGTACCGCCGCCGTTCGTCATGTTCTCGGCTTCGTAAGTGGTCCAAGACACATTCGCGCCGGTAGATGCCTGGAGGGAGCATAGCGAGGCACCAAAGAACATGATACTGGCGAGTTGGCGCAGTGGGTGTGGCATATGGTGAGGTTGTTGCTAAACGTCAAGAAGCCGGCCGCAATCTTTGCCCGCCGCGTTCAATAACACATCGTAGCATGTGTCAGCCGTCGCGCAAATCAAAAACCAAGGCTGTGCCCCGTTTCGATCGCGATTCAAGACCATCTAAACATTGACATTAGGATTTGGGCAGTGACATTTAGTGCCGGGTAAGAAACCGGCAAGACAAATCAAAGGTGAAAAAATCATGAGCTCGATTCGCGTATTGGTTGGCACGAAGAAAGGCGCGTTCATTCTTACAGCGGATGGCCGGCGTAAGGATTGGAAAATTTCCGGCCCGCACTTCGCGGGCTGGGAGATTTATCACCTGAAAGGCTCGGCGGTTGATCCGGACCGCATTTACGCGTCGCAATCGTCCGGCTGGTTCGGGCAGGTGATTCAACGCTCCGACGACGGCGGCAAGACGTGGAACACGCCCGATGGCGCCGCCGTGCCGACGCCCGCTGACTTCGGCAAACCCGCGAGCAACCGGTTCGCCTATGAAGGCGAAGCCGGCACGCACAAATGGTATGACGGTACGCAGCATCCGTGGGAGTTCAAACGCGTGTGGCACATCGAGCCGTCACTCACCGATCCGGACACGGCCTTCGCCGGGGTGGAGGACGCGGCGATTTTCAAAACCACCAACGGCGGCAAAACGTGGAAAGAACTTCCCGGACTCCGCAAGGCCAAGGGAAATCTCTGGCAGCCCGGCGCGGGCGGCATGGCTGTGCACACGATTCTGCTCGACCCGAAAAACGCAAAGCGAATTTTCGTTGCTATCTCGGCAGCCGGCGCGTTCCGCACCGACGACGGCGGCAAAACGTGGAAGCCCATCAATCGCGGATTAAAATCCAAATACGAACTGCCCGACCCGGACGCGGAAGTCGGCCACTGCGTCCATCGCATTGCCCTGCACCCGTCGCGAGCGGACGTTTTGTTCATGCAAAAGCATTGGGATGTTTTGCGGACGGACAATGCGGGCGAGCAATGGACCGAGGTCAGCGGGAATCTCCCGTCGGACTTCGGTTTTCCGATTGACGTTCATGCGCACGAGCCGGAAACGGTCTTTGTTGTGCCCATCACCAGCGACTCGCTGCACTATCCGCCGGAAGGAAAATTGCGCGTGTACCGCAGCAAGACCGGCGGCAACGAATGGGAGGCGTTGACGAAAGGCCTCCCGCAAAAGGACTGCTACGTGAACGTGCTGCGTGACGCGATGGCGGTGGATTCGCTTGATCCGTGCGGCATCTATTTCGGCACAACCGGCGGACAGGTTTACGCCTCCGCTGACGGCGGCGATTCGTGGAATCCGATTGTCCGCGATCTGCCTGGCGTCCTGTCCGTCGAAGTGCAAACCCTGCCATGATTCGCGTCGCGCTGCCATTTCATCTGCGCAATCTCGCGCGTGTGGACGGCGAAGTGCAGCTTGAAGTGACAGAACCCATCACCGTGCGCGCGGTGCTCGACGCGCTCGAGGCCCGCCATCCGGTCTTGCGCGGCACGATTCGCGATCACGGCACCTTGAAGCGCCGGCCGTTCGTCCGGTTCTTCGCGTGCAAAGAGGATCTGTCGCTCGAACCGTCGGAGACGCCCCTGCCCGAAGCCGTCGTCAGTGGTGTCGAGCCATTTCTAATCGTCGGCGCCATGGCCGGCGGATGAATCGGGATGGTGAATGTTCCGGACGACTTTCGAATCAACGAACCGGCGGTTCATTCACCACTCGTTCGATGCGCCGATCGGGGATGAGCCACATCAGTGCGACCAGCACGTAGAGGCAGCAGGAAATCCAGGGCTCGAAAAACGCCGCCACGATGGCGATGGCGTAGAGCCCCGGCGAGAGCTTGCCCTTGAAATCCCGGCCGATGGCCGCCGCCAGTTTGGAATCACGGCCCTGCGCGGCGATGATGATACTCTGCAAGATGTAATACGCGATGGCGGCCAGCAACATCACCACGCCGTAAAGCGCCGTGGGCACCGGCATGAAATGGTTCTCTCCCATCCAACCCGTGACAAACGGAAACAGCGACAGCCAGAACAACAGGTGCAGGTTTGCCCACATCATCGCGCCATTCACCTTGTGGACGGCTTTGATCAGGTGATGATGGTTGTTCCAGTAAATACCGAGGTAGATGAAACTCAACGCGTAGGTCAGAAAGATTGGCAACAGGGGCTTCAATACGGTGATGTCCGAACCATGCGGTACACTCAACCCGAGCACCATGATGGTGATGATGATCGCGAGCACGCCATCGCTGAAAGCCTCAAGCCGGTTTTTTTCCATGGGGAGATGGTAACCGAAGGGGCAATAGCATCGCAATTACTGCGAGGGCGTTTTCTGGCAGGGCCGCTGATAGTTTTTGATGAACTTCTGAACACCGTAGGCCCTGAGGTGGTTCATCCAGAAGTCTGAGAAGACATGGCGTTTTTTTTCCGGCTCGTCATGTGGTATTGACGCAAACAAACTACGCGATATCAATCAAGCAACACAGCGGTTTAATTCAGCCTCACCCACTTGCCCTTTTGGGAAGATTCCTCGACGGCCGCCAGCACGCGCTGGTTTTTCAAACCGTCCTCGAATGTCGGGGGCACCGGTTTGCCTTCGATGCAGGCATTTACAAAATCGGCAGCGACATGGATGAACGTGTGCTCGTAGCCGATGCCGTGCCCGGGCGGCCACCAATGGCCGACGTAGGGTTGCACACCGTCTCGCTCCGTGACCAGAATGTCGCGAAACCCGCGCCGGTCCGCCGGGTCACCACCGCTGTAGAATTTCAATTTGTTCATGTCCTCGAAATCGAAATAGAGCGAGCCTTTGCTGCCGTTGATTTCGATGGCGATACGGTTTTTGCGGCCCAGCGCATAGCGCGTCGCCTCCAGATTCGCCAACACGCCGTTTTCCATCCGCCCGATGAACAGCGCGGAGTCCGGCACGGTGACCTTGCCCATTTTGCGCGCGCCCCTCGCCAACGACTCCGCAAGCGGACGCTCCGGCACAAACGTGTTCAGCAGTCCGCAGACTTCCTTGAATTCGCCGACGAGATACCGTCCGAGGTCAATGAGGTGCGAGTTGATGTCACTATGCACGCCACTGCCGCTGGCCTCCTTTTGCAGACGCCAGTCGAGCGGATATTCCGGGTCGGCCAGACGGTCCTGCGCGTAGCGCGCGTGAAAATGGTAAATCCGGCCAAGCACACCCTCATTGATCATTTTTTTCGCCAGTGCGATGGCTGGAATCCGCCGGTAATTGTGGCAAACCATGTGGATGACCTTCGCCTTTTGCGCGGTGGCAAGCATCGTTTCGGCTTGCTTGACGTTCATCGCGAGCGGTTTTTCGCATAAAACGTGTTTCCCGCTCTTTGCCGCGGCCACCGCCATCTCCGCGTGGCAATTCGTCGGCGTCACGATATCCACAATGTCAATCAGCGGCGATTCGACGATTTCACGCCAGTCGGTCGTGGCGTGTTGCCAGCCGAGGTGGGCGCGTGCGGCCTGCACCCCGGAGGTGTTGCGTCCACAAATGGTGTGCAGCTCGACATTGGCTTTGAGCGGAAAAAATCGCGGTGCCTGCCGCCAGGCATTCGAATGCGCCTTGCCCATGAAGCGGTAGCCGATCAGCCCGACGCGCAAAGTTTTGGCCATAAAACTTGGGGTTGAACTGGATGCGCCTGTCTTTATAGTGAGCCGTGACAATCAAGTCAACGGACAACCGTTCCAAGCGAAAATATGCCTTTTACCGCCGCAGAAATTGCAAAACACGTTGATGGCGAAGTGGTTGGCGATCAAAACGCCGTCCTGAAAAACTTTGCGCCCGCGGAATCCGCCCAGTCCGGCGACCTGACGTTCGCCGAAAACGAGGATTACTTCGCCCGCGCCGAACAAAGCGCTGCCACGGCTGTCATCGCGGATGAGCGGTTCAAATCCGCGCGCAAAATTTTAATCCGCGTGCCGAACGCGCGCATTGCCTTTGCGAAGGCCATGGCCCTGTTCTTCCCGGAACGCACCTACGCCGCCGGCATCCATCCCACGGCGGTCATTGCTGCGTCTGCGCAAATTGATCCCACGGCGCACATCGGACCGCACTGCATCGTCGGCGAGCGCGTGAAAATCGGCGCGCGCTCGGTTTTGCAGGGCGGCAACTTTGTCGGCGACGATTCCAAGCTCGGCGAGGAAGTGAACCTGTTCCCGAACGTGACGGTTTATCCGCGCACGGAAATCGGCCAGCGTGTCCGGATCCACGCCAGCTCGGTCGTCGGCTCGGATGGATTCGGTTACGTGCAGGATGGCGGCGTGCATCGCAAGGTGCCGCAGATTGGCAATGTGGTCATCGGTGACGACGTGGAAATCGGCGCCGGCGTGACGATTGACCGCGGGGCGCTCGGCTCGACCATCATCGGCCGGGGCACAAAGATTGATAACCTCGTCCAGATTGCGCACAACGTGGAAATCGGTGAAGGTTCCATCATCGTCGCGCAGGTCGGCATCTCCGGCAGCACCAGGCTGGGCAAATATGTGATCCTCGCCGGACAGGTCGGCCTCGCTGGACATTTGAAGATTGGCAACCAGGTCACCGTCGCCGCCAAGTCGGGAGTAATGACCGATATTCCCGACGGCGGGAAATGGCTGGGCATTCCCGCGCAGCCGGACAAACAGACCAAACGCCAACTCATCGCCATCCAGCATCTGCCCGAATTGCTAAAACGCGTCGCCGAGCTGGAAAGGCAACTCGGGACAAGACCGAAACGTGGTGGCGATAAATAAGTTGTAATTCACTCTACGGTCGCAGAGCGGGCCATGATGAACGCCGCCGGTTTCAAACCGGCATTCATGCCGCCATCGGTTCGCATCGGCGCGACCAGCGTTGAAATTATCAACCCGAAGAAGTTAGCGGCTCGGTATGCCACTGGGTGAAGTCAGGTAGCGGGTGGAGGATTATATTGCCAGATTCATTTTTGGCGGCTTGTCCACATCACCCGGATCATTCAGCACGGACAATCACGTCTCGTTCGGCGACCGCCGTCCAAACGGATTTGCATCAGGCGTAATTCCGTTCGCAGGCTCCAGCCGGTGCGCGTCCAAAATTTCATGCCCGCGGTATTGTTGGCGAAGATAAAGACATTGCATTTTTGAATGCCGGCCTTGCGGAGTTTTGCCAGACAAGCGCTTATCAATTGCCGGCCTATACCATGATGACGATATTGCCGGGCTACGGCCAAATGATGCAGGTAACCACGCCGGCCATCGTGACCGCACAGCACGGCGCCGATGATTCGGCAATTCTTTTCCGCAACGAAGCTCAGCCGCGGGTTGCGCCGCAGAAAAACGGCGATGGCGCGGCGTGTGTCGGATTCGTTCAGCCCCACACCTTCCGTGCGCCGCCACAAGGCGACGACCGCGTCGTAGTCTTCGATACGGAAGGTGCGGATGATCATTCCATCTTCGTTGGAGCTATGCATGAAAAATAAAGTTGGGAACTGGCGGTTCAGTCGCGTGCCGCAACCATGAGTAGCCAGCGGGAAAACAGTAAATCAGGCTTTCGCCGTGAACAAGACGATTGTCAGGGCAACAATTCCCGCAGAAATCGCCGATACCTGCGGGACGAAATCCATAATCGTGCGGACAAACATTCTAAAGCGCGCCGGCCGGTTTCGCCCGGCCCGGACACCCGCACAGTTTTATCGCTTGAACCAACGATAAATTCATTGTTTTGCAAACGAACTCCGGCATTCTCCCCGGCCATGGCAATTCCAAAGACATTTGAGCCACCGCCAAGACGGTTGATGGGACCGGGACCGAGCGATGTCGCGCCTTCCGTATTGCAGGCAATGTCGCGCCCGCTCGTCGGCCACCTCGACCCGGCGTTCGTGAACCTGATGGAGGAGGTCAAGGCCATGTTGCGGCAGGTTTTCCTCACCCAAAATGAAATGACCTTTCCTGTGAGCGGGACCGGCAGCGCCGGCATGGAATTTTGTTTCGTCAACCTGATTGAACCCGGCGATGAAGTCGTCATTGGAGTCAACGGCGTGTTCGGCATGCGGATGTGCGACGTGGCGGAACGCTGTGGTGCCCGCGTCACCCGGGTCGAAGCCCCGTGGGGTAACATCATTGAGGCGACACAAATCGCCGCCGCCCTGGAAAAAGTTTCCCGTCCCAAATTCGTCGCCATCGTTCACGCCGAAACGTCCACCGGCGCGCTGACACCGGTGGAGGAGATTTCCCGGCTGGCGCACCAGGCGGGCGCGCTGTTCCTGCTCGACACGGTGACGTCGCTCGGCGGCTGCCCCGTGCGGATTGACGAGTGGGCAGTGGACGCGGTTTACAGCGGCACCCAGAAATGTCTGAGCTGTCCGCCGGGTTTGGCGCCGGTGTCGTTGAGTCCGCGTACGCTGGAAGTCGCCACCCGGCGGAAAACCAAGGTCCAAAGCTGGTATCTCGATGTAAATTTGCTGTCGTCGTATTGGGGGCAGGAACGGGTGTATCACCATACCGCGCCGGTCAGCATGAATTACGCGCTGCACGAAGCCCTGCGTCTGGTGCTGGCGGAAGGACTGGAAAATCGCTGGCGTCGGCACGAGGCGAATCATTTCGCGCTGAGAAATGGTCTGGAAGCCATGGACATGAAAATCGTGTCGCAAGCCGGCCATCAACTCTGGCAGCTTAACGCCGTCGGTGTGCCCGCAGGGGCGGACGAGGCGGCGGTGCGCAAACAATTACTGGCCAGTTACAACATTGAAATCGGCGCCGGCCTCGGCCCGCTCAAAGGCCGCATCTGGCGCATCGGGCTGATGGGCGAGACGTCCCGGAAGGAAAACGTGGACGCGGTTTTGGCGGCGTTGCGCGAAATCTTGAAAGGGTAGAGACGCCGCGCTGCGGCGTCCGGTCGGCGCGGCGCGCCGACCCTACCTTGCCACGGTGCCTTCAATTTGTCCGTGCGGCTCGTCGGTCGGGACGAAC
>Ga0335081_10002351_pt1 | contig 29712 bp, 22 predicted proteins | sample Lox_Sample_35_FD_206713 | JGI IMG/M metagenome (GOLD analysis project Ga0335081, IMG submission 206713) | Soil microbial communities from Loxahatchee National Wildlife Refuge, Florida, United States - Lox_Sample_3.5 | ecosystem: Environmental > Terrestrial > Soil > Wetlands | place: USA...
GTTTTCTACAAAGCAACGTGACAGTCCGCGCTCCGGTTCGGCGGTGTTCTCGAAAAATGATTGCGGTTTCAAATTAACGGCGCGCTTTGCCGCACGGTGGCCACCCTACCGCTTTTTCATCATGCGGAAAAGGGTGATGCCAACGAAAAGTCCAACTAGGCCGAGGACAGTCCCGAGCAAACCCCAGTGGAAGAAAAATATGGTTGCGATTGAAATCACGAGGGCAAACCGCACCACAGCAGTCGGGATTCATTTTCGAAGTCCGCCGCGCGATAAAAGAAGGCCGCGGATAAGGCAATCAGCAAAATCGGGAAATAGGGCATCACTTGAAGTTTACACCACGCGTTCGCTGTTCAGTTTTTTCATCACCCGCGCCATCGCCAGCGCGGCCTGCGCTGCCTCGGCGCCGCGATTGTTCCCGGGGTCCAGGCAACGGACGCGCGCCTGCTCTTCGTTTTCCAGCAACAGGACCTCGTGAATGACCGGAATTTCGTGCGCGAGCTGGATTTCCATGAGCGCGCGGCTCACGGCCTCGCCGATGTGCGCGGCGTGGACGGTTTCGCCGCGCAGGATCACGCCGAGACAGATAATGGCCGAAAGACGCGGTGCGCCATCCGCGAGGCGCGCGGCGTTTTTCGCAAGCCTGGCTGCTACCACAGGAATTTCGTAGGCGCCCGGCACGCGGACGATTTGGATTCGGGAAACCTCGGCGCGCCACAATTCCGCCTTGGCCGCGCGCAGCATCGCGTCCACGTAACGCGCGTTATAGCGCGAGGCGACGATGGCAAACGAGCCGCTGCCTCTTTCGATTTTCAACACCGGATTTTTGCGCAACATAACTTCTCAAGCGCAGAATACAGGGAATCTATTCGAAACGCGCCACAAAAGCCAGCCATCGCGTAACTCGTAAATCCAAAATCGTAAATCAAAGCAGGTGCCCCATCTTCGTCCGTTTGGTTTTCAAATACCGTTCGTTGTGGGGGTTGGGTTTCACGCGGATCGGCACCTGCTCGACAATTTTCAGGCCGTAGCCTTCCAGCCCGACAATTTTTTTGGGATTGTTCGTCAGCAGCCGGATGGTTTTCAAGCCGAGGTCCACGAGGATTTGCGCGCCCAGGCCGTATTCGCGCAGGTCCATTTCGTAGCCGAGTTTGGTGTTGGCCTCAACGGTGTCGTAGCCCCGCTCTTGCAGTTTGTAGGCCTTGATTTTTGCCGGCAGGCCAATGCCTCTGCCTTCCTGCCGCATATAGACAATCACCCCGCGCCCGGCTCCGGCAATCTGCCGCATGGCCTGATGCAATTGCGGGCCGCAATCGCACCGGCGCGAGCCGAACACGTCGCCCGTCAGACACTCGCTGTGGACGCGCACGAGGACTTTTTCGCGTCCGGCCACGCCGCCGTGCACCAGGGCCAGGTGATGCTGGTCATCGAGCTTTGAGCGATACAAATGCAGATCGAAATCGCCGTAGTCCGTCGGCAACTTCACGGTTTCAACCCTTTCCACCAGTTTTTCCCGCGTGCGGCGGAATTCAATCAGGTCGGCAATGGAACAAATTTTCAGCCGGTGCTTTTTGGCGAACCTCTTCAGTGCCGGAAGCCGCGCCATCGAGCCGTCGTCGTTCAGAATCTCGCAGAGGACGCCAATGGGACGCAGGTCGGCGAGTTGGGCGAGGTCCACCGCCGCTTCGGTGTGGCCGGCGCGCTGCAACACCCCGCCGGGCCGGGCGCGCAACGGGAAAACGTGGCCGGGCTGTACCAAATCCTCCGGCGTGGCGGTGGGCGAGGCCATGACGCGAATCGTCTGGGCGCGGTCGGCGGCGCTGATGCCGGTGGTGATGCCGCGTGCGGCGTCCACGCTCACTTGAAAATCGGTGCGAAAACTTTCGCGGTTCTGGTGCACCATGCGGTCAATGCCGAGTTGTTGGAGCCGCCCGGCACTCGTCGGCACGCAAATCAGCCCGCGCCCGAACCGGGCCATGAAATTGACGGCAGCGGGCGTGACGTGCTGGCCGGCCAGGATGAGGTCGCCCTCGTTTTCGCGGTCTTCATCGTCCACGACAATGACCAACCGGCCTTTGCGGATGTCCGTGACCACGGATTCGATGTTGTCAAAAGTCTGTTTCATCGGCGGAAACAGCGTAGCCGCCTGTCGCACAAATTCCAGCCGATTCAATCCATTTTTTTGTTGGTCACGGCGCGGCGGCGGTTTAATATCGGCGTGCGCTTCAGCGCGAAGTTGCCGAAGGCGGGAAAAATTGGCTTGATATGCCAGCGACGAGTTCAACAAAAAAAACCGGCAGCGCGAAGAGTTCCAGTCAATGGGCTACCACGCCAATTTCGGAACAAAGCATGCGGCGGCTCGACCGGCTGGCCAGCCTCGGATTGCTTTCGGCCGGAATGGCGCACGAAATCAAGAACAGCCTGGTCGCCGTCAACACGTTCGTAGGCCGGCTGCTGGAAAACGGCGAAGACCGGGAGTTTTCCGAAACCGTCCGGCGCGAGTTGCGGCGGATTGACACGCTGGTGAACCAGATGTTGCGGTTTGCCGCGCCGGGCAAAAATGAATTCGCCGCCGTGCATGTGCACGATCTGCTGGACCATTCGCTGCGGCTCGTCGAACACCAGATCAAAGGCAAACTGATTGTGCTCAACCGCCATTATACCGCCGCGCCGGACACCGTCAGCGGAGACGAATACCAGTTGCAGCAAGCATTCATGAATTTGCTGTTCAATGCCATTGAAGCCATGGGAATGAACGGCACGCTGACCGTGAGCACGGAAATTGCCGGGGAGAAGCCGGGCGAACCGCACATGTGCATCCACATTCAGGACAGCGGCATAGGTATTACGCCGGAAAATGTGCCGCACTTGTTCGAGCCGTTTTTCACCACCAAAAAGAACGGCACGGGCCTGGGGCTGGCGATCTGCCAGCGCATCGTCCACGAGCATGGCGGCGATATCACTGCGCAAAGCGAGGTCAAAAAGGGCGCCACGTTCTGTGTTTCCCTCCCGGCGCTCTCCTCGTAAGCAACTCGCCTTAAAACCGGCGAACGAGATTTTGAACGCCGGGTTGAACCCGGTTCACAGCGGGCCAAATCACGGGCTGCGCACGCGGTAAAAAGCCGGGCTGACGACAGCCGTTGCGTCCGTGAATGAGAGGGGACCGCCCGCCGCGCCGCCGGCAGGATAATCCGTCGCGATCGCCGGCCAGTTGATGATGGGGCCACTCAGGACATTGGTCTTGAGCACAGAGTAGGTCGCGCCTGCCGTTGAATTCCAACTGAGGATAAAAACGGGTCCGCCGGAAATGTAGGCAGTGCCAGAAATAGTGGTGTTGGATGATGGCACATAACCCTGCCCCACGAACGTGACCACACTCACTGCAGGCAGGGTGTAGCTAAAAAAAGATGAATTGGTGATGTCAACCACCGGCTGGCTGGCCAATGAAAGATTGCTGGAAGTGACCCACGGCGTCACCGAACTGGCGGTAAAATTCGCCAGATTAAAAATCTGCGTCACCGTAACCGGATCGGGATTGATGGCAACGATGGCGAAGTTGCCGGAATTGGTGTCTTTGTAGGCGCTGATCGAGGTAAAGGGGTTGTTGTTGGCTACGTCAATGCGGTAATAGCCCGGTCGCACGAACCGGCTGTAGTTGCCGACAGTGAACAAGCGCTTGGTGGGGGCGGCATGATTATCCATCAACCCCTCGTTTCCGGTACCGTCGCCGGAAATGAGCCACCAGTAATGCCAGGCATTCGCCTGGGCAACAGTCATAAACTGACAAATCCGCTGGGCATAATAGACGCCATTGGCAATGCTGCCGTCGCTGCCGGAGAGCTGGGAAACTTCCGTCTCCCAAAGCGCTTTGCCATAACTGTTTTTGGTCAACGTTGCCGGCCCGTTCGCGCCGTCGTAATTGTGGTCGGCAATAATGCCCACGTCCGCCGCGACATTTGGATCGGTCATGGCCGGGCCTGTGAGATCCTGGTAGTCCTGCCAGTTTTGGCTTTCTGGAAGCATGATTTTGGTTGGGCTTACGCCGTTGGCGACCAGCGCATTGTAGAGGTTGGTGACAAAATCATGAATCGCGGTATTGGTCCACTGACACGCTTCATAAGAGGTGACACCTGCATCCGGTTCGTTCTGGATGGAAATGGCGTAGAGATTGACGCCGTAAGTATTCTTCATTGAGGCGACGTAGTTGGCCAGTTGGCTGGCGTAAGCCTGATTGGTGGCATTGCCCCCCAGAAAACTGCCGCCGTTGATTCCGTCGCCCGTGGCGAGGTTCGTATCGTAGATGTCGTCAGGACTTTTGAATCCCGCCGGTGGTGTCCAGGGCGTGCTCCACACCCGGGCGCCGCGGGCCTGGGCCCATTGCATGATGTTGGTTTCAACCGTCGTCGGTGTCGCGCTCGCGGATGTGGAGCTTGCCGGGGCAATGTGATTACGCAACAAGGACAGGCCGACGCCGTTATTGGTGAATTTGTCGCCGAGATAGTCGGAGAAAATGACATCGGTGTTGGTGGAGAAGAAAATGTCCGCCTGATTGGTCGTCCAGTTGCTGTCCCACGCCGAAGAGGCGCCGAAACCGTCTATTCTCTGATGCACGTTGTTCCAATCCACCACGCAATTGGTGGTCACCAGGGAAGCGCCGACAAATTTGATGTTGTCCACCCAGAGCGTTGAAACGCCGCTCAAGGCCGGCCCGTAAATGTGAATCAACACGTCATTGATGTTTTGCAGATTGGCGTCGGCCAACGCGTCGAGGTTGATGCTGACATGCACCCAATTGGTATTGCTGGAGGGGACGCTGACGCCGCCAAAATAATCCTGGCTGTAGCCCACGGCGATGCCGAACTGCAAAAAGCCAAAGGTGCCGCTGGTGGTTGCTGAATCCTGGGCGAAGCGGACGTCGCACTGGAAATTGGTGTATTGCAAGCCATTGAGCGGCGGGCTGATGCCATTAAACCCGTCAAAAACTTCAAACTGATTGGGAATGGTCCCCGAGTTGTTAAAGTTGAGATTGATCTTCATGGAACCGGACGTCGGGTTGTTGCTGGCATCACTGTTGGCATCCCAAGCCAGCGATTGAAAGGCGTTCCCGAACCAATTGCTCCAAACCTTGGTAATCTGGCCGGCGGAATAATTATTTCCACCGGCGCCGGAGGGATCAAATTCGTCCACCACATAAACAATCTGCGCCCGGGCCGGCGCGCTGAAATCAAGAGCAGCCAGGAAAACGAGAATACATTCGGAAATGGACAATGCCTTTGCCAACCTCTTGCAGTTCATTAAATTAAGCTACCAGCGGTTTGGTCCAAATCAAGCCGGCCTCGCGCCTTTCTGTAACAATTTTAAGCATAAACAGCCTCGCACGATTCGGTGAATTCGCCGGGAATGATTGCTAATTGGATATTGAAGCATGCGTGAGGCGCGCGTTCCTCAGCCCGATACAAATCCCTCATTCCCCGACGAGGCGATATGGATTGACCGCGTCGTCTCCCACGTGGAACTTGGGTTTGGCTTTAAGCGAAAAGCTGAAGGCGATGGTGAAATCCTCCGGGCCGGTGCCGTTGTCCACCGCGCGAAAGGTCAGGGCGCCCGTCCAGCTCCGGAAATCGCGGTAGAGGGAGTAAAACTGTTGCTGCAACCGACCGTCCGCAGCGTCGAAATCGTGCTCCAGGCGCAAACCCCAGTTGTCGTTCAACCGGAAAAAAAATGTGCTGGTGATGAAATTATCGCCGCTGGCCCCATTGCCGAGAAAGTCACTGCGCAAATACCAGTGGCCCAGTCCCCAGCTCCAGCGTTCATTCGGCGTGAAGGTGACTTGATGAAATGCCAGATTCAGGAGCCCATCGTTGATGTCGTAACGCAATTGGGAATCCAGCGTAAGCCACGTGCGCGGCCGGAACGTGAGTTGGGAAAAAAGGTCATCGAATGTTTTTTGCGGCCCCGGTGCGCCAAGATTTAAAGCGTTCGTGCTGGTGTTCGGCTTGAGCCGCCAGTCCAGCATCACGTTCCAGTCCAGCAAATTCTGGATCTGCCCGCCCGCTGCGCCGTAGCTTCCGAGCGAAGGCGGGTCGCGCTTGGTTTGGAGCGTGTTGCGCAAGCCGAAACGGATGACGTTCTGGCTGTCAATCGAATCAATGTCGTTGTAGTCGGGAAATTGAATCGGAAGTATCTCCAGGCTGGGCAACTCGGAATCAAACTGGGGCAGTCGCGCCGGCGGCGTGCTGGGGTTGGGAACGAAGGCGTAATTTACCGACGGCTCGATGATGTGGCGCAAGCCGTCAATTTCGAGCAGTGAATTGGTCGCGCCCGCCCATAAGCGCGAGACTTTAAAAGAAGTTTCGACTCCGGTATTGAACACTTTGCGGTAGGTTTCGCTGTTCGTGCCACCCGGACCGCCTTCGTTGCTGTAATACGTGAACCGCCCGCCGACGCGCGGCGCGACGTTCAGCCAGCCGAAAAATTTCCACGGCAGGAGCACTTGTTGGTAGGTGTCGGCGCGCACGGCGGAATAATCGGGGAACGGTCCGCCGAATGGCCCGTTGGTATTGGCGAACAACTCGTTCGTGTTGGCAAATTCCTGCCGATAATAACCCGCCGAGCTTTCGCTCTCGTAAAAGACGGGCGTGTCGAACACGCGCTGCCGGAACCCGGTGAGTTTCACGTCAGGCAGCCGCTCGACCTGGTCGAAGAAATTGTTGACGCGCGGCGCGGCCTCGGCGTCAACGCTCCAGTTTTCCCAGTACTTGTTGGCCTCAACGAACGTGTTCGGCTGCGGATTTTCCGTGTAATCGCCTTCAAAAAAGTCGTGCAACATCAGCGGATCGCTCTGGTAATTCACGAGCGCTTTCATGTTCAGATTGGTAAACGGCGTTGCCTGCCAGGCAAAATAAAATCGTTGCCGGTTTTCGGGCATGTTTCCCAGGTTGGCGAAACTGTTTGTGTTGATGCTGGTATTGGGGTTCTGGTCGTGGAGATAATAATACTTGAACGCGAAGTCGCCCCAGCGGCCAAGCTGCAAATTCAAGTCCGGGCCGGCGCCCAAGCCGCGGCTTGCGTAGTAGTCCAGATGGATTTTTCCGTCCGTGTGGTCGCCCCAATACCAAGTGTAAGTGTTCAGCAAGTACGGCCCGTAGGCCGTGCGGTCGCCCGGGACAAAATTAAGATTGTTCGCGCGCTCGCTGAGATTGCGCTTGTAATACGGGAAATAAAGCGCCGGCACGCCGTCCGCGTAGACTACGGCGTTCCACATCTCGACGTATTTGCCGGGAACAATTTTTATGCGGCTGGCGCGTACACGAAACATCGGGTCACTGATATCGTCGGTCGTGACAAACACGTGGCGGGCGGTGTAGGTGTGGTTGGTCGTGTTGCCCGTCAAGTCCCGGCCGGAGGCGAACACGGGCGGTTTGCCGGTGCGGAATTCCTCGCTCTGCATCTGGTGCGTCTTGAAATTGTAGTTGATGTGTTCGCCGACCCAGATTTGGTCGCCTGACTCGATGCGCACATGGCCGTCGGCCACCACATCGCCGGTCTGCTCATTCAAACTCATGTTGTCGGTGGTGAGAAACGAGTCACCGTATTTCACATAAATGCCATTAGTGCCGTACCAGATGCCGTTCTCATAAAACACACTGCCCTCGACAACGTGGGGAATAATCAGATTGAGCGCTCCTACTTCCCAGGACTGTTCCTGTTGCGCCGAAGTAACAAAGGGGAAAACCGCGACAAAAAGAATCAGCGAGGCAATGGCGGGCCTTCGCCGCGCCGGAGTGTTGACCGCCACTGATTCACGCGAACCGCGGCTGTTTTTGGTTTGAGTGCGTGGAACACCGGCTACGGCCACGCAGGCGGGCAATCTTCTCATTCGGCGCGGCCAATTAAACAGAACGAACCGCGACTGCCAAGTGGATTTGATTTCGTCTCAGTCTTAATCCTGTTCTAAATCTTGTTCCGTCCTTAAATCGGTGCTCGCTCCGGCGTAATCCTGATCCCCTGCACCTGGTAGGATATTCCGGCAGGTTCGCAAGCGCCGTAGGCACGACCTGTTTGTAGAATCCGAATTCTCAAAGGCCAAAGCCCCGCCAGGGGCGGCATATTCGGGAAATCAACCTGCGGAAGATGTCTCCCTTGACAGAGCCGGGAAAATTTAAGGACATTTTTCTACAAAGATACCGCCCCTGCGGCGCGGGATGAACGCCATGCGAACGTCATGAAAATATCAGGGCCGGCCAGCCGCAAAATTGGTGGTCAACACGATTCGCTAAAAAGCGCAAGGCGATTGCTCTGAAAGCTCCGATTCAACTATCAATAAAAGTGAAATAGTGATTGACAAACGCTAATGGGCGGGACAGACTGCCACCTTTAGCGTATGTGCGAAAAGCGGGCAATCAGCGTCTCACCCGATTTCAGGCGCAACTGCGTCGGGGCCGTATTCCTGTTACTGACTGTTTCCTTCCTTCGCCGCCTGATTTTCCCCGACGGCCCGGACGACAATCCGGGGAAGAAAATCAACTCGTGAAAACGCGCGTTAAAAATCCATTCACTCGCCTCGGCGGCGTCTTGTGCGCAGCCGGGGTCCTGCCCGCATTGATTGCCAGCCTGGTCTTGATGCTGGCAGGTCGAGCCACGGCGCAAATTTTCACGACCCTGCATAGTTTCACGGTCGTCTCGGGTATTAATTCCAACAACACCAACAGCGACGGCGCCCTGCCGCAGGCCGGATTGATTGTGTCGGGCAACATCCTGTGTGGGACGGCAAATCAAGGCGGCGCTGCCGGCTATGGCACGGTGTTCACCGTCAACAACAACGGCATCGGTTTTACGAACCTGCATAGCTTTACTGGCGGCAACGATGGAGCAAATCCGGTTGGCGGATTGATTTTATCGGGCAACAGGCTCTATGGGACGGCGAATGAAGGCGGCAGTTCGGGCAACGGCACGCTGTTCGCCGTCAACACCGATGGCACAGGTTTTACCAACCTGCATAGTTTTACGGCACTTAACAATTTTACCAACAGCGACGGAGCTAATCCGCAGGCCGGATTGATTTTATCGGGCAGCACGTTGTATGGGACGGCGACCGGAGGCGGCAGTTCGGGCAACGGCACGGTATTCGCCGTCGCCACTAATGGCTTCGGTTTTACGAACCTGCATAATTTCACGCCAGATCCTTCGCCCGGCTTCACCAACAGCGACGGAGCCAGTCCTCGTGGCGATCTGGTTTTGTCGGGCAACACCCTGTATGGGACGACGTATGACGGCGGTAGTTCGGGCAATGGCACGGTGTTTGCGATCAGCACCGATGGCACGGTTTTTACCGACCTGCATAATTTCACGGCAACCTCCGGCTCTTTTTCCACCAACAGCGACGGAGCGCATCCGGCTGCCGGATTGGTTTTATCGGGCAACACCCTCTATGGAACGGCCTATCAGGGCGGCAGTTCGGGCAACGGCACGGTGTTCGCCATCAACACCGATGGCATGAGCTTTACCAACCTGCATGGTTTCACAGCGACCCCGTCTGGATTTAACGGCGACGGAGCTAATCCGGCTGCCGGTTTGATTTTATCGGGCAACACGTTGTATGGGGCGGCGTTTGCCGGCGGCGAATCGGGAATCGGCATTGGGGGCTGGGGGACGGTGTTCGCGGTCAACACCGATGGTGGGGAATTTAGGACCCTGTATAGCTTCACGACACCCTCTCTCAATAATGGCGCTTATACCAACAAAGACGGAGCGCGTCCGCAGGCGCGATTGATTTTATCGGGCAACTCCCTGTATGGGACGGCGACGGAGGGCGGCATTTCGGGCAATGGCACGCTGTTCGCCTTGAGTTGGCCGGAACTGACCATCATGCCTTCCGGAGCCAATGTAATTTTGACGTGGCCGACCAATGCCACCGGATTCAATTTGCAATCCGCCACGAACCTGGTTTCAACGGCGGTCTGGACTAATGTTGCTCCCGGTCCGGTCATCATCAACGGCCAGAAAACCGTGACCAATCCCATCTCCGGCCCGCAGCAGTTTTATCGGTTGAGCCACTAATCCAAAGGATCATCCCATGAAGACGCGCGTTAAAATTCCGTTGCTTCTGTCGCGGTGATGTCCGGGCTGGGACTGTTGCCCACCAGCCACGCGCCCGCCCAAAACTACACCGCTTGGCCCGTGACCCGCATTTCTGCCGGAGGGTTCACAATCGCACTGGAATTCCTTTCCCCGCCAGAAATTTCTTCACGTCGCCGACGGTGTATTCGCCAAAGTGGAAGACGCTCGCGGCCAAAACGGCGTCGGCCTTGCCTTCCAGCAGCACTTCGGCCATGTGCTCCAGGCTGCCCGCACCGCCGCTGGCCACCACTGGCACACCCACCGCTTCACTGATGCGCCGCGTGATGACCAAATCAAATCCCGCTTTCGTGCCATCGGCATCAATCGAATTCAAAACGATTTCGCCCGCGCCGAGCGACACGGCGCGTTTGGCCCATTCAACGGCGTCCAAACCGGTCGGCTTGCGCGCGCCGTGCGAAAAAACTTCCCATTTGTCCGGTGCTGCTTTCTTCGCGTCAATCGAAACCACAATACACTGGCTGCCGAATTTTTCCGCGCCTTCGCGGATGAGTTCGGGCCGGGCGAGCGCGCTGGAGTTGATGCTGATTTTGTCCGCGCCGGCGCGGAGCATCGTGTACATGTCGTCCACGGATCTGAGCCCGCCGCCAACGGTGAGCGGCATGAAACATTGGTCGGCGGCGCGTTCGATTACGTCCACCATCGTTGCCCGGCCGTGCGCCGTGGCGGTGATGTCGAAGAACACCATTTCGTCGGCACCTTGCTCATTGTAGCGGAGCGCGAGCGCGACCGGGTCGCCAACGTTGCGGAGTTCGCCCTTTTCGGCCTTGCCGAATTGGACGCCCCGTGTGACCTGCCCGGCGTGAACGTCCAGGCACGGAATGACTCTTTTGGCAATCATCACCAGCATTTTTACAGAAGAAAACGGAGAAAACAAAGGACTAACACGACGGGACTTTTACACAAGGAAACGAAGGAAACAAAACGGCATACAACCTCGTTTCTTCGTTCCCTTCGTCGGCTTCTGTGAAACTTTCACCTGTTGCTGTTGGCAGTGCTGACAAATTCCCGATGCAGCCGGGCATAAACGCCTTCCTGCCGCAGCAAACTTTCGTGTGTGCCGCGCTCCACAATTTGTCCCTGGTCCAGCACCAGCACCAGATCAGCCCGGCGGATCGTGCTCAACCGGTGCGCCACGATGAACGCCGTCCGCCCGCGCAGCAGGATTTCCAGCGCCCGTTGCAGCCGCGTCTCCGTCACCGTGTCAATCGCGCTGGTCGCCTCATCCAGCACCACGATGCGCGGATTCACCAGCATGGCGCGGGCAAAACACACCAGTTGCCGCTGGCCGAAGGACAACGCGGCGCCGCGTTCAGCCACCTGCGAATGCAAACCGTCTGGAAGCGCGTCCAGTAAATCGGCGCAATCCAGCGCCTCCAGTGTCGCGCGCACCTCGGCCTCCGTCGCCTCCGGTCGCGCGAACCGGATGTTGTCCAGCACGGTGCCGGAGAACAGAAAATTGTTCTGTTGCACGCTGCCCATTTGCGACCGCAACGATTTACTCGTGACCGTGTTCAAGTCCGTGCCGTCCACCAGCACGCGCCCGCCCGTTGGCAGGTAAAGTTTTTGCAGCAGGCCCACCAGTGTCGTCTTGCCGCTGCCCGTGTGCCCCACCAGGGCCACGTTCTGTCCCGGCTCGGCCACGAAGGAAATGTCCCGGAGTACGGGCCGCCCGGGCTGATACGCGAAGTTCACCTCCAGGAATTCAACGCGGCCTTTGATTTCTGGCAACGGTTTGGCGATGGGCGCGTCCGTCCACTCCGGCTTCTGGTCCAGCATCCGGAACAGCCGTTCCGCGCCGGCCATTGCCATGAACGCCTGGTTCATTTGATTGCCGATAGCCTGCACCGGATCAAAGAACAGGTTCGCCAAGAACAGGAACATCACCAGGTCGCCCACCTCCATGTGCAGCCAACCGTGCCAGTGCAACACGCCGTAGCCGCCCAGCAACGCCATCGCGCCGAGGAAAAGCTGGCTTTTCAATTGCAGCAACGGCACGAACACCGCCGACGCCTGCGCCACGCCGACGTTGTTCTCGCCATGCACGTCAATCAACTTACGGAAAAATCCCGCGTTCACCTCGTGCCGGACAAATGCCTGCGTCACCCGGATGCCGCTCACCGATTCGGCGAGCGTGGAAGCGACCCGGCTCCAGGATTCCTGCACGATACGCAGCCGCCGGCTCATCTCGCGCCGGTAGTTTTCGTTCACCACCCAGATGACTGGCGCCATGATGACCATCAGCGAAAACAGCTTCCAATCGTAATACGCCATCAGCGCTGCGGACGTCGCCATCTGCAATCCTTGCACCACCAGCACGAACGCCACGTCCTGCGCCCCGGCCCTCACGCTGTCAATGTCCGACGTCATCCGGCTGATGATGCGGCCGAATTTGGTCTGGTTGAAAAATGACATCGGCATCGTCATCAGCTTGCGGAACAAATCCGACCGCATGTCGTGCACGACGGCTTCACCCAGTTCGAGGGCGAGCCGCTGGCGGAAATGAAAACTCGCTATCGTGAACAGAGCCAGCGCCAGATAGCCCGCCGCGTACCAGAAAATCCCCGTCAAATCGCGGTGCGCAATCGGCCCGGTAATGGTGCGGCCAATCAGCCACGCCAGCGCGGGCAACTGCAAACCGCGGATGAAGGTCAAAACGAACAGCCAGTTCCGCTTGGCCGCGTACGGTTTGGTGTAATGAAAAATCCGGCGGATGAGCGCCATCTGCAACGGCGCCTTGTCCGCTTCGCGCTCCTCCATCGGATTGTAATAAGTAATCGCCTCCCGCGCCGACAGGTCGTCTTTCGCGGCAGGGTTCGGCGATTTGATTTTTGGTTCCTCACTCATTTCCGATGGTCCGACGCTTCGGCGTTCGATGTTGAATGTTGATTGTTTCCTCCGTCGCGCTGCGCGCTATGGAGAACAGGCGATGTTCCCATTTCCTGTTCACTTCGCCCTTCATCCAGGTCCATGATTTGCAGCAAGGCCGTTTCGCGATAAAGCCCCGGCCAGCGCACGAGTTCCGCGTGCGTGCCCGATTGCGTCAATTGCCCATCCTCCAGTACCAATACCAGATCCGACCGCCGCAACAAACTCAGCCGGCTCGACACCACAAACGTCGTCCGTCCCGCCATCGCCTCACGCAACGCCGACACAATCTCGTTCTCGGTCCGCGCATCCACCGACGCCGTCGGGTCGTCCAGAATGAGGATCGGCGGTTGCAACAACAAAGCCCGCGCCAGAGCCAGCCGCTGACGCTGTCCGCCGGACAAATCCACGCCCGATTCGCCCAACACCGTTTCGTATCCTTGCGGCAATGCAGTGATGAACTCGTGGGCTGATGCAATCCGCGCCGCCCGTTTGATTTGTTCCATCGTCGCGTGCGGATGTCCGAACGCGATGTTCGCGGACACGGTGTTCGAGAACAGGAAACTTTCCTGATACACAATTCCGATTTGCCGCCGGAATGCGTCCAGGTCCAAATCCCGCAAATCTTTTCCGTCGGCCAGAATGCGGCCGGCGGTCGGGTCATAAAAACGCGGAATCAAACCCAGCAAGGTGCTCTTGCCCTCGCCGGTCATTCCGAAAATGCCGATGATTTGCCCGGGCTTTGCCTCGAATGACACGTCCGTCAGCACCGGCTTATCCGGGTGATAACCAAACGTCACCTTTTCGAAAGCCATCCGGCCCGTGAGCCGGGGCGGCTTGACGGCGTCCGGCCGGCTCTGCACTTCCACCGGCGTGTCCATCACCTCGAACACGCGCCGCGCCGCTGCGAGACTCTGTTGCACGGAGTTCGCGATGGTTGAGAGGGTCGCCACCTGCCCGGTGAATTGCTGGAGCAATCCCGCGAAGACCACCAGCCCGCCGCCCAATGGGATTTTCCCCCGCGCATACAGCCAGCCGCCGTAAGCGAACAGAATCACCAGGCTCATTTGCGATAACATCTGCGTGCCCGGCGTGAATACCGACAAATCCCAAAATATTTTCCGTTGTTGCGCGGACACCAGGTCGTTTGCCCCCTCGAACCGCCGGACCTGATACGGTTCCGCGGCGAACCCTTTCACGGTTTGCATCCCGCGCACGCTTTCGCTGAACAGCAGAACCATGTTGTCCGTCAACTCGCGGTTGCGCAGGTAACCCGGCCGCAGCCGCGCCGAGTAGAAATGTGCCAGCCACCCCAGAGGCAACGACACGCACAGGCACGCCACAGTCAGGGACGGCTGGATACGCCACATAAAAAACGCATACGCCGCCAGCGTCAGAATCATGGTCGCGCCCTGCAACAACACGCCGTCCACGAACAACCGCGTGTTCTGCACGTCGCCCGTCACCCGGTTGAAAATCGAATTGGAACCGTGCAGGTCGAAGAAACTGAAGCTCAACCGTTGTAATTTGGCGTAAAGCTGGGCGCGTAGTTCCGGCACGATTTCTCCCTGCGTCAACCGCGCGGTAATCATGTTGTAGGAATAAGTGAGCGCCGCACGCAACAACGCCTGCGCCACGATGGCCAGTGCCAGCGCCGTGACAATTTGCAACGCCGACCACGCGGCCGGCGGATGCCAGCCGAATGGATACACGGGCGGCGACAGCGACGGGTCGAGCGCGTAGCGGATGACGTCAATCACCACCCCCAACAATTTGAGACCCACAATGCCGAGCAACAGCAGCACCACGCTCAACGCCAGCGACCACAGGCAATCCTTGCGGAAACGCCACGCCAACGCCGTGAGCCGGCGAACGAGTTCCCGGGTGGGATACCGTTCGTCGGCTTGCCGGGCCGCAGCTTTGGAGCGCAGGCCGGCGGGCGGTTGATTGACTGGACCAGACGTTTTCAGAACGTCCAATATGTCGCAGCTTGAAGCGGCAATCGAATAAAAATTGATGGAGAACAAATTCGACCACTGATATATGCTGATGAACGCTGACAAATTCCAGGTGGGGCGAGCGCCGATCGCGCCGTAGCCTGGCAAGGCTGATACTCGCGAGCCGGTTCACCGCCGAAATTCATTTACTTTGGCGTCTGCGGAAATATATTTCGGGTTCGGGTTGCCGACGTGGCGGAACTGGCAGACGCGCTAGACTCAAAATCTGGTATCCGTGAGGATGTGTGGGTTCGACCCCCTCCGTCGGCACCATCACGATCCCGCTTGCGTCGCTGTGCTTGTTTGTGATGATAGATGTGTATCTTTAGATGCCGCCAAAACCAAATAAAGTTATGAAAAAAATGAGCCTCCTCATAGTAGCTTTGGGTGTTGCCACCCTGTTTCAAGGCTGTGAGAACCGGAACAACAACACGGCTGATACCGGGGCGCAAAAAAAATTACGCCTGGCCTTTGTTGCCCACGGGGCGGACGATTATTGGTCCATGGTGCGTCTGGGTTGCGACAGTGCGGTGCGGCAACTCGGCGATGTGGATTTGGATTTTCGCACTCCCGTGGACCACACGGCGGCGGCGCAGAATGAAATTTTAAGCAATCTGGTTGCGAGCGGCGTTAATGGCATTGCCATCAGCCCGATTGACGCCGAGGCCCAAACGGACTTTTTGAATTCCATCGCTACCAACACGCTTTTGATCTGTGCCGACAGCGACGCGGAAAAAAGCAAACGGGCCTGTTACATCGGCACGGACAATGTCGCCGCCGGAGCGCAGGCCGCCGAACTGCTCAAATCCGCGTTGCCCCGAGGCGGCAAGATCATTCTGTTCGTCGGTTATCCGAAGGCGCAGAACGCGAGAGAACGTATCCAGGGCATCAAAGACGGACTGGCCGGATCGAACATCCAGATTATTGACACGCTCGCGGACGAAAGTGAAAGCACGCTGGCACTGAAAAACGCCCAGGATGCGCTGGGGAAGTATCCTGACGTGGCGGGCATGGTCGGCCTTTACGACTACGACGGGCCGGCAATCCTCAGCGCCGTCCGTAGCGCCGGCAAGGCGGGGCTGGTGAAAATCGTTTGCTTTGATGAGAACAGCGATACGCTGGCCGGGATCACCGCTGGCGACATTTACGGCACGATTGTCCAAAAGCCTTTCTTAATTGGCCAACAAGCCGTCTTCTGCATGGGCAGGTATCTTCGCGGCGACAAAGGGCAGTTGGCCGGCGGGAAGATTTTGTTTCGCGCGCGCGCCGTCACCAAGGACAACGTCATAGATTTCCTGATCGCGCGAAAAACCTGGCTGCGGTAACCGGGGTGACAGGAATTATCCATCCAGCCGGTCAAACGCGCTCCCGGCAAAGCCACTCGCAGTGAGGCGGGCAACCACCCGCCCCCTTGTTCATGAGCGGGCATTTCACACGACCTTTTGCGTCTCGTTCGGGTTTTGGAAGCGCGGAGGTGAATCCTTCCTGAAGCCGGGCGGCTGATTCCTTGTGCTTTGGGTAAACCAATAGTCATGAACCGTCACGCTGGCAGTTTCAGGACCCATGGTGGGAACAGCAGTTAGACGGCGATTGGAAGCTGGAAGCATTTAAATGAGACAACTTCTCAAGGAAGGCACAAACAGTCTTTGCTTCCGGTGCAACGGACTCGTTGGGAAGTGAAAATCGGTGCCGAACACGCCGGTGCCGCTGACAAGCGGTGTTTTGAGATTGCGAAAAGGCTTGGAAATCCATGCGGCGGGCATAAAAATATGAAAACCAGGAACCACAGCTCGTTCATGACATGAACGACAAATCAAATGGGAAATCCCGGCTTATTCAGCCAGGCGTCAAAAAGCAAACCCCACTCACTATGAACACGTCTTGGTTTTCCTCCGGCAAATCCAACCACACATCCGACGACCTGAAAGTCTGTCCTGTAACCGGGCGCATTCTCAAGCCGGCCCGCCGGCGAAATTGGCTGGCGTGGGGGTTTTGGGGCATGGGCTTGGTTTCGCTGCTCTGGTTTTTGGTGCGGGTCATCCCCAAGCCGAGCCGCGCGGCTTATCCGTGTCAGCGCGTGGCCTTTCCCGTGGCCAGCAGTTTTGTGGTTTGGGTGATGGCGCTGCTGGGTTCGACTTTTGCCTGGCGCAAATCGCGCCGTCGCAGTTCGCAATTTTGGATGGCTTGTTTGTGGGGGTCGGCGGCTCTGGCTCTGGGGGCGTTCGTGGTGGCCAATCTGCCGACGGTGCGCGCGTGGGCGGGAAATCCGCCGCATGGCGTGTTGGGCGCGGCCAAAGGCATTTTTCCCGGTCGCGTGGTCTGGGTGCATGCGCCGGACGCCACCAGTTGGAGCGGCTACACTTCCACCGAGCATTGGTATGAGACGAACCACACCGACTTGTCGGTGGTGGATGTCATGTTGTCGGAGGCGTTGCAATCGGTGGGCGGCGGAAGCTCGGATGCCGGTTCGTGGGACGCCATTTTCAAATATTTCAACTCGAACCACCGCAAAGGCGCTGTCGGCTATCAGGCGGGCGAGAAGATTGCCATCAAGATCAACCTGACCACCTGCAATGCCCGCGGCGGGACTCAGATGGTGGACATTTATGGCACCTACGAGAAGCAAGACAGCTACAGTGACGGCCACTGGCGGAATACCATTGACACTTCGCCGCAATTGCTGCTGATGCTGCTGCGCCAGCTCGTTTACACCGTGGGAGTCAACCAGACCAACGTTTATCTGGGCGACCCGACCGGCAATTTCCCGAAATATCTCTGGGACAAGCTGCACCCGGAATTTCCGAACGTGAATTATTTTGATAATTACGGCGGACAGGGCCGGATGCGCACGGAGTATTCGGCGGTGCCGTTCAACTGGAGCACCACCAACGCCATTGGCAAGGTGCAGGATTACATCCCCGTGCCGTTCGCCGTGGCCGATTACCTGATCAACGTGGCGGTGCTGAAAGGCCACAGCCTGGGCGTCACGCTCTGCGGGAAGAACCTTTACGGTGCGCTGCTGCGGTGTCCGGACGGCTATTTCCGGGACGCCTACGGGAAGGACCAGGGGGGCACGCTGAATTACGTCAGCCTGCACGCCAGCGGACCGGACCCCGGCGTGGGCGGAATACCAGGCCTGGGACACTACCGGGCGATGGTAGATTTGATGGGGCACCCGGCGTTGGGCGGCAAGACGTTGCTTTACATGGTGGATGGTTTGTACGGCGGCTATTTCTGGGATTCGCATCCCCGGTTGTGGAACATGGCGCCGTTCAACACCAACTGGCCGTCCAGCCTGTTTATGTCGCAAGATCCCGTGGCGATTGACTCGGTGTGCTACGATTTCCTGTTAAATGAATGGCCGAACGTCGTGAGCAACGGCAGCGACAGTCCCGGCAACGCGCTGCAGGGCGGAGCCGAGGATTATTTGCATGAGGCGGCCCTGGCTGACAATCCGCCTTCGGGCACCTTTTACGACCCCGCCAAGACCGGGACCCGCCTGGCAAGCTTGGGTGTGCATGAACACTGGAATAATCCGATTGACAAACAATACAGCCGCAACCTGGGCACCGGCCAAGGCATCGAATTGGTGGCGCTCAACGCCTCGCGTCCGAATGCGATACTGGCCATCAGCCAGGCGGGAACTCAGGCAATTGTCTCCTGGCGAGGCTCGCTCTCCGGTTACAGCCTGCAAAGTGCGACCAACCTGACACAGCCGGTTTCCTGGTCAGACGTGGGGATTTCACCTGCGCTGGTTCTGGGACGAAACACCATCACGAACAATGTCTCGGGCACGAATCTGTTCTATCGCCTGATTAAGTAATTCCCGGACCAAACCGTCTATGTCCACACGAAATGTCAGAACGAATATTCTAAAGGCGCTGAAGCGCCTGCGAGCCGAGACCACCGCCGAGCTGGACGCCTCGCTCCCTGCCATTTCGTACAAAGTCTTCACAGGAGAGCTGCAAAAGTGGTAAAGCAACCGGGAATGCCTGTTTTCCAAAATGAGTCGGCTGGTGTTCTCAATGATTATTGGTTGCCTTGCCCGGCGATTGTTCTACGATCCCGGCACAAGGTCAGTCGCAAAGACATTGTCGAGAATTTGATTTATCGAATGTGAACCACAAAAACGGAGTCCAGCTGTCATGAAAACAATGAGTCCCACACTCTTGTCCATCGCCCTGATTTTTGGCACGGCGGTGTTCGTCAGCAATCAACCAGCAACCGCTCAGTCACCACCGGCGGTGCCGTCGGATGAACTGCCCCCCGGCAGCGAAGTGCTCACGCGCGGCCCGGTTCACGAGGCGTTTGCCAAGCCGGTGACGACCGACCCGCAAGCGCCGCTGGTCGTGACGCAACAGCCGCCGGACGCGTTGCAGGAAATGCCACCCGCCGAAAAACCCGCCGGCGCGAACATCGTTTGGGTGCCCGGCTATTGGGCGTGGGACGAGGACCGCGGTGATTTCATTTGGGTAAGCGGCTGCTGGCGCAATGCGCCGCCCAACACTTACTGGGTACCGGGCCATTGGCTGCAACTCGACAACGGCTGGGAATGGATTTCCGGTTTTTGGGAACCGATAACCGACCAGCCACAACAGGGAATTGAGTATCTGCCCGCCCCGCCGCCGTCGTTTGAGGTCGCGCCCGCGGGAACGCCACCCACACCGGATCAAATCTGGGTGCCGGGATGCTGGTATTGGGTTGATGGCCGATACGTCCAGCGTCATGGTTACTGGATCGCGCCGCAGGTCGGCTGGGTCTGGGTGCCGACGCATTTCGCGTGGACACCGCGGGGCTACATCTTCTGCCAGGGCCATTGGGATTACGACCTGGATAACCGCGGTGTGTTGTTCAGTCCGGCGTTTCTGCCGCGCGACGTGCGCATAAGAGCCGGGTTCGTTTTTTGTCCGGGCATTTGTGTGGACCTGGGGATGCTGCAGGTGAACCTCTTTGTCAATCCGCGCTACAACCACTATTGTTTCGGCGATTACTACGATGCCGCCTACCAAAGCGCGGGCATCTATCCGTGGTATAAATGCCAGACCATTCACTCGTGGTATGACCCGTTGTTTGTCTATGACAAATGGCACTTTGGGAAGACGGATTCCGGTTGGGCCAAGCGGCAAGCGCAGGAATTCAAGGCGCGCCAGCGCGACCCCGATTTGCGCCCGGCCCACACTTACACCGAACTGCGAGCCCAGTTCGACCGCCTGCCCGCTGCCAAACGTCCGGAGCGGCCATTGGCGGAATCCGTGAAAGTCTATGCCGCCTCACAGTCCACGCCGGTGAGGTTCGAGCGCATTGATACTGCCGAACGCCAGCAATTCGCCGTGAAGTCCACCGAAGTCCGTGACTTCCGTAACCAGCGCAGCCAATGGGAAGCACCAGCGCGCCAACCCGCGGTTGCACCCGCCACTCACCCGGAACCCCGGACGGAGAAGAAAGTTGAATCTGCACCGCAGGCCGTCCGCCCGGGGCCGAGCGCGGAAACCAAACCCGCACCCGAGCCCGTCAGCAAACATACGACATTCGTGGCGGCGGCCAAACCAGCGCCGAAGGAAATCAAGCCGGTGAAGAGCGCGCCCGCGCCGCAAGTGCGTGTCACCCAGCCGGAGCGCGAAGTGGTGACGAACCCGCTGGTCACGCCCAAGCCGGCAGAATCGCGCTACATCGCCAAGACAGCGCCGTCTGCTCCCGCCTCGGAAAATCTCCGCGCCAGCGCGCCCGCGAGATCTTCGGGAAAGAATCCACCGAACCAAGGAGAGTCCAATAACCCTCCGGGTAAAGACCGGCAGAAATAAAAACGGCAAATCCAGCCGCAAGGGTGAAAGCTTTTTGATTGCCACCGTGGCGAGTAGGTCCACGACGCCCGCACTCAACTTTTTGAGTGCGCACTTGCGTAGGACATCAACAGGAAGTCTCTATCCCACAACCAACTTGTACCTGTGGCTGCTGGCAACCGCATATCGGTTTCAGACGTCATTTGTGACGCCAAAAATTCAGACGTTCATAGGAATGTAAGTCTTTCCACGTCTCGAATTGCCAAGCGACATTTTGATGGAAAAAGTTCTCTCTTTGGAATTGAAAAGGAGGTTTTGCAAGTCCGGCAGTTTGGTGAGCAGTTCCTGGCGCAGCGCTCGTTCTACCACGATGTGGCCTTCTTTATTCCAGTGTATCTCGGTTGGAATGTTGAGGAACAGATTCGAGGGGTCTTTCTCCTCCCGGAAGGCCTGCGTCAGGGGAATCACCTAGACCCCGCTAAGACTGCCGTATCGGTCATTCAGCAACCGCTCCAGTCGGTTCTCGATAGGAAATGGCCCCCGAAACCGAACGCCGTTCTTCGGATCTGGCGAGCACATTGCCTCCCAGGGATTCGCCGCCAGAAACAACGGAACTTTATGGTCCTGGCACATTGCCACGATCTGATCTATGTGCGGCATCATCAGTGCCTCCATCTGCAGGCTTTCGGCAACAGCCGGTTCCTGAGCAAATGTCTGAATCAAACTCGTCCGAGAGGCTGAGAGGCAGATGTAATGATAGTGCACGTCCGCCGGCTTGAAAGCGCTGACGATGGAAAGGGGATTCAGAACGTTGTAAATGGCCAGATGCCTGAGGTTCATCCAACTGTCAAATTGGCCGAGCAGCGCACCGTAGGCGTCGTCAATGGCATGGTTCTGATCGGTCATTTTTGCCAGGTTAAATTGCCAAGCGTCTCCGTTGAGAAGGTCGTCTTGGTAGACCAGGTCGTCGGCTGGATCTGTTTGATCGACAAAGACCGTGACCGCGCAATAAGAATTCGTCGCCAGTGCGGTCCGCACGATGTTACGGTAAATGACAGGGGAATAGCTGGAGGTTGCGAGCACATCGACGGCGACTCGACTGCCGAGATTTGTCTGCAAGAGATTTCCAAACCTCTGGCTTGTTCCAACGCCCTGACCCATGGCGAAAGAGTCGCCGACGACCATGATCCGCGGCAGATGGGGATCGGAACGCTGCGGAAAGTTGAGATGGAATATACCGTCACCGATGTGATGGAACGTGGGATCCGGGCGCAGCAGGCGGAGGGTGTTCCGCTCGTCTTCGAGTCGCGCCTCGAGACGCCATGGCACCGCTGCCGGAGAGAGTGCACGTGTAGCCGCCTCAACCAGGAGTAAACCAATAATCCCCGCAACCGACATTGTCACCCATGAGTTGAACTGCTTGCCGAGTTTCATCTCATTGCAGTCCCACATTGAGGCGGGAAGTTGGCAGAAGGATGACAGAGCTTAACCACGTCCTTCCCAGCTTGACTTACTTTTGGAATAATGACAATCGTATTTCATCAGGACCTTCCCCAGTTTTGGAAAGACGGGGTTGTTGCCTCTCAAATTGCCTCGGAAAATTGGGGATAAATTATCCCCAATTTTCATTTTACCGTTCCCAGATGTTGAATCCTCAAACCCGTTGAAAACAAACGGGATTATTCAATTCCAGAAGAAAAACCGGGGATAGTCCTGTATTTCATGGTTGTGCTTACAGCACGCCGATGGAGATTTAGCGATCCAGGGTCGCCAGCAAAAGAATCGCGTTATTTTTGCGCGTGGCACGTTGATCCCGGGGTTCCGAAACCTGAATCGGAAATATGAACACGAATCGTTCGAGCGTATCCGGAACGAAGTGGTCCATACAGTGGATCGCGGTGTTGGCCGCGGCGATGGTCTGGCTCAACGGCTGTGCCAGCACGGGATACCACAAGAGTGATGCGGCGGCCCGGAATTCGCACGCGGCCGCCTCGAAGGTCGAGACCGAAAGCCAGGAGCTGGACGCGACCCTTGGGGGCGTTGAACGGCCTGGTGAATCAGCCGTCCGCGGATGCCAGACCGCAGTTCCAACAATTCAGTGCGGCCCTCGACCAGTTGGCCGCCTCGGCCAAACGAACCGGCAGGAACGTCCACCGCATGTGGCAAAACCGCGCCGCTTATTTTCAAGTCTGGGACCGGGAAATTGCGGACATCAAGGACGAAGACATTCACAACCGCAGCCAGGCGCGCAAAGCGGAAGTCAGCACTCAATTCTATGAGGCCACGCAACAGTCTGACGCCGCGCAGAAAGGCTTGCGGCCCTTGGTGGCCTGCCTGCAGGACATCCGCACGGCCCTCAGCGCCGACCTGACCCGGCACGGGTTGCTGTCGTTGCAACCGTCCGTCAACCTCGCCAATGACAACGCGCGCGAGGTGCTGGCGCAGGCGGCCACCAAATTGGACGCGCTCAGCGCCCCAATGGCTTCCTTCCGGGTGCGGGAGGCACAGCGACCACGCGGAAACGTCACATCGAAGTGAAGGGTGCGGTGACCATCCACCTCGAGTGCCATCCGATGTGGCCGCATCCCGAAAATCAAACCCTCCGCTGTCCTCAGACAGGAACTATGGCGGGCAGGCGATGGAGGAAAAACAAATAATATGAAGGGCAGGGCACAGAAGGTAAACGACACGCACGCTTGTTTCTTTCTACGCTCTCCAGGGACACCTCATCTGGCTTCGGCCCTTTTCTTATCCCCCAGCCTTGTGTCCACGGTTTGGCTTAAAACTTGAGATTCTTATTTCAATGATGGAATCCACCGTGCCAGCCTCCGCCCCAGCGACCGCCCCATCCAAAGGAGATTGCGACCGGCGGCCACCAATAGCCGTAATAAGGGTAATAATAATACGGGTAAGCAGGATACGGATAGTAATAGACTGGCGCGGGCTGAACGGTCGTGACTGTCGTCACGGCGTAGTTCGTCGGCGATTCGGAGGCGGCCTCGCTCGCCCCCTTGGGCGACCGGGCAATGGTGTACGTCCGTGTCACAATCTTGGTCGCCACCGGCGGACTGGCCGCCGGATGGTTGCCCCGCTTGATTATGGCGTTGATGACATTCTCGGAAACACCCTGCTGTTTCAGATAAATAATTTGAGCTGCGTCCAAATCGCAGTCGCCCTGTGAATTCTGAACGAAGGAGATGATGGTGGTTTCACCCACGTTCGCCTTGGAGAGCTGAAGGACTTGTTCCGCGACGGAAGACAGTTGCGGTACGGTCTGACGGGCAACGGTGTTTTGCCCTCCGGTGGCATCCTGTGCCGGAAGGTTTCCCGCCGCGAGTGTCAGGGCAGCGGCGATGCCCACGGCCAGAAACGGCCTTTGAAAAACGCTCGTTTTCATAAAATCAATCTTTCTCTTCATTCAACACCTTAAATCTGCGCCGGTTGCCTCAACTGTCAACCTGTTCGCTTAGGGGGTACCCTTTAACGTCTTCCGTGCAGCCTTTCAAAACTTTCGACATTCGTGGCTCGCGTCCCCTCTGGCCGACGCCAGATGCGCTGGCCATCTTTGTACACTTCCCGAACGCGGTGAAATGGCACGCGATGAATCCGACCTTCCTCATCCACCAATCGGAAGGCTTGCGGGTCATCGTGCAGAAAACTGACTCGTGCAAATGGGACCACGAGGATGCGTTTCTCGACCCGATCGAAGTAACCCAGCTCAAAATTCCCGCGCGCAAATTCCGCATCCCACCGGATGCGGTTCAGCAGTTCATGAATAGGCGCCTGCCGCATAGTCACCAACGCCGCCCCAGAAACCAGCCGCCCGCTTCAAGATCGTGTTTCAACAGATACGCGCGTCCGTCGGCAGCCCGCACTTTGAAATAATCCGCGCGCGGCCATTCGGGTGTGCTTTCGATCTGGTGCCAGCGGTCCAGGACTTCCTCCACCTCGACGGGCTGTTCATCGTGAATGAAGCGGCGCGGCGTCTCGTCGGCCTTCGTACCGGCGTAACATTCGACCTGGATTGGGATGAGTTTCATCTGCGGACGTTTCGGCAACGGTTACCCCGGCATCCGCGCGCAGGCACACTCACAGTTTGTAACCGATCTGGCGCAGGAATTTCCTTCGCCATTCGATGTCCGCTTCACCTTCAACACCCTTGGGCGGCAGGCCATCCACGACCCCCGCGATGCCGCGGCCCTGGTCGGTTTCCGCAACCAGCACCTGGGCCGGATTGGCCGTGGCACAGAAAATCCGGCACACCTCCGGCACCATTTTGACCGCATTCAGCACGTTGACCGGATAAAAGCCTTCACCGAGGAAGAGAATGAAACTGTGTCCGGCGCCGATGGCCAGGGCGTTTCTTCGGGCCAGTTCAATCATAGCCGGGTCGGTCCCGGTGCAGCGCACCAGGCATTTGCCGGACGACTCGCAAAAGGCCAGTCCGAACTTGATGCCGGGCACGGTACTCGCCAGCGCTTCGTGGATGTCCTCCACCGACTTTATGAAATGGGTCTGGCCGAGGATGAAGTTGACAGGTTCGGGTTTCTCGATCTGGACCGCGGTGAGTTTGGGTTCCATAGTAATGGCAAGGTTGCTCTGTTGAGGCGTCCGGTCAAGCCGGTTTCTTGTTTGTTCAAGCCGCAAAACACCCCGATTGGTGGTTAATTCTTCCGGGTCTCAAACACCACCGTCATTGTGTGAACCGGGTCACCCATCATTTCGTCTGTGGGCAATGTCGCATCCGGTTTTAGTTCCACAGTGAAGTGTTGCGTCGCGGCGTCATATTGAACCGGGCCCGCTTTGCCAGATAAAGCCGTCACTTTGGGTGCGCTGGCGGCATAACCATGCAGGATGACCGACTCCTCGGTTTTCGCGAAGATGACGTCAACGGTGAGCTTGCCAGGCTCGTCCCGCAGCGAGGCGATACGTTGCTTGCCAGTGGATGCAAACTTGTCCGCGTCTCCGAGGAAGGCGACCCCGCTTTTGCCCACCGGCGCCACCTCATAAAACGCGCTGGCCTGAACGGCGAGCGGAGTGGAGAAACTTTCGCCGGCATTCAGGCGCCGGGCGCTGCGAGCGAAATAGTCATACACATAGACCCCGGTTTTCAGACCCAACTCGGATGGCGAGAATCGCACTTCAACCTTGCCGGCCTTTGAACGGTTGAACGCAAAAACATATCCAGTTTTCAATCCGTTGTGATCGGTATAAGTGCTGGACACCAGCGGCGCCTCGACGTGTTGCGCATCCGCAATATAACTCCGGTCCAGTGGCAGGAGGGAAACATCCGGCTTGACGATAACGCCGTCCGCACGGACGGCTTTCAAGAGATTGCCTTTGTCTTCAGTCCCAATGGCGTCACCGATGCCGACCGGTCCGGCGGAAAGCGTGGCGAGCAACAGATTATTGGTTTCCACGCTCCGAAAAACATCGGCCCAGGGCCAGATGCCCATGGCGGCAGCCAGCCGGGAGGTGTAAAGGAAATCGTTCCATTTATCGGGATTGAACCGGTCAACGCTGGTGCGGATGGTGGTGAGGTTGCCGTAACGGCTGCCTTGCAGGAAATGACACGGGTAAGGCATGGAATATTGAAGCGTGATGCCCCGCTCCTTGCAGGCCCGCGCCATATTGTCCAGAAATGCCGTGGCCGTGTCGAGGTTGCTGCTGAAGGCCGGCGAATATTTGTAAATGCGGTCCAGCCAGTCCTGTTCGTAGGTGACAACGCCGGAAGCTTTGAGGTAAGCGGCAATGTTGTCCCACCATTTTGGATCCACGGCCGCCAGTCCGGAGATTTTGTATTGCTGAAGATACGGGCTGGCCGGATCAATCCAGCGATTATGAGTGACGAGCGGCAGGCCGATGGATTTCTGGAACGCGGCCAATCCGTTCGGGAAAAGATTGGTGTGGGCCTTGTATTCCAGCAGACCGCCGTAGCGGTTCCATTCGCCTTCAGGCAGTGCCGGGGCCTTCGTTTTGCCCAATACGCCGTCGGGCCCGGTAAAACTTTTGTAATACCACCAACTGTCCAACTGGAGGTAGCGAATCGGAATTTGCTCCTGCCGGTAACGCTCGACGAGCGTCGCGAGGGTCCCGGCATAGCCCTTGTCCGTGTCATAGTTGTAATAGTAGGCGGCGCCGTTATCGGTCCAATAGCCGAGATATTTCAGAACAATGTCAGCCTCATTGCCGGGCCGGTTCGCGTCTTCCAGCTTCAGCAAACTGCGTCCCCACAAATCCCAGGTGCGGTTGATTCCATGTCCAAACGCCAGGAGGGTTTGCTGGGTGAAACCGGCCGGCAGACCGCGCAATTTCGGATTCAAGCCGCTGGCGACTTGATGCCGGCCATCGCCGAACATCCTGGCCACCATGAAATGCGAGGCGGGCGAAACCACGAGCGAGTGGGCGTGATCATCGAACAACAACCACGGCGTGGACACGTCACTGGCTGCAAAACACGGTGGCGCAAAATTATCCTGTCCGTAGCTGAAAACGTGCAGCTCGGCCGGCATAGTAGTGAAGGACGGAAACGGCGCCGGCGCCTCGTCCACCGCCAGGCTGCAAGTGTCGGCAAACAACACCAGCGGAATTTGGTCATACAGACGGATTTGTCCTCGCATCGGCGATTGCTCGCTTTGCCATTCAAAAGTGATTTGCTGGAAGCCGCCGATGGCGTCACTTCCGCGGCTTGCCGCCACGTTCGCAATTGGAACTTCAAAATGGCCGGCGAATTTCCAGGCGGGATTTCTGGTGACAACCTCGTAGTTGCCGGTAGTTTCGCCCACGCGCACGGACAAGCCATTATTCGGCGCGGAAACAACGGTCGCGGAAGCGTGAACGCCGCCCAACCAGAGTGTCAGCAAAACGGCACCGGGCAGCCGGGCTGCCGGAGCGAAAAAATTTAGTTGCGACATGGCTGCAAACCAGAGAGTTGTAAACAGAATTACCCGGAAAATCAGCAATATTTTCAGGAAGTTGCGCTGACGGGACGGCAAATCCTCACCGCCTCTGATCGGCAAGTCTTTAATCAGCTGGATTTCCAAAAGGGCACGTCAAAAAGAGTTTTGATATTTTTATGTAATCTGTCAGGCTGCAACTGCGTCTGTTGACAATGACGGACAAATTCTACCAGCAGTTGGATGAAGTCATTGTTTAAAATCGTTGTTTTACTGTGTGCGTTCGCCGGCGCGGCCTTGTCCCTGCGCGCCCAAATGGCGGTTCCGCCTCCGATGCCCGCGTATCAACCGCTATCCGCCGCGCAGCTTGACCAGTTGTTGGGGCCAATTGCGCTTTATCCCGACCCGTTGATTGCCGAAATCCTGCCGGCGTCCACCTTGCCCACGCAAATCGTGCTGGCCGACCGTTATGTCAGCGGCGGCGGCGACCCGAACCAGATTGACCAACAGCCGTGGGACGCCAGCGTCCAGGCGTTGGCCCGATACCCCAGTGTTTTAAAATGGATGGATGACAACCTGGATTGGACAACGGAGCTGGGACAGGCGTTTCTCAACCAACAGCAGGACGTGATGGATTCCATTCAACGGCTGCGCCAGTCGGCCTACAACATGGGCAACCTGCAATCCACGCCGCAGCAACAGGTGATGAATGACGGCGGCGACTTTGAAATTGTGCCCGCAAATCCGCAAGTGATTTATGTGCCGGTTTATCAACCGGACGAGGTTTATTATCAAAGCGGTTTTAGCCTCACCTTCGGCCTCGGCCTGCCAATTGGCTTATGGCTGAATTGCGATTTCGATTGGGCGCACCACAATATCATCGTCTGGAACCATAACCATCCGCGTCCGCCCAATTGGTGGCACGAGCCGCCACGGCAGCGAAACCCGGGTCACTCGACGGTCTGGCATCCGGAGCGTCGTACAGGCGCAATCGTGGTGAATCGGGGCGATCGGGGCTGGGGCGTTCCGAACAACCAACCCGTGGTTGCGACCGTAAGCCGGTCCGTGTCCGATTCGGCGATGCCGCGCCGGACACCGGCTCCCGCTGCCCGGCCGGAAGCGCCGGTGACCCGAACGTCGGTACCTGTCACCCGGCCCGCGCCAGCCCCAGTTCGACCTGTTGAACCCATCAACCGGCCGGAATCGAACGGCGCGTTTATCGGCGTTCAGAGCGCGCACGACACCAGAACGTATAGCGACCGTGGCCAACAAAGCCTGCAAACAGTCACCCATTCAGCACCGGTTTCACGGCCGGCGCCGGCGTCACATCCGGCGATGCCTTCCGGCGGCGGTGGCGGTGGGCATGGTTCTGGCCCCTCGAGGCACTGACTTTTTTTATTCCCGTGATTTTCAAAAAATTTTATTGCCGATGAAAATGAACTTGCACACGTGGTGGTATCAGACCTGGCTGCTGGTGTTGGGGCCGGGTTTGGCATTGCCGGTTTGTGTTTCCGCGGCGGATGAACAGACCTTCGCGACGCCGCAGGACGCCGTCAACGCCCTGGTGGCGGCGGCTCAAAACGATGACACCAATGCCTTGCACACGATTTTTGGACCGGTGGGACGTGAATTAGTCTCGCCCGACGTGGTGCAAGCCACTGAAGGATTCAAGCTCTTTGTCCAACACCTGACGGAAAAGACGCAGTTGATCACCAACTCAGATGTCAACCTGACACTGGAAATCGGCACGAACGGCTGGCCATTCCCGATTCCTTTGGTGAAACAGGACGGACAATGGTTCTTCGATACCGCCGCCGGCAAAGAAGAGGTCCTCAACCGCCGCATTGGCAGGAACGAGATCGGCGCCATCCATGTTTGCCGCGCCTATGTGGAGGCTCAGCGTGAATACGCCAGCGAGGACCGCAACGGCGACGGCATCCTGGAATACGCCCAGCACTTGCGGAGCACGCCCGGCCAGCACGACGGTCTCTATTGGCCGGCGAAACCCGGCGAGGGGCTCAGTCCTTTGGGACC
>Ga0335081_10002352_pt1 | contig 29706 bp, 29 predicted proteins | sample Lox_Sample_35_FD_206713 | JGI IMG/M metagenome (GOLD analysis project Ga0335081, IMG submission 206713) | Soil microbial communities from Loxahatchee National Wildlife Refuge, Florida, United States - Lox_Sample_3.5 | ecosystem: Environmental > Terrestrial > Soil > Wetlands | place: USA...
CGAGCGGCGCACTAGCTTTCTCGTCAAGCTCGAGCTTTGGGATATCGAGGGCATAGAGTGTAAAAATATAGCGGTGCGGCTTGTCGCCCATAGGTGGGCAGGGACCGCCGAAGCCCGGCTTTCCAAAGTCCGTCATGCTCTGGACACTGCCCTTGGGAGCGATATCTTTCTGGGGATTTCCTGCATCGGTCTTGAGTTCGGTTGCGTCTGCGGGGATGTCGAAGATGACCCAATGCCACCATCCGCTCCCGGTTGGCGCATCGGGATCATAAACAGTGAGAGCGAAGCTTTTCGTATTCGTCGGCGCATCGACCCATTTCAGGGAGGGCGAGATATTCTTGCCGGTACACCCGAATCCCGAGAATACTTGGTCCATAGTAAGCTGGCCGCCCATCTGGTCGCTTTTCAGCGTAAAATCTCCTGCATAAGCAGCACTGACGAACATCAATCCTAATAGAACAAAACCCTGTAACATTTTTTTCATTACTGGTCTCCTTTCGAAATTCCCCTTGTATAAATGTACCACAATTATCCGGTTAATCACCGACATTCCCGATAATAGCGAGAAATTTTTTCAATGGGCTGTCAAAACTTGACTGAAAATTGCGAAAGATTTTGGGTTATCGTGCATCACAAACGGACATGCTTACGGTTTCGCGTTGACCTCCCCAATCTTGGGCTTTGTGACTATGTCACAGACTTTCTCCGTCCCTCTCTGGTATAGTTGCATCCAAGAACGGCGAGCAATCATACGACGTCAATTTCAGTGCATCTAAGGAGGATGGTAAAGTATGCGAAAGAATATTGGTTCATGGGAAAGAACAATCAGGCTAATGGCCGGTCTGTTCATTATTACTCTCGCCTTTGTGGGGCCGAAGACCCCCTGGGCCTATCTTGGGATCATTCCGCTCGCTACGGGGATTATCGGCTGGTGCCCGCCTTATGCCTTGCTCGGTATCAAAACCTGCAAAAAATGTGAATAGTCTTACCCCCGTTCGGCACGTCGTGCGGAACAACAACAAAGCAGTTTCTGCTCGGGATCACTTCTTGATGGCTGGCAAAATTGTCAATCTTAGGGAAGTGATCCAAACTTTTTTGTTTTAGTAATAATACTGGGCCATCTTTCTGTTCCTCATGATACGTCTCCGTCGATATGGATTATTACGTTTAAAATAGTCGCCATTGGCCTCTCTTATCCTGATTCTTCAGAAACTTAAAATCCTGTTTCTCTGCTCTCCGTATAATGCTATAATCCCACCATGAAATTTATCGCCGACTTCCACGTTCACTCCCACTACTCCCGTGCAACAAGCAAAGACATGTGTCCCGAAGGCATTTGGAAGTGGGCGCAGCTCAAGGGCGTCCGGGTGATCGGCACCGGCGACTTCACTCATCCAAAGTGGCTCAAGGAACTTGACGAAAAACTTGAACCCGGCGGAGATGGCCTATTCGCCCTAAGGAAAGAATATCAGATCGGAGATGTGCCCGCATCCTGCCGGGCCGATGTCCGGTTTGTCCTCTCAGCGGAGATCAGTTGCATCTACAGCAAAAATGGAAAGACGCGCAAGATCCATTCCGTCATTCTTGCACCTGACTTTGCGGGTGCCGCGCGAATCAATCTTGCGCTGTCAAAGATCGGGAACCTGCACTCCGACGGCAGGCCGATTCTCGGTCTCGATGCAAAGGTGCTTCTGAAGATCATCCTCGATGCGTCGCAGGAGGCAATGCTCATTCCCGCCCATGCCTGGACACCGCATTTCTCCGTGTTTGGCGCCTCATCGGGCTTTGATGCCTTGGATGAATGTTTTGAAGAACTAACATCGCATATCTACGCCATCGAGACGGGCCTTTCATCCGATCCGCTCATGAACTGGCGGCTTTCCGCCCTTGACAAACTCACGCTGGTCTCTAATTCCGACGCCCATTCAGCTGCAAAGATTGGGCGCGAGGCGAATATTCTCGATACGGTCATCTCCTACCCCTCAATTATCGAAGCAATCAAGACGAGAAAAGGGTTTTTGGGGACCATTGAATTTTTTCCTGAAGAAGGGAAGTACCACTATGACGGTCACCGTGACTGCGGGATTAGCCTCACGCCGAAGGAAACGGTCCATCATGACTATCTCTGCCCTGTGTGCAGCAGAAAAGTGACTGTTGGCGTGATGCACCGCGTTGAGAAACTCGCGGATCGTGACCACGGATTCAGGCTCGAGGGGGCGCCTTCGTTTATGTCGATCATTCCCCTGCCGGAGATCATTGCAGAAGGCTTGAAATGCGGGGTGAACACGAAGAAGGTGGAGTCCCTGTATTTCCCCTTGCTGGAAAAACTCGGTAGTGAGTTCACTATTCTTCTTGACTCCCCGCTCGATGACATCGAACGGGCAAGCACTCCCCTGATCCGGGAAGCCGTTACGCGAATGCGCGCGGGGAATGTGCACATTGCGCCGGGGTATGACGGAGAATTCGGCAAGATCAGGATATTCGGGGAGGTGGAAAGAAAAGAGATCAAAGGACAACTGAAGCTCCTGTAAGCCAGAGTTTGCGGAGGCGACAATTGCGAAAAACACATTGTGGTTTTGATGCTCAGCGTTGTTTATGATCATATTTTTTATGAAGAAAAGCAAGGCGGCTGTCTACAATAAAAACCACACTTGTCATGTCGAGGCGATACCTGGGACAACGCGGAAATACTCGTTCACGACAGAGGGATACTAGGACAGTAGGAACAACCTGAATGAACAGATTCATGCCCTGAACAAGTCATGGGAAGATTCCGATGCCGACGGTACGGACTAGCGACACTGTGCTCAGCGAATTACCGAAAATCAGGCTATAGAAGGCCGCACACCGGACGGTGAGAATCGAAATAGAGAACGAATCAGTGCCTGCGTGAAAAGATGAGTTCCTCGGGCGCGCAGGCTTATCTTGCCTCAGTGACCTTTCCACTCATGGAAAAGCCGGGCATCAAGACGGTCGATTTTATCTTTGCTGCGGACACGCCATGCCTGGGGACTACAATCGGGCAAGCTTTAGAAGTTTAAAATATTGAATGAGGACGGTGCTAGACACTGATTGACTCACAGGAAACTCGCATATTTGACGGCTTGAACGAAGCCCAAAAAGCAGCGGTGACAACAACGATCGGTCCGGTTCTCGTTGTTGCCGGTCCGGGAACCGGCAAGACACTCACCATGGTGCGCCGGATTGCCTATCTTGTTCATCAGGGCGTGAAGCCGGAGAGCATTCTTGCCGTGACTTTCACAAACAGGGCTGCGCGTGAAATGAAGGAGCGGGCGGCAGCATTGCTCGGCCAAAGCGCCGGTGCTGTGTTAATCGGGACGTTTCACCTTTTGGGACTGCTGATCATTCAGGACAACCGGCCCGATGATTTTAGCATCTGCGACAGGGACGAGCAGATCGAATTGCTGAAACAGCTCGTGGGCGGCTCGGCAAGAAGAGCCCGGCAGGCGGCGGGGCACATATCGAGAATCAAAAACTATCTGGAGCCCGGTAATCCCCCTTCATCGTCCGTTTCCGGAGGTCGAGACGGAGTTGATGTTGATCAGAGAGAGCTCTATAACGCATATCAAGCCGCGCTTCGAGAGCGGAACGCTTTTGACTTTGATGACCTGATCCTGAAGCCCCTTGAGATTCTTGCGGACAGCCGAATCGCGCAGTCCTATCGTGACCGATACCGCTTCCTCATCATTGATGAGTACCAGGATATCAATCCGGCCCAGTACCGGCTCCTTCGGCTTATCACGAATGCCGGGAACAACATCTGCGCAGTGGGTGATCCCGACCAGGCAATCTATGCTTTTCGCGGCGCGGACATCGGGAACTTTCTGAATTTTGAAAAAGATTTTCCCAGTGCCGCAAGGATCACACTTTCCGAAAACTTCCGTTCTACCGGGACCGTCCTTCAGGCATCGAATGCGCTGATCAGGAACAATGTTAAACGGATTGACAAGATGCTCTTTACCGCACAGGAGCAGGGCTCGCAGATTGTTGTTGTAGACGCGCCTGATGAACGGGCTGAGGTTGAGTTCATTATCCGCGAGATCGAAGTGCGTATGGGGGGAACAAGCCATTTTCAAATGAGGCAGAACACGGCTGCGCGGGATTACACGGGAGCCTCATTCCGATTCTCGGATTTTGCCGTTCTTTACCGGACGAATGCCCAGGCAAAGGTGCTGGAGCAGGCCTTTTCGGAATCGGGCATTCCCTATCAGGTGTTGGGAAGCAGGAGCGGAATGAAAATCGGGGAAATCGAGGAGACTATCGCCTATCTGCACTCGCTCATCCATGCCGGGGAGGCAGGGGGGCCACGTGAAGCATCTAGGCTGGAAACAAAGCTCCTGGGTCCGGCTGATTTTTTCGATCCCCGAGCGGACGCGGTGGCGCTCATGACCATGCACATGGCAAAGGGACTGGAGTTCCCCATCGTGTTCATAACCGGTGTCGACGAAGGACTTTTGCCGTGTACGATTGTAAAGGAAGATGTGGACAGAGAAGAGGAACGGCGACTCTTCTACGTGGGCATGACACGTGCAAAAAACGATCTCTTTCTCATCCATGCGCGGAGCCGTTTTATATACGGCCAGCGTCTTACTCCGATGCCGTCTCCCTATCTCGGAGTATTTCCCGAAAGTCTTGTTGATAAAGCGGTCATTCCCGACAGAACAAAGAAGCAACAGAAAAAGGATCGGCAGATGGGTTTGTTTTAACTGCTCCATCCTCAGACGCAGTGCTGCAGAGTACGCAAAGTAACAAAATTTGTATAAAGTCTTAGTTTTATTAGCAGCGGGTTTTCCGATTTCAGATTTCTGACTTCCCATCCACTTCCCTCTTTACGTTGCCCATTCTCTTGTGCTAATATACGCACTTGTGAACCCGATTCTGCCTACGATTATTCCCCGTTCTGAACACAGCATTTCCCGTAAGTGGATCAGCCGCAACGCAGTCCGTGTTCTCTATCACTTAAGGGAGCAGGGCTATGACGCCTATCTCGTAGGAGGCGGTGTGCGCGATCTTCTGCTCGGCAGGGAACCCAAGGATTTCGATGTCGCCACAGACGCCAGGCCGAATGAAGTCAAAAAAGTTTTTCGCAACTGCAGACTGATCGGGCGACGCTTTCGTCTTGCCCATGTTCATTTTGCCGATGAAATTATAGAAGTTGCCACATTCCGGTCATCAGTAATGGAGGAACCAGAACGCGCGGCGACGGCTCTTGATCAGGCCTCGCTGCCTGGTTTTGAAGCAGCTTCAGCGCTGGAGGTTCCTGTTGTTCCGGGGTCAGCAGCGCTGGAAGGCGAGGCGCCGGTCAACGGCGGGGCTCCTTTGGCAGCCGCTGATGTCGCAAAACCGAAGCCGCCGCGAATGCTCAAAACCGAAGGCGGCATGATACTCCGTGATAATGTTTTCGGCACACCGGAAGAAGATGCCCTCCGGCGGGACTTTACCGTGAACGCATTGTTCTACAATATCGCTGATTTCTCGGTAATCGATTATGTGAACGGAATGGAGGACCTCCGCAAAGGGCTGATCCGTCTCATCGGTGACCCAGTGATACGCTTCACCGAGGACCCCGTGCGCATGGTGCGCGCCGTCCGTTTTGCAGCCATGCTCGGGTTCGAGATTGAGAAAAATACGTATCGTGCCTTGCTGGAGTTGAAGGACAAGGTTGCTCTTGCCTCTCCCGCCCGCATGTACGAGGAAGTCCTGAAGCTGTTTATGCTCGGGGAAGGAGAGAAGACCTATCAGCTGCTTAGAAAGACGGGTCTGTTCAGCGAGCTCTTCCCGCGCCTTAACGAGTGGGTGGATTCGGAGAGCAATGGATTTCCTCACACCAGGATCGGGAAAGCCTTTGAGTGGATCGACACCTGTGTGCAGTCCGGTCGGCCAGTGCAGCCTTATATGCTGTTTGCTTTGCTGTTCGGACAGTACATCGAGGAAAGGGCGGGGCTGCTGCGAGCCAGCGGAGTAAACGTGGTGGAGGCCGCGACAAAAGCAGTCGCGGAAACCCTTGCGGAAGAAGCACCGCGGGTAATGATTCCCAAAAAAGTAGGGCTGTTGATGCGGGACATTTACTGGAATCAACAACGGTTTGAGAAGCGCGAAGGCAAACACCCTCGGTTTTTCTTGCGCCGGCCAGGTTTCAGCGACGCCTACGAGTATCTCCGATTCACCAGCGAGGTCACGGGAGAACGAAAAGAGCTTCGGGCGTGGTGGAAGGATTTCATCAAGGCCAATCCGCTTGCGCCGGCTGAACAAAAGGAAATTCAGGATAACCGCGTGAAGCATGCGCGTCCCCATCGCGGACGACGAAGAAGAAGGGGCGGAAAGAACAGGCCTCCGGCACCGAACTCGAAGGCCTGATGATGCATTTTCCCCGCAGCAGGCTTGGAATAAGACGTGTTTCCTCATTTTAAAATGCTGAACTCATAACTTAGTTCTTTATGCCTCGACTCCCGCGTTTTTTCATATCCCCTGATCTCATCAGCGATACGAACATCAGAATCGCCGACGAGGACGTTCGTCATGTTGTGAATGTCCTTCGCAAGAAGGTCGGTGACGAACTGCTCCTGTGCGACGGAGAGGGGACCGAGTATAGAACCAGGATAGTCATGCTCAATAAGACGGAAGTCAAGACGGAAATTGTGACACAAACAGGGAGTGCGCTCCGTCATCCCCGCGTCACGCTGGGCCAGGGACTGCCGAAGTTCGATAAAATGGATTTCATTGTGCAGAAAGCCACGGAACTCGGTGTCGCAGCTGTCGTTCCGCTCATAACGGAACGGGCGATCGTGAAGATAAAGGACGAGGAAAAACGGCTGGCGCGGTGGCGGAAGATCGCACGGGAAGCTGCCATGCAGAGCAACCGTCCGGACATCCCGCTTATTGAGTCTGTTGTTTCGTTCCGCGATTTCATCGTAGCCCAAGCTCCCGGTTCCCGTACCCTCTCTCTTTTGCCCTGGGAAGAAGGGACCGAGCTTATCAAAAATGTTTTGAGACAGAATCCCAGCGTCAGGGACATCATGGTCCTTATTGGCCCGGAAGGCGGATTCTCCCTAGGAGAGGCGGAAGCAGCCAAGACCCACGGTTTTCATGCAGTAAGCCTTGGTCCAAACATCCTGCGTACGGAAACAGCCGCGATGGCGGTGTTGAGCATGATCTGGTATGAATTTTTTTAGAGGTTTGCAACTGCAGCCTTTTTTTTCAGCGGCGTGAATGCCCATCTATATGCACGAACGAAGCCCAAATACCCGGGTAGCGGGCAGCGGGTATTTTTCTTGACACAAAAACAGCGGAGATGTTAATATCAACATCTCTCTGAAAGGCAGGTTTTTCATGAAGTTGGCGATCGGCTGCGACCACGGCGGTTTTGAACTGAAAGAAGAAGTGCTCAAATTCATCAAGACCACTGCGAACATCCAGGTTTCCGACTTCGGGCCGGCGAACCGGGATTCCGTTGACTACCCGGATTTCGGTGCGAAAGTCTCGGCAGCCGTGGCGAATGGTACGGTGGATCGCGGCATCCTAATCTGCGGCACGGGCATCGGCATGTCTATCGTGGCCAACCGGTACCCGAAGGTTCGCGCCGCGCTCTGTCATGATCATTTCACTGCGCAGATGAGCCGGGAACACAACGACGCCAACATTTTGGTCATGGGTGAGCGGGTGATCGGGAAGGGCGTCGCTCTTGAGATCGTCAAAACTTGGCTCGAAACTGAATTTGCCGGCGGCCGGCACCAAAAGCGGCTCGACAAGATACTGGCAATCGAACAATCAATCAAACTCTAGAAAGACAGAGGAAACCACGGGAGCTTCGCTCAGACGGTTTTTTATTGCACCGACAAAGGTACGGGGGTTGGTCTGCCAACCTGAGAGCGTTTCCGTGCATGCGGCCAAGCCGCACTCCTGTTCATCCGTGGTTGCAGGTCTTCGCAGGGGCAAAAGGACAATGGCATGTCAGAACTGAAACAGATGGACCCCGAAGTGTACAACGCGATCAAGGGCGAGGAGGAGCGCGAACTGAGCAAGATCGTCCTCATCGCATCGGAGAATTACGTTAGCCCGGCCGTGCTCGAGGCGCAGGGTTCGGTATTCACGAACAAGTACGCTGAAGGCTATCCAAACCGGCGCTACTACGGCGGATGTGAGTTCGCCGACCAGGTGGAGTCGCTGGCGATTGCGCGAGCGAAACAGATCTTCGGAGCCGAACATGTAAACGTGCAGCCCCATTCCGGCTCATCGGCGAACATGGCCGTCTATTTCAGTGTGCTCAAGCCCGGGGACACGATCCTGGGCATGGGCCTGCCCCATGGGGGTCATCTGACCCACGGGGCCAGCGTGAGCTTCTCGGGCACGCTCTATAAGTCATTTTCCTACGGCGTGGACAGGCAAACGGAACTGCTCGACTACGACGAGGTGGAGCGGTTAGCAGTGGAGCACAAACCAAGGATGATCGTATGCGGCTACAGCGCCTATTCCCGGATACTCGACTTCTCACGGTTCCGCAAAATCGCGGACAAGGTGGGGGCCTACCTCATGGCTGACATTGCTCATATCGCAGGTCTGGTGGCGGCGGGAGAACACCCGAGCCCGGTGCCGTACGCGGACTTCGTCACCACGACCACCCACAAGACCCTCCGTGGCCCGCGCGGCGGAATGATCATGTGCCGGGAGCTGTTCGCAAAAGCGGTGGACAAGATCATTTTCCCTGGTATCCAGGGCGGACCGCTTGTGCATGTTATCGCGGCGAAAGCGGTTGCCTTCAAAGAAGCGCTCATGCCCGGATTCAGTGAGTACCAGCAACAGGTGAAGAAGAACGCAAAAGCGCTTGCGCAACGCCTGAGTGAGGACGGCTTCCGCATCGTCTCGGGCGGAACCGAGAATCACCTCATGCTTGTGGACCTGACGCCCAAAAATATTACGGGCAAAGACGCCGAAACGGCGCTTGACGCCGCTGGTATCACCTGCAACAAGAACAGCATCCCCTACGATCAGAAACCGCCGGTGACGACGAGCGGCATCCGTCTTGGAACGCCCATCGTGACCACGCGTGGAATGCGCGAACCGGAGATGAAAATTATCGGCGATCTAATTTGCGAGACGCTGGCCAACGGCCATTCTCCGGATAAGCTCGCCGCGATCAAAGAGCAGTCCAAGGCGTTCTGCGCCAGGTTCCCCATGTTCGCAATGGAAAAAGCGGAAGTGTAAAGAGGGTGAACTACGGGTGCTTAATTCACGCGGGGATTTGCTTTGTGGATTAAGAAAGCTCGGGGCAACGAGGGATTTTGTGCGTACAGCAAGACAGCGCGGTCTTGACTCCGCTTGGAATCTCATTATTATCAGGGTTCATTTATCGTTCTCGGTTTTCAAGGTGCATATGACTAACCAGCATACCCGCCCCTCATGGGACGAATATTTCATGGAAATCGCACACCTGGTCAAGAAGCGGGCTACCTGCCTTCGCCGCCAGGTCGGTGCCGTGATCGTGAAGGACAAAAACGTCCTTGCCACCGGCTACAACGGCACGCCGTCGGGTATTGAACATTGTCTTGACCGCGGCTGCCTCCGCGAGAAGATGGGAATCCCTTCCGGGGAACGGCACGAAATCTGCCGCGGTCTCCATGCTGAGCAGAATGCCATCATCCAGGCTGCCAAGCATGGAACGAATATTGACGGCGCGACGCTCTATTGCACGAATCAGCCATGCGGCATCTGCGCCAAGATGATTATCAATGCGGGCGTGAAGCACATCATATTCCAAGATGGCTATCCCGACGCCCTGGCAGCGGAGATGCTGAAGGAATCGGGCATCAAGGTAACACAGTATAAAAAGTGATTAATAAGCAATGCTCCCCGACCGATGGTGACCGCGGATTTCCGTTTATTCGATTCCTCGCGAGTTGCTAACTCTGAACGCTGAACTGTGAACTGGTCCTATGCGCTGTCCCTATTGCACAAGCCTCGATAACAAGGTTGTTGATTCCCGCATGGGCAAGGAAGGCGAGTCCATCCGCCGGAGGCGCGAATGCCTCAAGTGCGAAGGACGGTTCACGACCTATGAGCGCGTCGAGGAAGTTCTGCCGTCGGTTATTAAGAAGGATGGACGGCGTGAGCCCTTCGACCGGATGAAGATTCTGACTGGACTCAAAAAAGCCTGCGAAAAGCGTCCCATCAGTCTGGAAATGCTCGAAAAGGCGGTCGAGGAAATCGAAAAGGATCTCCAAGAGAAGGGGCTCAGGGAAATACCGAGTACGGTTATTGGCGAAGAAGTAATGGACCGGCTGCATAAACTGGACGAGGTCGCCTATGTCCGGTTCGCTTCGGTCTATCGCTCTTTCAAGGACATCAACGAGTTCATGACAGAACTCAAAGACATTCTGGGCAACAAGGAAATAAAGTCGCCGTGATCAAAGCTTTCGGTGATAAATTGTTCTTGATGACCGTTGGAAGATCGGTGTTTTTTTGTCTGACTATCGTTTTTTGAACCTAACTTGACACTTGCCCATTGACCCGCGTGATTTATCCCCATGCCAGACCAGGTTGCTGATATAGCCGTCGGTGTTTCCGTTCACAAAACATTCCATTATATCATACCCGAGGAAATGCAGGGGCAACTCGTAGAGGGCTCCCGCGTTCTGGTGCCGTTCGGGAGCCGCCGCATAGCTGGTACTGTCGTCGGCTTCCCGGAAAAAGCAGGAGTCGCCGGGCTTAAATCGGTCATCGAAGTTGTCGGCCAGCCGCTGGCACCCGACCTCGTCCGCCTCGCGAGATGGATGTCCGACTACTATCTGTTTCCGCTTGGCCAGACCCTCGATGCCATCGTGCCGAAGGCCTTGTCGCGAGCAAAACAAAAGCGAAGAAAATTCCTGCAGCTGGCCATGGGCGACCATGACGTGAAATTACTGCGGGGTTCGAAGCAGTCGGAGCTTCTGCTGCTTTTATGCGATCGCGAAGCAGTTGGTATGGAGGAGTTGAAGGGATTTTCCACCAGCACCATCAAGGCCCTATGCGCGGCGGGTATGGCGGAAATCATTGAGAAGGACGCTGGCAGGGAAATCGAAAAGGAACCGTTTGTCCCGAGCGTGCCACCTGACCTCATGCCCGAGCAGACCGACGCTGTCCGGCTCATCAGTGAGCAGGTTGCGGCACAGACCTTTGGCGTGTACTTGCTGCACGGCGTTACCGGTAGTGGAAAAACCGAAGTTTATCTGCATTCCATCAGCGGGTTAGCAGCCGCCGGGAAAGGTGCTATCGTCCTGGTGCCCGAAATAGCGCTCACGCCACAGCTGCTTGGCAGATTCAGAAAACGCTTCGGCAGCCGCGTGGCGGTGCTGCACAGCGGGCTGACGGACCGCGAACGGGCCGACGAGTACCGCCGGATTCAGTCAGGCGGTGTAGATGTGGCAATCGGTGCGCGATCTGCGGTCTTCGCCCCTTTTGCGAACATCGGGCTCATCATTGTAGATGAAGAGCACGAAAACTCCTATAAACAGGACGAAGGGCTTCGATACCATGCGCGGGATGTGGCTATCATGCGGGCAAAATTTCAGAATGCCGTTGCCCTGCTTGGTTCGGCCACGCCGTCGCTCGAAAGTTACTACAACGCAAAATCGGGAAAGTACCGCTATCTGAGCCTTGCGAACCGCGTGGACCACCGCCCCATGCCTGAGGTGCTGATTGTCGACGTCAAAACTCTACCGAAGCACAATCCCTATTCACCGCGACTAATAGACGACATACGGCTGAGGCTTGAGAAGGGTGAGCAAACGCTCCTGCTGCTGAACCGGCGGGGCTTCTCGTCGGTGCTCATCTGCGGCTCCTGTGGCGTTGCCATTAAGTGCCCGAGCTGCAGTGTGTCTCTTACCTTTCATAAAACAGAACAAAAGCTCAAGTGCCACTACTGCGGATTTTTTATGCCGCCGCCGTCCACCTGTCCGTCGTGCTCCGGCATTGAACTTAAGCTGCTTGGCTACGGCACTCAGAAGATTGAAGAGGAACTGCAGGTGCTTTTCCCCGGCGCGCGTCTGAAACGCATGGACAGCGACTCGGTCAGAGGGCGAGATGCCTATGAAAAGCTTTTGCAGCAGGTGGACCGTCGAGAAGTGGACATTCTGCTCGGCACGCAGATGATCGCGAAAGGTCATGACTTCCCTGCAGTGACATTGGTTGGCGTGGTGGATGCCGATGTAGGGCTCAACCTGCCGGACTTCCGGTCCGCGGAAAAAACTTTTCAGCTCATTACCCAGGCTGCGGGCAGGGCGGGTAGGGGGGATATTGCTGGAGAAGTGGTGATCCAGACCATGAACGCAAACCATTACTCGATCCGTCACAGCACGACTCATGATTACGACGGGTTCTACAACGAAGAGATCGTATATCGTACCCAACTAGGCTACCCCCCCATAGGACGCATGATCAAGATCGAGATCAGGTGCCCTGATGCGGAGATGGCCTTGGAGGCCGCCCGTACAGCCCAGAACCGCATTCGCAGCCTGATACGCGGAAAAGACCCGGCATTGCTCGGACCCGCGGCTGCGCCCGTCTCCCGGATACGCGGCCAATACCGGTACCAGTTGATTTTGCTTTCGACCAAAAGGGAATCTATCAGGACGCTTGCCGCCGAGGGAAGGAAAATCATCGACGAGAAATACGGCAGAAAGTGCAAAGTAATTGTTGATGTCGATCCCGTAAATTTAATGTAAGAGGCCAGCATCTCGGTCTAACACGCCGAATTTCACATCCCGGTTCAGCACCCTGATCCTGATTTTGATCACTGAGCTATTTTTTAAAGCCCTCCTACCTCTTTGTTCCGTACAGTTTCGTACAAAGATGTTGCAGTTTACAGGTTTTTCGTTACAATAGAATACGGAATCGCACGCATGGAAAACAAAAAGACTGATACCACAGTTACGACCAACCGCAAGGCACACCACGACTACTTCATCGAGGAGACCCTAGAAGCGGGAATCGTGCTGAAGGGCACGGAGGTGAAATCTCTCCGTCTGGGCCTCGCCAATCTTACGGACAGCTATGCCATCGTGAAGAACAATGAGATTTTTCTGCTGAACGCGAACATAAGCCCGTATCCCTTCGGCAATATCATGAACCATGATCCGCTCCGGACGCGCAAGCTCCTGATTCATGCCGAGGAAATCCGGAAGCTCATCGGCAAGATGACTCAGAAAGGCTTCACGCTCATACCGCTCAAGATCTATTTTATTCGCGGCAAGGCCAAGGTCCTGATCGGGCTAGCCAAGGGCAAGAAATCTTTCGACAAGCGTGACACGATCAGGGAAAAAGAATCAAAGCGGGAAGTGGAGCGCGTGGTAAAAGAGAGGAACCGCTGATCTTGCCGCTGGCTCCTTCATTCTGCTACAATTAAATTATATATCGCGCACGTAGCGGGTATTGCATGCGCGGTCGGCGTCGTATGCCGGCTGGAGCATGCGACCAGGGATACTAGATTCAAAGCCTGCTATGTCTTTGGTGTGACGACAGCTGCGTTAAGGAGGGTGCTATGAAGAAATTTATCATTGTTTTAGCTGGCGCCGTGATGCTTATTCTGTTCATCGGCCAGGTAACAGCACATGCAAAAATAATTACGAAAACCGTTGAGTATAACGCCGATGGTTCAGTCATGAAAGGCTACCTTGCCTACAACAGTAGCATGAAAAGCAAAGAACCCGGCATTCTAGTGGTAGACGAGTGGTGGGGCCTGACAGACTACGGCCGGAAGAGGGCGCGGATGCTGGCCGAACTCGGCTATACAGCCCTTGTCGTCGATATGTACGGCGAAGGAAAGCAGGCTGCCAATCCCACGGAAGCGGGGGCTATGTCGTCGGAAGTCATGAAAGACTTCAGTGTGGCACGTGCGCGGTTCACGGCTGCCGAGGATTTGCTCAAGAAACAGCCGACCGTCGATGACGGTAGAATCGCGGCAATCGGATTCTGTTTTGGCGGAGGCGTCATTCTGAATGTGGTCCGCCAAGGAACGGACCTGAAGGGAGTCGTAAGTTTCCATGGCAGCCTGAGTCCGGTCGAACCGGTTAGTCCCGCGGGAATCAAGGCGAAGATCCTTGTACTGCAGGGAGGCGCTGACGCATTCGTTACGCCAGACAAGGTTGAAGAGTTTAAAAAGGAGATGACTGCCGCCGGTGCCGATTATCGGGTGATTGTTTATCCTGGGGCCACGCACGCCTTCTCTAACCCGCGCGCAACCGCTGTCGGGAAAAAGTTTAATCTCCCGATCGTATACAACGAAAAGGCCGACAAAGAGTCGTGGCAGGCCATGAAGACCTTTTTTGGTGAAATATTGAAGTAACGTCTGTTTTGCAGCAGTCAAACACGGCGAACTTCGGCAGAAGGTTGAAAAAATAGAAAATTTCGAGAAGTGCCATTCTGGAATTTTCCGGTCATTTTAAGTGAAGTGAAGAATTTTCATAGGCGAAGGCGTGCTGTGCAAAGAATCTCGTCTTTTCGAAGAGCATAGATCTTTCGCTTTGTTCAGGATGATTCGTTGAAGCACTTTTCTAGCTGTGCGCGTATTTAGTGCCGCGACCTTCGCACCATGGCGGATTCTCCGTATGTGGTCACTATTTTCACGGGTCCGGTTTATTGACATGCTCGGGTATCGCAAAACATGAAGATTATCAATGCAGCCCTTTACGACGATCTTTTAGCAAAAGCCGGTTCATCGGTCCGGAGACGGTCAAATTTCAACTTTCACAAATCCAACCAAGACAGGATTCAGCGCTATCTTGTGGGAACGAAAATTGATTCCTATTTCAGGCCGCACCGGCACAGAGCAAGATTTGAACTTGCCGTTGTTCTCCGGGGCAAATTCGATCTCCTTTTATTCGATGATCAGGCGGTCGTTACGACAAGAATTTCCCTGGGGTTGGACTTGGAAAACAGCGGTTTTGAAATGCCCCCTGATGTCTGGCATACATGGATCCCGATGGTAGATGATTCAATTTTTATCGAAGTAAAAGAAGGTCCATACGATCCCCAATCAGCTGCGGAATTCGCTGACTGGTCGCCGCCGGAGGGAGACGAACGGGTAGCTGGTTTTCTGTCAAAGATGAGGGGCCTAATCGTGGGTAACTGCGGTAGGTGACAGCAGGAAGGCAAACCGACGCAATCGTGATTGGACTCTTCTGGCCTGTTTTATTGGATAAATATTATTATGGCAGTATAGAAATTCGAGTTGTGGTCAAAAACGCCATACCCTAAAAATACCCTGCTTTTGTTCTTTATCTTATTGGGAAATTCAATTATACTTTGCTCTATAGTACATTAATTTTTTGCCCCGGTTTAAGCACTTTCCCGTAGTTGGTTGCGCCGTGGTGGAGATGTAGATTTACAAGATTATACCTGTTGGTGGCTTTTTGCAGCTAACTTGATTCGATTATCATCAGGTACCGTAAAACCTCGGTCTTCAAACCGGGGAGGCTATCAAGGATATACATGCATTGGAGGGGTTCCTGGCATGCAGCAAGACAAAAGGCGTTATAAGAGATACAAGCTGGAGTTGGTGGAAATAAACGGAAAAATGAGCCTGGCCGATAAGGTGGAAATCATCGATATCAGCCTTGGCGGAGTGGCCCTACGGGTTGATCGTCGACTCAACCCGGGCAGGGAATACTTGCTCAAACTGGGAGATAAGGAAAAAAGCTTCGATCTGAAGTGCATAGTGGTACGGTCGGAATTAAGCGGGATTCAGGCAAGAGTCACCGGTGAACGGGCCATGATCTACACGGCAGGGATGAGATTTAAGGATGATTCATCGAAGCAGATAGCAGATTTTTTAAAATCGATTGAACTGGTCAAAAAAGAGACTGTGCTTTCCGAATCTGACCGCAGGTTTGATATACGGTTCCATATTCACATGCCTGGCGAGAAGATATTGAATTACCCTGCACAGTTCAAGGTGAAGGAAGTCAGCCTGAGCGGCCTTCGGATCCAAACGGATGTGAGCCTTGCTTTGCAAAGTGTCATCCCCATGGGGCTTGCGCTCCATGACGATAATTTTGTGCACTTCAACGGAAGGGTTGCCTCAATTCGGATGTTCGAAGATCAGGGCGAGACACGCTATGATATCGGCGTGGAGTTTTTGGACCTTTCGGAAGAGGGGACCGCCCTGCTCAAGTCTTTCATTGAGTATCTGGCAACATCGGAAAAGAAAGGTGGGGCAGAAGAGGCGGAAGCGTAGTGCCGACGGATGGGAATCCCGGAGCAATCCTGGGAATACGGGAAATCCGGCGCAGGCTGCGCATTCTGGCGGACAAAGACAAAGCCAGAATCCTTCGGGGCTTCTTCAAGACTGGACGGGGACAGTATGGGGAAGGGGATGTGTTCATCGGCGTCACCGTGCCGGTGCTCAGAAAACTAGCCAAGGAATTCTGCGATACGCTTTTGGATGATGTTGTATTGCTGCTCCAATCCCCGATTCATGAGGAGCGGCTGCTCGCGCTCCTGATGCTGGTCCGTTCCTATGCAACTGGCAGCAAAACCATAAAAAAGAAAATTTTCAACCGCTATATCGCCAATACCCGCTACATAAACAACTGGGATCTCGTGGACCTATCGGCGCCGAATATCGTGGGTGCCCATCTCTTTGATAAAAGCAGAAAACAGCTCTATGCATTTGCGGGATCGGACGACCTCTGGAAGCGCCGGATCGCCATTCTTTCAACGTTCACCTTCATCAGACAGAACGATTTCAACGATACCTTCAGAATCTCCAAATTGTTGCTGAAGGATGAACAAGATCTGATTCACAAAGCCGTTGGGTGGATGCTGCGCGAGGTGGGGAAGCGTTCCTGTGACCGGGAAGAAGAATTTTTAAGACAGCATTACCGGGTGATGCCGCGCACCATGCTGCGCTACGCGATCGAGCGGTTTCCGGAATCGAAAAGGGGAAAATACCTGAACGGAAAGAGGTGATCTTCAGGAGGGGAGGGGCGGTCCAGCGCCGATTGTTCCCGGTGGTGTGCTTATCTTAGCGTTTTGAGCTGCTGAAGCTGGACGGTTGCGGTATCGATGGCGTTTCTGACATTCCTGTTGTCGGCGTCGAAGGCGAGCGCCTTTTTCCAGACAGCTATTGCTTCCTCAAGTTTTTCCTCACGGTACCTCATGAGGCCGATTTCCATAAGCGACTCGGAACATGCCTTGATTTTTCTCATGAGCTCGTTGTCATCGAACGACAATGCCTGTGCGAAGTCCCTGGTTGTGATGCCGCTCTCAAACAGGTTCCTGTAAGCACTCCCAGCTTCCCCGAAATTTCCCGCCTGAAACCACGTATCAGCAGCAACCTTGGTCTGCTCGCCCAGCTTGGCATAGCCCCGGCGAAGACCGGCCTCATGGTACTTGTCATAGGCGGCGGAATATATTTCAAGTGACTTTTTGTACCTCCCCAGCACAAACTGCTCTTGGGCTTGTTTCGCCGTTTCACTGGCGATCCTTGCATCCCTATCCCCTAGCACACCACGGGAGAGGAACGAACAGGAAGAAAGGAGCACGACGAAGGTAATCAGAAGGGCTGCGGATTGATATGTTTTGGATGCATACATTATTCAGCTCTTGTTTGCAAAGTGTTCTGCCAGCGAGGGATGAGATTCGATTACCTGGTGAAAAACTTCTACAACGCGGGGCGAAAACTGCTTTCCCGAGTACCGATTCAGCTCGCGAAGCGCTTCCTCGCAGGAGCGTGGCTTTTTATAGGTGCGCGTCGAAGTCATGGCGTCGAAGGCATCGGCAACGGCAATGATCGCGGCATGGAGCGGGATATCGTTTCCGCGCAGGCCGTCGGGATAGCCTTCGCCATTGAACCATTCGTGATGGTGTCTGACGGCCGGTATGTACTTATGGAGGGACTTCGCCCTGCTCAGGATCGCCGCACCCTGTTCGGCGTGGTCCGACATCTCGCTATGCTCGAGGGGGTTGAGAGGGCCCTCCTTCAGAAGAACATAATCAGGTGTCTTTAGCTTGCCCACGTCATGGAAGAGGCTGGCGATCTCGAGCTCTTCCAGCTCAGTATGGGAGAAACCGAGCATTTCACCGATTTTCAACGACAGTTTTGAGACCCTCGTTGAATGACCGAGTGTGTAAGGATCGCGGGCATCTATTGCAGCGGACAAGACTTTGACCGTGGAAACATAGGCCTCTTCCAGGTCCTGTGCAGAGGCGCTGAGCGACTCCTGCTGTTTCGAGATCAAATCGGTCATCTCATTAAAACCTTCCGTCAACCCTCCAAGCTCATCGTGTGAGTAAATCCTGAGCTTTGCTCTTCTCCCCTGCCGGAGTTCGCGGACCCCCCTGGACAGTTCCTTGATCGGCCGCGTCACGAGAGAAGACAATACGATAATGCACCCGATGCCCAGGAATATGACGATTGCGAGCCCCGCCTCAATCCTTCGACGTGTTTCCGCGCGCGCATGCTGAAGCACGGACTTGTTCACTCCGATGATAACACTGCCGAGTGGCTTGTTTTTAAAGACGATGGGGGCGGTGAGTTCAAAATAATTGTCTGTCGCGCTTCGCACTTCGGACATGCCTGAACCGTCACCATCCTCCTTAGGCGTGTCTTCGCGGGACGGCTCTAACAGCGAACCTCTTCTCGTGATATCCGTGTGGGCCAGTATTTTGCCGTGCACATCGGTGACCGCAACATACTCCACATCGGAATTTGCTTCTTTGACCTTCGAAACGATGTTGTCGATGCCAAGCAGATCTCCGGATAACATGCTGTACGGTGCCAGGGCGGCTGTGCTTTTGGACAATGATTCAGCCCGCTTGAGCACTTCATCAAAAATGTACCTGTTCATGGTCTGGATCGTAAGTAGAGAGAAAATGGAAGCAGTGACCAGCAAGAGTATAATGATAAACAGTGCGATCTTAAATCTTAGCGTTCTATGCAGGGAGGTTTTCATAATTGTCTGTAAGGTACTTGTACGAAGGAATTTCCAGAGACTTACTTAACATAAAATCCCCGAAGAGTCAATTTACTTTTTCGAGAGATACTAAAAAAGGGAGGTAGCTCAACTTTTTGCTGTTCAGTTGGCAAAATAGTGCGTTCATACTTGCTTTAGGCGATCCGCTTCTCACGGCTCTGTCCTCTCTGTTAGATGCCGAGATCGTCAGCCGGAGATGCACACAGAGCCGATGTCATGAGCACAGATGAAGATCCGTTGTCAAAAACCGTTTTTCATAAGATGTGATATAGTTTAACTCCTTTTCCTATAAAAAACCATTAATACTTCGGAACTTTCTTTTCTCTCCAGTTCTAATTCCCGATCATTTCATAGTCTCATCTCGTGTTCAAGCGCCTTCTTTTTATAATTTTATACTACAGGCAAAATGAAAGCGAACATTTGGTCAATTTATTATTGTTATTGAATATTCAACGTAAATATGCTGTAATGAGAAATATCAGCCTTGTTAGGGAATGAGGAAGCCGTAAAGAATGATCATTTCAATTATCGCCGTCATGGCAGAAAACCGGGTGATCGGAAGGAACAATAAAATGCCCTGGGATTTGCCCTCGGACCGCAGACGCTTTCACTCAATAACAAGGGGACATCCCGTCATCATGGGCAGAAAAACCTTTGAGAGCATAGGCCGGCCGCTCAGCGGCAGAACGAATATTGTGCTGACGCGACGGGAGGACTATGTCGCCTCCGGGTGCGTGATTGTCCACCACCTGAAGTCGGCTTTCTCCGTATGCACTGGAGCGCATGAAGTCTTTGTCTGCGGCGGGGAGAGTATCTTTCGTCAGGCCATTGCTCTGGTAGACAGAATTTACTTAAGTGTTATCCATCGCCCAGTCGAAGGAGATGCATTCTTCCCCGAAATCCCATCCGTGTTCACAGAAGTGGGGCGGGAAGAGGTGCAAGATGTCATGCCTTACGCACTCGTCCGGTATGCTAAGCTCGGAAGACAGGATTGTAGCAAAAGCCATGATACGTCATTTGATCTTGCCTTTTAGGGGTATTTGTTCTATTTTTTTGACATATCTCTGCCTCCCTTAGTGGCCTCGCGGGAATGACTGATTTGCAAGGAGAAAATAATTTTTCATGAAGCCTCATAAAACAAAAACCGTCTACGTATGTCAGTCCTGTGGCAGTCAGTCGCCCCGCTGGATGGGGAAGTGCCCTGACTGTGGCGCCTGGAACACCATGGTCGAGGAACGGATGGAAAAGGCGAAGGACATCGGGAGCTCAAAGCGCGGTCACGGCGCCGAACCCCTTCTGCTCGGAGATATCCAGTCGAGGGACGAGGACCGTTTCGTGACGAAGATTGGGGAGCTCGACCGCGTTCTTGGCGGGGGGATTGTTTCCGGCTCAGTCGTGCTCATCGGCGGCGACCCCGGCATCGGGAAATCCACGCTCGTGCTCCAGATGCTGAAACAGGTATCCGACCTCCGAGGCAAGGCGCTCTACGTCTCGGGCGAGGAGTCTCCGGCACAGATTAAGATGCGTGCGCTCCGGCTTGGCGTAAAAAGCGAGAATCTCTACGTGCTGGCCGAGACGCAACTGGAGGAAATCCTGCATGCGGCTGATGGGCTCCAGCCCCAGGTGTTGGTCGTCGATTCGGTTCAGACCGTGTTCACGTCCGAACTGCCGTCCGCACCGGGCAGCGTAGGCCAGGTGCGGGAGGTTTCTGGTAGGCTTATGCTCTACGCAAAACGCTCTGGCGTGCCGACGTTCCTCATCGGCCATGTGACCAAGGATGGTGCTATCGCCGGGCCTCGCGTGCTTGAGCACATCGTTGATACCGTTCTCTATTTCGAAGGGGACAAGGGGCACGCCTTCCGCGTTCTCCGCGCGGTCAAGAATCGCTTCGGCTCCACGAATGAGATTGGCGTGTTCGAGATGAAGGAAGGCGGATTGGCTGAAGTGGTCAACCCTTCGGAGATGTTCCTGGCTGAGAGGCCGGCCGACGCAACGGGCTCGGTAGTCGTGTCGTCTCTCGAAGGGTCGCGGCCGATTCTCGCGGAACTCCAGGCGCTCGTGGCGCCGTCGAAGCTAGCCATGCCGCGAAGGACCTGCATCGGTGTGGACTTCAACCGGGTGTCGCTCCTGCTCGCCGTGCTCGAAAAGCGCGTGGGTATGCATCTCATGGGTATGGATGTGTTCGTGAATATCGTTGGTGGGCTCACCATCGACGAACCGGCTGTCGACCTCGGCGTGATCGCCGCGGTTGCGTCGAGCTTTCGCGAGAAGCCAATCAATGCCCAGACCGTGGTCATGGGCGAAGTGGGCCTTGCCGGAGAGGTGCGGGCAATCAGTCAGGCTGAGGTACGGCTCAAGGATGCAGCCAAGTTGGGTTTTACTCGCTGCGTGCTACCTCAGCTGAATGTCGACAAACTCGAAAAATCTGCTTCGCCGGCTAAGATGGATTTGATGGGCGTACGCACCGTGGACGAGGCCATGGAGAGGCTGTTTTGACGTAGTTCTCCACCCAACCTGGGCAATTAGGAAAAGATTGCGCCACGCAAAGCGCGAGACGAGATATTATCATCCGTGCCGTAAAAGCTCGTCTCTTCAGGACGGGGATAGTTGGTTGCTCTTGAGCAATACGATGACAAAGAAAAATTAACGACCACCAAAAGCACATCCTAAAAAACATTAAAGCTGGATCAAAAACGAACTCTTCAACGTTCCCGCCTGCTCCATGTCAAATATCTCTGCCGCATCTGCGAACAGAATCAGTATTGGCTCTCAGCAGCAACAAGGACTGATTCGGGAATCCTAGGCTTTCAGGGCGGGGAGGATGTTAACATGGGTTTCATCGGCGGCGTGCTCCCTGCACTACGGGCGTCACTCAAGAACATCGTCGAAGTCCTCAGGGCGTTATAGCGTCCTATCAGGATTTGGCCATGATTTTTAATTGTTTTGATCAGATGCCTGTGGTAATCTTGGTGTAATATGGCAATCGGCAGACTCTGGAAATTTTTCGGCAACAGAACGGGCATGACGATCGTCGTAGCCCAGCTCATAGTCGTACTGCTCTTCATCTACTTCTATTCAGGTTATCAATCGAGTGATAAGTGTGTCTTGTGCCACGCGGACAGGGAGCGGATGACCCGCCTCGGCTATCCTGAACTCGTAATGACCCGTGAACAGGTCCAGAAGGAATCGCGCCATCCGAATACGGAATGCCGTGACTGCCACCTTGGCAACGGCTTGTCCGACAATCCAGCCTCGGCTCATAAGGGTCTTCTGAAACTCATTGTGCTGGACAACAATTTCAACATCATGCCGCGGAAAGGCCATGTTAAACAGATTCTGCCGTCAGGCGACGACCGGATGCGCGAACTGTTGCCCCGCCTTCCGGATGGGTCCCTGGACTATGATGTAGGAACGCTTCTGTGGCAAGACAGAAACACACGAACCCTCGGATATGACCCTGCCATTGCCAAGGCGACCTGCGGTAAATCCTCGTGTCATCCCGAGGAATGGAAACAGTTCAATACGAGCATGATGGGGGCGAACTTCCGTCAACGCTCCATGCGGACGTGGAACGATATACATGGCCCGAATAATTGAGGGCCGTCCTTCGCGGACACCCAGCCGGTCGGCAGGGCGGAAGGTGACAGGTTCTCCTTCGAAAATACGGAAAAGATAGTTGCCGAGATCAACCTCCCGTTGTCTCACGATCAGGCGATTGCCAAGCAGAAGGCATGCAACATCTGCCATGCCGGCTGTCTTGACTGCCATTATGCGCCCTCGCGTAAACAGGGCGTCCATGCATTCAGCCGTATACCCCCGTCACTGAATTGCTCCGGCGGAGGCAGAAGCACCTTTGTGTGCCACGCAGGGACGACGGAACGCCGCCGCGGGGACAGTTATCTCGGCAAGGATTTGTCAGAGCCCCCTGGTCTGCCTGAGGATGTCCATGTCAGCAAGAAGATCGAGTGCGTCGACTGCCACGAAACGGGTCCGGATGGCATGGGGCACCTGGAAAGGAATGCCACATGTCAGGATTGTCATCTCGAGGTCGAGCAGGCCATGGCCGGGAGTGTTCACAAAAATATGGTCTGTGCGGCCTGCCACGTAAATATTCTCGGAGGTTATGAGATGACTTCGTGGGGGCCCGGGCTTATAGAGTCTCAGCCGAGCCCTTTCAAGAAGTATTCACTCTATTACGGACCGCAGGAGCCGCCCATATTGATCAAGGATCAGAAGGGCCGCTGGATGCCGACGAAAATATGGCCGAACAGCGTCGGAGGCATCAAGGAAACCGTAGTGGCTAAGCCAGGGCTGATTTTCCGCTGGCCCCAAGGGGAAACGCATGATGCGTACGCGCAGCTGGGCACATTCAGTTTTCCTGGCGGGAACAACAACTATCTGGCATGGCTGCAGGTGGAGGAGGTTTCTCATCCCTATGGCAAGTCGCGGACCTGTGGAAGCTGTCATGATTCACAGACGCAGACCTCGTCGGTGACGTGGAGGTACTACGATTCCCAGGGTGCCGAGCCGTTTACCGGACGCCAGAAGGTCGTTGCCGACCAGAATGGTCTGCGCGTGCAGGATATCAGGGCCACTTCGAGGATCACGCCTATGGAGGGCGGCAAGACGGAATATTTCGCCGCATGGCTGCATCTCGGTGATATCTGGAAGACGAGCGGCGATTTTTCCATACCAAAGTCCAATCCGCAGAAGTACGAAAACCTGGAAAAGAACCTTCGGGAGGCGTCCAGACGGCTTGGTGTCATCGATCGGATGCTCAGGGCGCGCGAATTGAAGGGCGAGAACGTCAAAAAACTGCGGCGCCAGTGGAAAGATGCGAAAGCAATGGCCATGCATGATCCGGGGAGCGCGGCATCTATGATTGACGATCTCGGCGGGACTGCACTGCCATAAACACGAATGTGGTCGTATAAACGAATAAAATCGTTGTATCTCAAGAGGCGGCATGACCCTGAACAAGATGATGAGGAAGACCGGAAACTTTTTGCTAACAATCGGAGCACTTTTGACGTTTGCGACGGCAGTTATTGCTTCCGTGGGAAGCGTACTGGATAAAGAAAGCAAGGCCTTTGTCGATGCCGCCGTTCCAGCAATCGTCTCAGGGTGGGATGTCGGGGAACTTCAGAAACGTGCTAGTGACGAGTTCAATAATTCGGTGGATAATGCCGACCTGCAACGGTACTTCGCCATTCTTCGAAAAATGGGAACACTGCGCGAGTACAGAGGATCAACGGGGGAGGCGCAGATAGCAATTTCCTTTTTGAACGGCGTCGAGATAACCGCTTTATACGCTGCCTCCGCTGATTGCGATGAGGGTGCTGTCGATCTACAATTATCGCTGATTAAGCAGAAAGGCCGGTGGTTGATTCTTGGCATCAGGATAACCCCCCGGGAATTAGCGGACGATAACAACACGATCTGATGAATACCCTTGTCAAGACAATCGAGGTCCTCGGGATTATCGCCTTTGCCCTGACCGGCATTTATGCGGCCAAAAAAAAGGGGATGGACATTATCGGCGTTTACGCCCTGGCCATGGTCACAGCATTGGGCGGCGGATCGTTGCGCGATATCATCCTGAACCGACATCCACTGTTCTGGATAGAACATTATGAGTACGCCATTCTCCTGCTGGTTCTGGCAATCGTATCCGCGATGGCGTCCCAGGATATCTTCGAAAAAAAAGGCCTCGTGAACATCGTACTTGCACTCGATGCACTGGGCCTCGGTTCTTTCAGCGCGTCCGGCGCGTCGCTTGCCGACCAGCTCGGCTGCGCGCTGTTCGTATCGTCGCTCCTCGGCGTCATTACCGGTGTATTTGGCGGTGTTATGCGTGATATTGTCTGCAACGAAATCCCCTATGTTTTTCAAAGAACGGAGCTGTATGCGACCTGCTCGTTCGTCGGTGCCTGGACCTATCTTCTCGTGGTCCGCTTCTCCGGCAATGATGTCGTGGCGGCTGTCGCCTGCATTAGTGCAACATTCATCTTGCGAATATTCGCACTCCGGTATAAAATCAAGCTGCCTCTGTGAAACGGCGGTTAATGGCTACAGGATGAACAGCCTCCGGGAATGCGGATCCGCAGGCTTCCGGAGCGGCTTCATGTTGAAGGAGAGAGAATTATGGCTGAATCGAAGGTAAACGCGGCGAAATCTGAACCGGGAGAACGAGTGACGCGCCTTCTCGCTGTCGTTGATAGTGACAGCTCCCATCTGCACTATACGAGCATCCTGCTGCAGCGGCTCGAATACAATATCCACACGACGAAGAATGCCGAAGATGCCCTGGAGATTATCGACGTCGCCCACCCCGAGCTTATTCTGACGGAAATCGATCTGAGCGGAATGAGCGGGCTGGAACTCCTGAAAAAGATCAAACGGAACCCGTCGACCTACGCGATCCCCGTAATCATCCTCACCGCGTCAAAGGACTCGGTTATGAAAGATGACTGCCTGCGAGAAGGTTGCAATGAATATCTTAAGAAGCCGGTCGATCCTGATGTGCTCTATTCGGCTATTCAGAAAGCGACGGAATCGTTCCCCCGTAAGTTTATCCGGCTCAATACCTGTCTCAACGTCATTGTGGGCAGCGACAAAGACGCAAATACGGTGATCGGAGACTACGTGTCCGCCCTTTCGGAAAACGGTATATATATAAGTACATCGAAGCCAAAACCGGTTGGGCTTGAGCTTCCGATCACGATTTTTCTGGAGGACGTGAAGATACACGTCGAGGGGATGGTTCTCTACAGCTTCGAGCGCGGCAAGGGACCGCTAAAAACGCCGGGGATGGGCATAAAATTTGTGCGTATCAAGCCCGAGGATCAACAGCTGATCAAGACCTTCATCAGAAGGGAGATTACCAAAGGACTTACTATTGCTCATATCGGCGGGACAGTTTTTTAGATCAGGAAAATGATGAGCGCGATACCGGAGGGATGCTATGCCTTATGTGAATATAAAAATTACGAGGGAAGGCGCTACGTCCGCTCAGAAGGCGCAACTGATCCAGGGGGTTACCAAAATGCTTCAGGATATCCTCGGAAAGAACCCTCAAACTACGGTTGTCGTAATAGAAGAGGTGGAAACCGACAATTGGGGCATCGGTGGCGAGAGCATTACAGAGCGAAGGAAACGGGAGCGGAAGTAGACGCCTGTTTTTCAGGAGCGTTTGCATGTTAATCGTACTGCACCACTCGGCAACGGCAAAGGATGTTGCCGCAATCAAAAAAATCATCATGACCATGGGGCTTAAGCCGGTGGCCATTCCCGGTGCAGACCGGACCGCCATCGGAGTGATCGGGAACCAGGGATGGGTGGATGATACGCCGTTGCGCGGGAACAGGGCAATCCAGGAGATTATCCATGTGACCAAACCATACAAGCTTGTCAGCCGAGACTTCCATCCAGGGGATTCAGCGGTAACACTGGGAGGAAAAATTAAGGTCGGCGGAAGGTCCCCCTTTCTCATGATCGCAGGTCCCTGCGCCGTTGAAAGCAGAGACCAGCTCATGAAGACGGCGAAATTCCTCAAGAAGATCGGCGTACCCGTGCTTCGCGGAGGGGCCTATAAACCGCGAACGAGTCCACACAGCTTTCAGGGTCTCCGCGAAAGTGGACTAGACCTGCTCGATGAGGTCAGGAAAGAGACGGGTCTCCTCGTCGTGACCGAGCTTGTAAGTCCGGAGCATGTCGAGATCGTGGCCAGCAAGGTGGATATTCTCCAGATCGGAGCGCGCAACATGCAAAATTTCGATCTCCTGACAGAAGTGGGTAGATGCAGGAAACCAGTGATCCTGAAGCGGGGACTTTCAGCAACGGTAGATGAATGGCTGAGCTCGGCGGAATATATACTGCTCGGTGGCAATCCCGACGTGATCCTCTGCGAGCGGGGTATTAGGACCTTCGAGACAGCGACGCGGAACACCGCGGACCTTGCCATTATTCCCTTGGTCCGAAAGATGACCCATCTCCCTGTTATTTTCGATCCGAGCCACGCCACGGGCAAGCGGGATCTGGTGCCTCCGGCGGCTCTGGCTTCGGTTGTCATCGGCGCTCACGGCGTCATGATCGAAGTCCATCCGGAGCCGGAGCACGCCTTATCCGATGGGCCACAGTCGCTTCATTTCAGGGAGTTCGAAAAGCTGCTAGCGCAGATAGAGAGCCTCGTCTTGTTCAAAAAAAAGAACTTCCCTGCATAGGTTTTTTGAATGCCGCTAAAAAGCGTACATCAGGGCCATTTACATTTTGTTTCAAGTCCATGCTTTGTGATCGCAGATCAATGCATGACAGACATGCTCTGCCGCGCCGGCCATGGTGCATGCTGCATCGCGCCGTCGCTTCCTCGCCAACATTCCGGAATGCCGGGCGGCAAACCCGGCAGGGATCCGGTATGCGCAATGGGCCGACAACAATTGCTGCGCGATCCACAGCAGTGCGAACAGGCAGGCGGTATGCGGCTTGTATCTCGCAACCGAGGAATTTTGCGGGGTGGCCTCTAATGAAGCGCTCTGCATAGCGGCCGAGCTTAAATCGATCACCGGCACGGTGAAATCATCATGAGCGGCTCAAAAGTTCCCGACAGATTCATATATATTCGATGGGCGAATAGGCGATATTGAACGTTTCATACAAAGGAGCGGACCATGACTGGAATGATCTCGCAGGGATCGGATCTTAGGACGGAAGACAGATCGAAGCGATTTATCCTCGTTGTGGATGGCGATGGATCGCATCTCTATTATACGGGAATCCTGCTGCAGCGGCTTGAGTATATTATCCATACCACCAAGACGGCCGAAGAAGCGCTGGAGATCATGAACGTCGCGGTGCCGTTGCTGATCCTGACCGATGTGGAACTTCTGCGTATGAACGGTATTGATTTCCTGAAGCAGGTGAAGAAAAACCCGATAACGCGGTCCATTCCCGTGATCGTCTACACGCTCTTGAAGGACCCCAGTGTCAAGGAAACCTGCCTGAAGGAAGGGGCTGCCGCATTTCTCCAGAAACCGGTCGATCCCGATGCGTTGTATGCAGCCGTTCAGCGGGCAACGGAGGCAACGCCGCGCAGCTATATTCGGCTTAACACCTGCTTGAATGCGATCATCGGGAGCGGGCAGGGCATTGAAGCGGATTCCCGTAATGACTGTGTTACGGCGCTTTCGGAGCACGGCATGTATGTGAGCACGCCGAAACCGCGTCCGGCAGGCTTGCAGGTCGCCATTACCCTGCTGCTGGGGAACGCGGAGCTCAAGATCGACGGGGTCGTATTATACAGTTTTGACAAGAGAAAAGGTCCGCTGCGAATGCAAGGAATGGGTATTAAGTTCCTTCGTATCAAGCCCGAAGACCAGGCTCTTATTAAGACCTTCATCGAGAAACAGCTCACGGGGGACCTGAAGAAGTGAAGTAGCCGCATTTCCCCGAATGGTGAAGGCTGGAAGGATAATTGTCGATATCCGTGTCCCGTTCGAGAAGCCTTTTCCTGATTTGTCCGCGGAGAAGATCCGGTGGGGAAAAGGTACTTTACCTTTAGCAGCACTGATTCAGCGGTAAAATAACTCATGAACCCCGGCTGTGAGCTCACAACCGGGGTTGTCCGTTTGTACAGGTATTATTTCGGAGTTGTCTGGGGCTTTTCGGTCTCAGCGGGCTTCTGTGGTTCGGGCTCCGCCGCCGGGGCAGTCTGCTGCTGCGTCATGGACGGCGCCAGGGTGGCGTTTGTTTGTGGCTGCTGGCTTCTCTGAAGGGGAGATAGTTCCGCTGGTTTATACCGCGTCGGGGTGAAGTTCGGGTCGATTTCGTAGGCTTTCTGGAAGTTTTCAAGGGACAGTTTGCGGCTTTCCTCGTCCCCCTTCCTGCTCTTGAGGTAATAAGCATAGCCGAGATAATAATAGGGCTCGGCTTCTGGAGATATTGAAGCGGACTCATCGAATTCCCTGACCGCATCGTCGAAATTTTTCGCCTTCAGATAGGCAATGCCCTTGTCAATGTGTTCCGCTGCCGCCTTAGTGTCGAAAAGCTCATCGGCAGCATGCGCAGTCAAAGTGACCAGCCCAAGCATCAGGAACACAATGAATGTCAGGATATACTTTTTACACATATAAGCCTCCTCTCTGATTGACTCTACCATAGCATAGAGCCTGCATCACTGTCAACCACGATGGGGCCCCAGAGACACAGAAGCCGAGTCCGGGGCGCCATAAAACCGCTTAAGTCCAAATTGAGGATCTTCGGGGGCTAGAGTTAGCTGGCAGTTGCGGACCACGAAAAAGTCACATGGGCGGGGCGCCGAACCTGCAAATTTCCTTGTCTGATTAAAGGCATTGTGTCTCAGGCAGCCTTGATACGGATGTCCATCTCGCTGCGGAATTCGGCAATGCGTTGGTTGGTCGATAGCCCAACGTCACTCCTGCTTCAGGTCCGTCATAGAAACACCGTTGACATACTCCACGACTTTGTCGTGCTTGATGGCTTGGAGCTGTTTAACGATTTCGGCGATCCTGAGAGAGTTGTTCAAAATGGTTTCAAGGCGGGACACGAGATACTTATCTCGGTCCCCGTAGCGCTCAATCAGCAGTTCAATGTTTCCGATGACGGTAGTGAGCGGGTTGTTAATCTCATGCCGCACGGTAATAACAACTTCTCCGATTGCTCCGAGTCGCTTTGCTTTCATGAGCTTTTCCCTGATGAGCTTCTGTTCCGTCATGTCCCGTGCCGA
>Ga0335081_10002353_pt1 | contig 29706 bp, 29 predicted proteins | sample Lox_Sample_35_FD_206713 | JGI IMG/M metagenome (GOLD analysis project Ga0335081, IMG submission 206713) | Soil microbial communities from Loxahatchee National Wildlife Refuge, Florida, United States - Lox_Sample_3.5 | ecosystem: Environmental > Terrestrial > Soil > Wetlands | place: USA...
CACGTGGTCGGTCTTCACCGGACCGTACTTGGTCGCGACGGTCGAGCCCTCGACCAGCGGCAGGAGGTCGCGCTGCACGCCCTCGCGCGAGACGTCGGCGCCGATCGTCTCCTGGCGGCGCGTGACCTTGTCGATCTCGTCGATGAACACGATGCCGTTCTGCTCGGCGTTGGCGAGCGCCTGGATCTTGAGCTCGTCCTCGTTGATGAGCTTGCCGGCCTCCTCGTCGGTGAGCAGCTTCAGGGCCTCGCGCACCTTGACCTTGCGGGTGCGGGTGCGGTTGCCGCCGAGGTTCTGGAACATCGACTGCAGCTGCTGCTGCATCTCCTCCATGCCGGGCGGCGCCATGATCTCGACGCCCACGGCCAGGGCGCGCAGCTCGATCTCGACCTCGCGGTCGTCGAGCTCGTGCTCGCGCAGCATCTTGCGGAATTTCTGGCGCGTCTCGGAATCGCGCGCGTGGCTCGGCTCGTCGGTGGAGAAGCCCATCATGCGCGGCTTCGGCAGCAGCGCATCGAGCACGCGCTCCTCGGCGGCATCGAGGGCGCGCTCGCGCACCTTGGCCATCTCCTGCTCGCGGGTGATCTTCACCGCGACGTCGGCCAGTTCTTTCACGATCGAGTCGACGTCGCGGCCCACGTAGCCGACCTCGGTGAACTTGGTCGCCTCGACCTTGACGAACGGCGCGTTCGCGAGCCGGGCGAGGCGCCGCGCGATCTCGGTCTTGCCGACCCCGGTCGGGCCGATCATGAGAATGTTCTTCGGCGTGATCTCCTGGCGCAGCGGCTCCTTCACCTGCATGCGGCGCCAGCGGTTACGCAGCGCGATGGCCACGGCGCGCTTGGCCGCGTCCTGGCCGACGATGTGCTTGTCGAGCTCCTGGACGATCTGCCGGGGCGTGAGTGCGGAGGACATGTCTACTTCGACCCTCCGCTGCGGGCCCCGTTCAGCTCCTCGATGGTGAGGCTGCGGTTGGTGTAGATGCAGATGTCGGCGGCAATGTCGAGCGAGCGCTCGACGATCTCGCGCGCGCTCAAGGAAGAGCCCTCGAGCAGCGCCCGCGCGGCGGCGAGCGCGTACTGGCCGCCCGAGCCGATCGCGGCGACGTCGTGATCGGGCTCGATCACATCCCCGTTGCCCGAGATGATGAAGAGCTTCTCCGGGTCCCCCACCAGCAGCAGCGCCTCGAGGCGCCGCAGATACCGGTCCGAGCGCCAGTCCTTGGCGAGCTCGATCGCGGCACGCGTGAGATTGCCGTACTTCTCGAGCTTGCCCTCGAAGCGCTCGAACAGCGTAAAGGCATCGGCGGTGCCGCCGGCGAACCCGGCGAGCACCTTCTCGCCGAACAGCCGCCGCACCTTGCGGGCGTTGCCCTTCATGACGGTGTTGCCGAGGGTCACCTGACCGTCGCCCCCGATGGCGACCGCGCCGTTGCGGCGGACGCCGAGGATGGTGGTGCCGTGGGGATTGAAGACTGCTGGGTCGCTCATGGGGATCAGCTCAACTCAAGCCTTGCGGCGCGCCCGCGGGTGTGCGGCGTCGTAGATGCGGGCGAGGTGCTGGAAATCAAGGTGGGTGTAGATCTGCGTGGTCGAGATGTCGGCATGCCCCAGCAGCTCCTGCACCCCGCGCAGGTCTCCGCCCGATTCGAGCAGGTGTGAGGCGAAGGAATGCCGGAACAGGTGCGGGTGCACGTGCACCCCGAGGCCCTGGCGCTTCGCCCAGTAGTCGATGCGCGACTGGATAGCGCGCGGCCCCAGGCGCCGGCCGCCCTTGCCGACGAACAGCGCCGCCTCGCCGGCTGCCGCGAGCGTCGCACGCTCCTTGAGCCAGGCGCGCAGCGCCGCGAGTGCCAGCCTGCCGACCGGCACGATGCGTGATTTCTTCCCCTTACCCAGCACTCGGATGGTGCGATCCCTTAGATCCAGGTCGGACTGGTCGAGGCTGACGAGCTCCGCCAGCCGCAGGCCCGAGGAGTAGAGCAGCTCCATCAGCGCGCGGTCGCGCGCCGTGAGCCCACCGCCCGCCGGGATCTCGAGCAGGCGCGCCATCTGATCGGCATCGAGCGTGTGCGGCAGGCGGCGCGCGGCCTTCGGCGCACGCACCCCGAGCGCCGGATTCACCCGCACGCGCCCGGCGCGCCGGGCGCGCTTGCCGCTCGCGGCCTCGGCCGGTGCCTCGCGCAGCAGGAACTCGTAGAAGCTGCGCACCGCCGACAGCCGCCGCTGGATGCTGCGGGGGCTCAAGCCGCCGGCGTGCGAGTGGGCGGCGAAGGTGCGCACGTGCTGGCTGTCGAGCGCGCCCCAGTCGGCGAGACCGAGCGCATCGCAGAACTTCACCAGCGCGTTGAGATCACGCGTGTAGCTCACGTCGGTGTGCGCCGACAGCCGCCGCTCGAAGGAGAGGTAGCGGCGGAAGCGGATGAGCCATTCGAGCGCCGCCGGACTCATGGCGCGGGATCAGCGCGGATGCGCCGCGCCCCTCAGGCCGTCTCGCTCGCCGTCAGCGCATCGGCGATCAGGTCCGCCATGCGGGCGAGGAACTCGGTGCTCATGCCCGGGTGAAAGCGGTCGCGGTCGACGCTGCCGAGCGCCAGCAGGCCGATCGATCCCTTGGGGCCGAGGGGTACCAGCGCCACCGAGCCCATCTCCGGGCCCTCGGGACCGAACAGGAATTCGCGCTGCGAGTCGCGCGCCTGGCCGCAGCGCGGCTTGCCGCTCGCGAACAGGCTCTCGAAGGACTTCAGGTTGGGGTCGTCCGGCGCCACGATGCGCACGAAGTGCTGCTCCGGCACTCCTGCATGCTCGCCGATCAGCACCAGCGCCGAATGGAACGCGTCGAAGTCCTCGCGCAGCCCTGCCTCGATGCGCGCGATCGCCTCCATGCGCGGCACGGCGCGCAGCAGCCGCCGCGTGAAGCGGTGCAGGCGGTCGGCGATCGCGTCGTTGGCGCGCGCAGTGCGCAGCAGCTCGGCGAGCTTGCCCTCCACCCCGGCGAGCTTCTCGCGCAGCACCTCGATCTGGCGCTCGACCAGGGAGATGGCGGCGCCGCCGCGCGCGTGCGGGAGCTTGAGGCGCGCCAGCACGCCCTGGTGGCGCTCGAAGAAATCGGGATTGCGCTGCAGGTAGCCGGCGATCGCCTCCTCCTCCGACTCGACCGCAGTAAGACCCCGGGCTTCTCTTGTTGTCATGATTTCGGACCTCGGCTTGTCTAGACCTCGACCTGACCTTCGAACGAGACTTCGGCCGGACCGCTCAGCCAGATGTGCTCTCCCCGGCCCGCCCAGTTTACGCGCAACTCGCCGCCGCGCACCTCGACCCGCACCTCGGCGTCGATGAGCCCGCGGCTGCGCGCCACGGCGGCGGCCGCACACGCACCCGTGCCGCAGGCGAGCGTCTCGCCGGCGCCGCGCTCGTAGACGCGCAGCTTGAGGTGGGTGCGGTCGACGATCTCGAGGAAGCCGGCGTTCACGCGCCGCGGGAAGCGCGGGTGGCGCTCGATCGCGGGTCCGAGGGTGCTGACCGGCGCCGTCTCGACCGAGGCGACAGTGAGCACCGCGTGCGGGTTGCCGACCGAGACCGCGCCGATCTCGAGCGTGCAGCCCTCCACCTCGAGCGGATAGGGATCGGCCTCCGCCGGCGCATCGAAGGGGAGCGAGCGCGGATCGAAGTTGGGAACGCCCATATCGACCGAAACGTTCGCCGCGCCGTTGACCCGCGCCTCGACCACCCCGGCCGGGCTGCCGAGCGTCACGCGGCCCTCGCGCGTGCGGCCGCGGCGGTGGAGGAGCGCGGCGATGCAGCGCGCGCCGTTACCGCACTGCTCGACCTCATCGCCGTCGGCGTTGAAGATGCGGTAGAAGACCGCCGTGCCCGTGCGCCGCGGGGCCTCGAGCACCAGCGCCTGATCGAAGCCGATGCCGGTGCGGCGGTCGGCCAGCCCTCGCAGGCTCGCGGGCTCGAGCAGCGAATCGGGAGGCGCGTCGAACACGACGAAGTCGTTGCCGACCCCGTGCATCTTCGTAAAAGCGATCCGCATGCGATGCTGAGAATAGCGCAAAACTATCGCAATGCCGCACGATCGCGGTAGAGACAGCGGTCCATCACGGTGAGGATGCCCGCGGCGCGGGCGCGCCCCGCCGCCGCCTCATCGATCACGCCGTCCTGCAGCCACAGCGCCGGCACCTTCAGGCGAATGCAGTCGGCCACGATGCCGGCGACGTGCTCCGGGCGGCGGAACACATCGACAATGTCGACACGCTCGGCGGGACCTACGGCCGGCGGCAGATGCTCGAGCGAGGGCACGGCCGGCTCGCCGAGAATACTCTCGGCGAAGGGATTCACCGGGATGATGCGATAGCCGAAGCGCTGCAGGGCGCGTGCCACGCCGTGGCTCGGGCGGGTGGGATCGGGCGAGAGGCCGACGACCGCGATGGTGCGCGCCGCGCGCAGGAGCTGCGCGATTTCATCCCGGGAAGGGTTGGCGAACAGCTGCGTCTCCTTGGCCCTGCGGCGCCTGGCCGTCTAGTCTATCGGCCACTATGCACGATCTGCATTGCAGCCGGAGGTACGGCAAAGTTGTCCACCCGCGAACATAGCGTACGCATCGAGCCGCACGGCCGCACGATCCGGGTCGCCGACGGCGAGCCGGTGCTGCCCGCAGCACTCGCCGCCGGGCTCAACCTCCCGCACAGCTGCAAGTCCGGGCACTGCAGCTCCTGCCGTGCGCGGCTCGTCGCCGGCGAAATCCACTACCCGAACGGCCGCCCGCCCGGCATCACGGCGGAGGAAGCCGCGAGCGGCCAGGTGCTGCTCTGCCAGGCGCGACCGCGCTCGGATCTCGTGGTCGAGGCGCGGCTCATCGCGAACGTGGCGGAGGTCGAGATCAAGACGCTGCCTTGCCGGATCGCGCGCCTGAGGCCGCTCGCTCCGGACGTGCTGCAGGTGATGCTGCAGCTGCCGGCAGTGGAGCGGCTGCCCTTTCACCCGGGGCAGTATCTCGACGTGCTGCTCGATGAGGGCAAGCGGCGCAGCTTCTCCATCGCCTGCCCGCCCCACGACGCGGGACTCCTGGAGCTCCATGTGCGGCGCGTCCAGGGCGGCGGCTTCACGCAGCGGCTGTTCGGCAGCCCGGCCTCCGGCGCCGCGGCGCTCGCGCCCGGCTCACTGCTGCGGATCGAGGGCCCGATGGGACAGTTCAGCTACCGGCCCGGCACCTCGCCCATCATCATGGTTGCGGGCGGCACGGGCTTCGCGCCCCTGAAGTCGATGCTGCGTCACGTGCTCGAGACCGGCATCCGCCGCGACATCCACTTCTACTGGGGCGCGCGCCACACCGCGGACCTCTACGAGGAGCAGCGGGTGCTCGGCTGGACCCGCAGCCACAGCCAGCTCGAGTTCACCGCGGTGCTCTCGGCGGCGACCCTCGCCGAGGCTGCGCACCAACGCACCGGCTGGGTGCACGATGCAGTGCTCGCCGATCATCCGGACTTGAGCGCCCTCGAGGTCTACGCCGCGGGACCGCCGGCCATGATCGAGGCGATGCGCGCGAGCTTCCCGCGCCACGGCCTGCCCCTGGAGCGACTCTATTTCGATTCCTTCGACTACGCGCCCGACGCGTTGCCAGTGCGCGCCTGAGGCCGCGGGGCGCAGGTGTACGTACCGCGCTGCGCCGTGCGCTATCCTTGACGCCGCCAATGAGCGCCACAGCGCCAGCGACCCACGCGGCGATCACCGGCTGGGGAAAGTGCCTGCCCCCGGCGGTGCTCAGCAACCTCGACCTGTCGACGATTCTCGACACCTCCGATGAATGGATCGTCACCCGCACCGGGATCCGCGAGCGGCGCATCTCGCACGTGCCGCTCGGCGAGCTCGCCGGGGTCGCCGCCGACCGCGCGCTCGCCTGTGCCGGAATCGACGGCCGCAGCATCGAGCTGATCGTGTTCGGCAGCTGCAGCTACGACGATCAGGTGCCGAACATGGCCTCGGGCATCCAGGTGCGGATCGGCGCGCAGGGAGCGGCCGCCTACGACATCAACACGGCCTGTACCAGTTTCCTCTACGGCCTCTCGACCGCCACGGCGCTCATCCGTACCGGGGTGGTGCGCAACGCGCTGGTGATCGGAGCGGAGCTCATCTCGCCCTTCATGGACTGGAGCAACCGCGACGTCGCGGTGCTGTTCGGCGACGGCGCCGCGGCGGTGGTGCTCGAGGCGAGCACCCGCGAGGAGGGGTTGCTGGCCGAGAAGCTCGGCTGTTATGGAGACGCGCGTGAGATCTTGCGCGTGCACGGCATGGGCGGCCGCTACGCCAACCGCGGCATGCTCTACGGCATCACCCGCTGGCAGTTCGAGGGCCAGGAGATCTTCAAGCGCGCGGTGCAGGGCATGTCGGGGGCGTGCGAGGAGGCGCTGAGGCGCATCGGAGCGAGACCTGGGGACGTCGAGCTCGTGGTGCCGCATCAGGCGAACCTGCGCATCATCGAGGCGGTCGCCAAGCGTGCGCACGTGCCGATGGAACGGGTGTTCGTGACGGTGCAGCGCTACGGGAACATGTCCGCAGCCACCGTGCCCGTGGCGCTGTGCGAGGCGCTCGAGGCGGGGCGCGTGCGCCCGGGGGCGCTGCTCCTTATGCCGGGATTCGGCGGGGGACTCTCCTTCTGCGCCCATGCGGTGCGCTGGGGCGAGCGCACCACTCCCCTCGGATCGAGCACGGCCGAGCTGGCGCCGAGCGAGCGGACGGCGCTCGAGCTCATCAAGGATTGCCTCGCGCGTAAGACCCATCCCATGGACGTCTCGGCGCCCGACCCGTTTGCGGGTATCGGTGCATGAGGCGCTCGCGAGGCGCGGGCGCATGGAAGCGTTGGTCGCTGCCTGGCCTGGTCGCGCGCTAAGCCAGCCGCGGGTCCGGCCCGCACCCCGGGCCCCGACTCAGCGCTTGGCGGCCTTCGCCGCCTTCTTCTTTCTCTTCGCCGGATCCTTGGCGCGCGACTTGCCGAAGGAGCCCTGATAGATTTTGCCACGGCGCGTGCGCGGATCGCCCTTACCCATACGAAATCACTCCCCTGAAATTCACCCGATTGATCGGCTCACACAATGAAAAAGGCCGGCCGCCGATGCCGCGAGGCACTGACGGCCGGCCCTTGGCTTGGCTTGCAGCTTACCAGCGCTTCGGTGCGCCGCCGCCGCCGCGGTTGCCGCCGCCGCTGCGCTCCTGGGCCTCGTTGACCCGCAGCGGGCGTCCGCCCAGCTCCTTGCCATTGAGGTTCTGGATGGCGCGCGAGGCGTCGGCGCGCGACATCTCGACGAACCCGAAGCCACGCGGCCGGCCGGTATCGCGGTCGGTGATGAGGCTTACGGACTCGACGGTGCCGTGCTGAGCGAACAGCTCGCGCACCTCGGCGTCAGTGGCGGAGAAAGGCAGGTTGCCCACATAGATCTTCGTCATGCAATCAGACTCCTGAAACAAACAAACGACAGGCAGGAGTGCTGACCGGAGATCGATAGACTCGGGCGCACGCTGCCACCTGGTCGGGAACGATTCGGCTTTTCAGACTCCGAAGCCAACTCGCAAACGAGGCGGGCGGCAGGCGGCAGGAAAGGGAAAGGTCACGAACCGGCGCGGACGATACCCCAAGGGCGGGCCACGGCACAAGCGCGGTGGCTGCGGTCGTGGCCCATGCCTCGCTCCGGGGTGCGTGCCTCAGCCGCCTGACATAACCGACAGGCAGACCAGCAGCAGCACGAGGCCCAGCGCGGCGGCGACCGGGAACAGGGGGCGCGGAAAGATGAACATGGTGCTTACCTCTCAACCGATGGTTGCAGCCTAATCTCCGGGCTTGTCGTTAAAAACCAGCTAATTGCAAATTTATTGTTCTTAAATCCCTTACAATCGTCGGGTGGATCAGCTCATCTGCATGAAGAGCTTCGCGCGCGTCGCCGAGCTTCATTCCTTCACCCGCGCCGCGGACTCCCTCGGGGTGTCACGTGCCGTGATGAGCACGCACGTGGCCGAGCTCGAGCGCCACTTGCACTGCCAGTTGTTCCACCGTACGACCCGCCGCGTCGGCCTCACGAGCGAGGGCGCCGAGTACCTCGCCCGCTGCCAGCGCATCCTCGCCGAGCTCGCCTCCGCCGATGAGGCGGTGCGCGGCACGCGCATCGCCGTACAGGGGCGCCTCCGGGTCGACCTGCCGGTGGCCTTCGGCCGCGCGCTGCTGATCCCGGCGCTGCCGCGCTTCCAGGCGCGCTACCCAGAGCTGCAGCTCGAGGTGCAGCTCAACGACCGCGTGATCGATCTCATCGAGGAGGAAGTGGACCTGACGGTGCGGGGCGGGCCGGTCAAGGAGCCGCACCTCATCGCGCGCCGCATCGACACGACACGGCTCATCACCTGTGCCTCTCCCGACTATCTGCGCGAGCACGGCATCCCGGCCGATCCCGACGAGCTACGGCGTCACAAGCTCATCGGCCATCTCTCGAGCACCAGCCATCGGCCCTACAAGTGGCTGTTCCAGCGCGGCACGGTGCGGCGGCAGCTGCAGCTGCCCTTCAGCGTCTCGTTCAACTCGGTCGAAGCCCGTATCCTCGCGGCGCTGCGCGGGGTGGGCATCGTGCAGTCGATGGATCTGATGGTGGCGGAGGCGCTCGCCGCCGGCCGGCTACAGGTGGTGCTGCCCGAGTGGTCGGCGCCGGGCGCGCAGCTCAACGTGGTATGCCGCAGAGCCCTGCACAACCTGCCTAAGATCCGCGTGTTCGCCGATTTCGCCGCGGAACTGCTGCTGCAGTACCGGCGGCGCGTCGATGCGCTGCTGTTGGGTTAATTGGCCTCAGCGCTTGGTTCGGCCGGCGAGCTGGTCGAGGGCGCGCAGCTGCAGGACGGTCGCGTCCGAGGCCGGCAGCAGCTGGTTGGCCTGGCGGACGAACGGCGCGACCTTGGCGACCGGCAGCGGCGGACTGATGAGATAGCCCTGAGCGAAGTCGCACCCGAGGCGCCGCAGCAGGCCCCAGGCCTCGGCATCCTCGACTCCCTCCGCCACTACCTTGAGCCCCATGCTGTGGCCGAGCTCGATGGTCGAGGTGACGATCGTCACGTTGCCGTTGACCGCCTGGCTGATGAGCGAGCGGTCGATCTTGAGCTCATCGACCGGCAGCAGCGCAAGCTGTGAGAGCGAGGAGTGGCCGGTACCGAAGTCATCGATGGCGAAGCGCACGCCGGCGATGCGCAGCAGCTGCATGTTACGCGCCGCGCCTTGCGGATCGAGCATCACCGCGCTCTCGGTGATCTCGAGCAGCAGCGCCGTGGGATGCACCTGGTGGGCGCGCAGCAGCGCGAGGATCTGGTCGCCGAGGTCCGGATCGAGGATGTCGGGCGCCGACAGGTTGACGGCGAGCTGCATGTCGAGCCCCTGCTCGCGCCACTCTCCCATCTGGCGGATGCCGGTCTTCAGCACCCAGTCGGTGAGGCGGCGGGAGCCGCCGGTACGCTCGGCGAGCGGTACGAACTCACCGGGGGATATCGGCCCGAGCTGCGGATGGGTCCAGCGCACCAGCGCCTCGAGGCTGCGTACCGAGCGCGCGGCCATGGTGACCAGCGGCTGGTAGACGAGCGAGAGCTGATCATTGTCGATGGCGGCACGCAGGTCGGTGATCAGTGTCAGCCGGCGGCGGTGGACTTCGTCCTGACCCGGGCGGTACAGGGCGACGTGCGAGGAGGCATCGTGCGCGTCCTCGAGCGCGACCTGCGCCCGCTGCAGCAGCTCCTCGGTGATGCGGCCATGATCGGGCAGCAGGCACACGCCGCAGGCGACGTGCAGCTCGAGGCCGATGCCGGCGATGTGAAAGCCGCTGTGGATGAGGCCGGCGAGCTGCTCGGCGTAGAGCAGCGAGCGCTCGGCGGTGCAACCCGGCACGATCACCAGGAACTGCGCCTCGCCGAGGCGCGCCACGGTGTCGTTCTCGGAGACGTTCTGCCGCAGCCGGTGGGCGACCTCGCGCAGCACATCGTCACCTACCGAGAAGCCGAGGGATACGTTGATGTCACGGAGGTTGCGCAGGCTGACCAGGATCAGCGCGGCGCGCCCGCCTTCGGCGGCTTCGCGTGCGACGCGCTCGAGCACCTGGGCTGCGAACCAGCGGTTCGGCAGCTGCGTCAGCGGATCGTGCTGCGCGTGGAAGGTGATCGCCGCTTCGCGCTCGGCGATGTTCCGCTGCATCGCGTTGAAAGTCTGGGCGAGGCTCCGGAACTCATCGCCGCCGGAGACGCTGACCATGGTCTCGTACTGTCCCTGCTGGATGCGCTGCGCCGCGCGCGCCAGCTCGCCGATCGGGCGCGAGGCGGTGCGACCGAGCACCGCGCCGACGAGCGCCGCCATGAGCAGCGCGATGCCGTCGATGGCCAGCATCGCATCGCGCAGCTCGCGATAGGGCGCGAGCACTTCGCGCTGCGGCTTCAGGAGCCGCACGTCGACCGGGTCGCCGAGCGCCGCGAGCGGGCGGGCGAGGCTGAGATAATCGGCGCCGGCGAGGCGCACGAGGTGCGGCGACTCGGCCGCGGTGGCGAGGCCCGCAGCCGGTCCCGCCGAGGCGAGCAGCTCGCTGCGCTCGTCCGCGGGGAGCGTGGCGGCGACGTGGGTCGCGCCGTCGTGCCCGTGCGATACCAGCGCCACCTGCGAGCCGACCAGATCGCGGATGCGCTGCGCGAGCGTATCGTCCGCGATGAAGCCCATCGCCACCCAGGCGATGGTCTCGGGGGTGCGCACCGGGGCGAGCACCAGCTGATAGGCGCTGGGACCCAGGATGATGAAGGCCGGCTGGTCACGCGCCCCGGGATCGCGCAGCAGCTGGCGGATGGAGTCGCCGGCGTCGGCATCCACCGGCACGGTGGCGGCGATCACCCCGCCGCGGGTGTCGAGCACCATCACCATGTCGGCCCCGACGCGCCGGGAGTTATTGCGGGCGGCGGACAGGATGGTGAGCGGATCGCCGCCCGCCACCGCCTCGCGGAAGCCGAAATCCGCCGCCGTCACGGACACGCCGTTGGCCAGGTCGCCGGCCCGGAAGCGCATCAGCTGCAGCGCGAGCGAGCTGCCGGAGCCGAGCTGCTCCTTGGCCCGCTCCTCCACCGTTCCCCGGGTGCTGGCCAGCACTGCGGCCAGCGTCACAGTTTGGGTGACGATGACCAGGCCGATGATCAGCACGAGAAGTCGTTTGCGGAAACTGCCCATTAAAAGCGCTCGAATGCCCACCCCATCGTAGGCGTCCAGTCATGCAGGGAGCGAGGACACGAGTGCGGGAATGAGACCTCCGGCACGTCCGCATCACAGGGGTACGGTCTTCCGGGCGCTCGCCGGCCTGGGGGCGCTCGTGTGCGCGCTCGCCGCCAACGGCCCGCTCCGCGCGGCCACGCTGGTCATCACCGTCCAGACCGCCGACGGCCACGCGCTCCAGGGAGCCGTCGTCACGGCGCACCCGCTGGAGGGCCCGGCCCGCAAGCCGCAGCCCATCAAGGCCGTCATGGACCAGATCAACCGCGCCTTCGCCCCCGACCTGCTGGTGATCCCGGTCGGCTCCACGGTGACCTTCCCGAACTCGGACTCGGTGAGCCACCAGATCTACTCGTTCTCTCCGGCGAAACGCTTTCAGCTCCCGCTCTACCGCGGCACGCCGTATCCGCCCGTGCATTTCGACCAGGCGGGCGTGGTCACGCTCGGCTGCAACATCCACGACGAGATGATCGGCTATCTGGTGGTCACCGACGCCCCGTACTACGGCCGCACCGACGCGCAAGGGGCCTGGTCGAACGAGCTCGCCCGCGGCCGCTACCGCATCACGATCTGGCACCCGCGCATGCGCGACGAGGGCGCCGACCTCGAGCGCGAGCTCACGATCGGCGAGGCGGACCATGCCGAGCTCACCCTGCGACTGACGAGGTCGCTCACCCCCGCGCCGCTCGCCGAGCGGCCGCATTCCTGGGATTACTGAGCATGCGTCTCGCCTCGCTCCTTCTGCCGCTCACCTGGCTCGCGCTCGCCACCGTCGCCCGGGCCGACGGCTGGGAGCTCGACCTCGATGGGCGGCTGGTGAGCTCGAACGCCGATCCCTCCTACACGCAGGGCGGGATCAGCGCCGTGCGCTTCGATCAGGGGCAGTCCGGCCTCAGGCTCGGGCGCGCGCGCTTGGCGCTCACCGAATCGCTCGGGGAGGTCTGGAGCGTGCACCTCGATGCCTCCGCCTGGGGCGACCACGACCGCATTCCCGCCGGGCTCACCGAAGGCTATCTGCAGTTCCGGCCCTACCCCTTCGCGGGCTATCGCCTGCGCGTCAAGGCCGGCGCCTTCTATCCGCCGATCTCTCTCGAGAATCGCGCCTCCGGGTGGGAATCCCCGTACACGCTCTCATCCTCGGCGATCGACAGCTGGCTCGCGATCGAGGTGCGCACCGTGGGTGTCGAGGCGCAGCTCGACTGGCTCGGCACGCGGCAGGGGCACGACTTCGACCTCGAGGTGACGGGCGGCGCGTTCGGCTGGAACGAGGGAGCGGGCGCCTATATCGCGGGCGATGGCTTCACGCTCACCGACCGCCAGACGCCGATCGGCGGGCGCGTCGGGCTGCCTTCGGATCCGGTACTGATGAACTACGAGCCGTTCCGCGAGCTCGACGGCCGCGCCGGCGTGTACGGCGGGCTCGAGGCCCGCTGGTTCGATCGCCTGGTGGTGCGCGCGCTGCGCTACGACAACCGCGCCGACCCCACCGTGGAGAACTATGCCTCGGGCGCCCTGCCCTGGGAAACGACCTTCGATGCGCTCGGCGCGCGCTTCGAGAGCGGCACGGGCTGGACGGCGATTTTACAGGCCCTGAAGGGTGAAACGAGCATCGTACCTGAGGGGTTCATGCTCGACTGGCCCTTCAAGGCCCAGTACGCCCTCATCGCGCGGCAGTTCGGCCGCAATACCTTGAGCGCCCGCTATGACCGGTTCGAGGTCGATACCAACACGAACGACGGCGGATGGGGAGCCGAGACCGGCCACGCCTGGACCGCGGCCTGGGTGTTCGCGCGCGATGAGCACTGGCGCTTCACGCTCGAGTGGCTGCGGGTGACGAGCAACTCCTATCTGCGCGAGGACGCCTTCAACCTGCCGGCGCTCGCCCGCGAGACGCAGCTGCAGCTCGCCGTGCGCTACGCGCTCGGCTCGGCGGTGCACTAGACCACGGCAGCGTTTCGCGAGGCGTCCGTCGGCGTCCCCAGCCACTCGCCGGCGCAGGCGCCCTCAGCGGAACCGCGCCAGGATCTTCTGCAGTCCGGGCGAGCCCGGCGAGAGCTTCTCGTACGGAATGCTGTTGAGCGGCGCCGCGGGCGTCGAGTTCACCTGGTGGAACTCGTGCTGCGCGGTCTCGTCGAGGAACAGCAGCCCGGTGAGGTACTCCCCGGCCTTCATGCGCTCCTGGATGTGGGCCGCCGCAGCCGTGCGGTCGGTCGGATCGTAAGCCGAGTCGAGCTTGCGCAGCACGATGCGGCTGCCGTCGTGCATGACCACCGGCACGGCCTCGCCTGACCGGTAGTCGACACTGATCTCGCGCTCGAGCGGCACGAAGTCGGTCTGCACCGCCGGCTCGTAGTGCTCGCGCGTATAGGCATAGCTCTTGGTCGAGCCCTCGTGATCGTTGAACGTCACGCACGGCGAGAGCACGTCGATCAGCGCAAAGCCCCGGTGCTTGAGGCCCGCCTGGATGAGCGGCACCAGCTGCTGCTTGTCGCCGGAGAAGCTGCGCGCCACGAAGGAGGCGCCGAGCGTCATGGCGAGCAGCACCGGATCGATCGGCGGCTGGACATTGGTCTCGCCCTTCTTCGCCTTGGTGCCGATGTCGGCCGAGGCCGAGAACTGCCCCTTGGTGAGGCCGTAGACGCCGTTGTTCTCGATGATGTAGAGCATGTCGACGTTGCGGCGGATGGCGTGGCAGAACTGCCCGAGCCCGATCGAGAGCGTGTCGCCGTCGCCGGAGACGCCGATGTAGGTGAGATTGCGGTTGGCGGCGTTCGCCCCCATGGCGATCGAGGGCATGCGGCCGTGCACCGAGTTGAAGCCGTGGCCGCCGGAGACGAAGTAGGCGGTGGTCTTGGACGAGCAGCCGATGCCGGAGAGCTTCACCACGTTCTGGGGCTCGAGCGCGAGTCCCCAGCTCGCCTCGACGATCGCCGCGGTGATCGAGTCGTGGCCGCAGCCGGCGCACAGGGTCGAGAGCGCCCCCTCGTAGTCGCGCCGCGTGAGCCCGAGCGCGTTGCGGGGAAGCGAGGGGTGGGCGACCTTGGGTTTGGCGATGAAAGTCATGCCGGAACTCCGGAAATCTTCGGTTGCGCCACCCGCTCGTGCTGCAGCTCGGCGAGCACCCCGTCGACGATGAAGGCGGAGGAGATCGGCAGCCCCGAGTAGTGCAGCAGCGAGCGGAGCTTCGACTTTTCGACCGCGGTCTCGAGCGTCAGCAGCGAGCGCAGCTGCGCGTCGCGGTTCTGCTCGATGACGAACAGCAGCTCGTGCGCGGCCATGAAGCGCTCGACGTCCTCACTGAAGGGAAAGGAGCGCACCCGCATGTAGTCCACGGCGACGCCGCGCGACGCCAGCAGGTCGCGTGCCTCGCGGATCGCCCCGTCACAGCTGCCGATCGAGACCAGGCCGATCTTCGAGTCCGAGGTCGCATCGATGACCGCGCGCGGCACCAGGCGCTTCGCCGTCGCCCACTTGCGCATCAGCCGGTCGAGCACGATCTGGTACTCGGCCGAGTCCTCGGTGTAGGCGCCGTACTGGTTGTGGCCCGAGCCGCGGGTGAAGTAGGCGGCTTTCGGATCCACGCCCGGGAAGGTTCGGTAGCCGATGCCGTCGTCATCCACGTCCAGAAAGCGGTAGAACTTCTTCAGCTTCTGCACTTCCTCCTTGCCGAGGATCTTGCCGCGGTCGGGACGGTAGCCGTCGTCCCACTTGAGGTCGGGGCACATCCAGTCGTTCATGCCGATGTCGAGATCGGACAGCACCAGCACCGGAGTCTGCAGCCGCTCGGCGAGATCGAACGCCTGCACCGCCATGTAGAAGCATTCCTCGGGGCTGGCCGGATAGAGGCACACGTGGCGGGTGTCGCCGTGTGAGGCATAGGCGGCGAGCAGCAGATCACCCTGCTGCGTGCGGGTCGGCATGCCGGTCGAGGGCCCGACGCGCTGGACGTCGAAGATCACCGTCGGCACCTCGGCGTAATACGCCAGCCCCAGGAACTCGTTCATGAGCGAGATGCCGGGACCCGAGGTCGCGGTGAAGGCACGGGCGCCGTTCCACATGGCGCCGATCACCATGCCGACCGCCGCGAGCTCGTCCTCCGCCTGGATGAAGGCGAAATTGCGGGCGCCGGTGTCCTTGTCGACGCGGGTACGGTCGGCGAACATCTTGAACGCGTCCATGAGCGAGGTGGACGGGGTGATCGGGTACCAGGCGGCGACCGTGGCACCCGCGAACAGGCACCCCAAAGCGGCGGCGGTGTTGCCGTCGATCATGATGTTGCCGGCGGTGCGGTTCATCGGCTCGACCTTGAGCGGCAGCGGGCAGGCGAAGTTCGCCTTCGCATGGTCGTAGCCCAGCTGGATCGCCTTCATGTTGCTCTCGACCAGCTGCGGCTTCCTGGCGTAGGTCTCGGCGAGCAGCTCGCGGATGCGCGCCAGGTCGAGATCGAGCAGCGCCGCCAGCACGCCCGCATAGCAGATGTTCTTCATCAGGATGCGGGTGCGCACGCCGTTGAAGCTCTCGTTGCAGAGCTTCGCCAGCGGCACGCCGAGCACCGTGATGTCGTCGCGCTTGAGCAACGCCGGGCGCGGCCAGGTCGAGTCGTACACCAGGTAGCCGCCCGGGGCGACCTCGCGCACGTCGCGCGCGTAGGTCTCGGCGTTCATCGCCACCATGAGATCGACGCGCCCGGAGCGGGCGACGTAGCCATCGCGCGTCACGCGGATCTCGTACCAGGTCGGCAGGCCCTGGATGTTCGAGGGGAAGTAGTTCTTCCCCACCACCGGGATGCCGCTCCTGAAGATCGACTTCATGAGCAGCGTGTTGGCGCTCGCCGAGCCGGTGCCGTTCACCGTGGCGATCTTGATGGTGAAGTCGTTGACGCGTGTGGCTGTGGGGGACATGGCTGGGGGCAAGCGTGACTGGCGGCCGGCTGGCTCAGGCGATCTTCTTGGCGGACTCGGCCGGCGGCTGGGGCTGATCGGAGGCGTGCGGCCAGTGGAGCTCGGATTTCTGCATGTCCCAGGCGGCGGTCGGGCAGCGCTCGGCGCACAGCCCGCAGTGCACGCACAGGTCCTCGTCCTTGACCATCACGCGGCCGGTCTGGGGAAGCGCCGCGGAGACGTACAGCGGCTCGTCCAGGTTCCTGGCCGGCGCCTTCAGGCGCTGACGCAGCTCCGCCTCCGGTCCGTTATGGGTGATGGTGAGACAGTCCACCGGGCAGATGTCGAGGCAGGCGTCGCACTCGATGCAGAGCCTGGCGCTGAACACCGTCTGCACGTCGCAGTTCAGGCAGCGCTGCACTTCCTGCTCGACCTGCTCGGCGGTGAAGCCGAGCTCGACCTCGATGTTGAGCTTCTTGAAGCGCTCCTTGATCGACACGTGCGGCATCAGCCGCCGCTCGACCGGCGTGTAGTCGTTCGAGTACGACCACTCGTGCATGCCCATCTTGCGGCTTTGCAGGTTCATCCCCGGCGGCAGGCGTTCGCTCACCGGCTCGCCCTGGCAGTGGCGGTGGATGGAGATGGCCGCCTGGTGGCCGTGCTCGACCGCCCAGATGATGTTCTTCGGCCCGAAGGCCGCGTCGCCGCCGAAGTACACGCCCGGCCGCGTCGACTGAAAGGTCACCTTGTCGATGACCGGCACGTTCCACTTGTCGAACTCGATGCCGAGGTCGCGCTCGATCCAGGGGAAGGCGTTCTCCTGGCCGATGGCGAGGATCACATCGTCGGCGGGCAGAAACTCCTCGCCCACCACGCGCTCGGCGGTGATGCGCCCGCTCGCGTCGAGGTCGTACTCCATCTGGTCGAACAGCATGCCGGCGAGCTTGCCGCCCTCGAGCACGAAGGCCTTGGGCGAGCGATTGACCACGATCTCGACGCTCTCCTCCTCGGCGTCCTCGAGCTCCCAGGCGGAGGCCTTGAAGAAGCCGCGTGGCTTGCGCGCCATGACTTTGACGCTCTCGGCACCGAGTCTGAGGCTCGTGCGGCAGCAGTCCATGGCGGTGTTGCCGACGCCGATGATGAGGACGCGCTTGCCGACCTTGTCGATGTGGCCGAAGGCGACCGACTCGAGCCAGGCGATGCCGATGTGGATGCTGGCGGCGCCCGCCTCGCGCCCGGGGAGCTTCAGCTCCTTGCCCTTCGGGGCACCGGAGCCGACGAACACCGCATCGAAGCCGCCGGAGGCGAGCAGCTCACGCAGGCTCTTCACCGGCGTGTTGAGCTTAAGATCCACGCCCATGCCGGTGATCATTGCGATCTCCTCGTTCAGCACCGTCGCCGGCAGGCGGAACGAGGGGATGTTGGTGCGCATGAGCCCGCCGGGCTCGCCGTACTGCTCGAAGATGGTCACCTCATACCCCAAGGGCATGAGATCGTTGGCGACGGTGAGCGAGGCGCAGCCGGCACCGATCAGGGCGATGCGCTTGCCGTTCTTCACCTTGGGGATCGCGGGCAGGCGGCTGGTGATGTCGTCGCGGTGGTCGGCGGCGACGCGCTTCAGGCGGCAGATGGCCACCGGCTTCTGCTCGATGCGCCCGCGCCGGCAGGCGGGCTCGCACGGGCGGTCGCACACGCGCCCGAGGATGCCCGGGAACACGTTCGAGTGCCGGTTCACCATGTATGCGTCGGTGAAGCGGCCCTGGGCGATCAGGCGGATGTACTCGGGAACATCGGTGTGAGCCGGGCAGGCCCACTGGCAATCCACAACTCGATGGAAGTAGTCGGGATGGGAGGTATCGGTCGGTTCCATTCGAGCCCTATGCGCCCCGGGGGACGCAGAGTATAGAGGCGCGCCGCGCCTTGTGACCGTTGTTAACGCACAAGTAATGCGCGCTTGATCGCAGTCCCGCAGCGCAAACAGGCTCGGCCCGTCATGATGCTGCACTGCAACAATGTACTGGCCCGAGCCGCGCGCCTGCCTATACTGCTCGTGCCCATGCAGGAACCGATCGCCACCGAGCTGCGGCTGCGGCGCGCCACGCGCGTGCTCGAGGTGAGCTTCGCCGACGGCAGCCGCTTCGAGCTGCCCTTCGAGTACCTGCGCGTGCACTCCCCGTCCGCCGAAGTGAAGGGCCACGGGCCCGGGCAGGAAGTGCTGGTGCTCGGCAAGGAAAACGTCGGAATCACCGCGGTGGAGCCGGTGGGACAGTACGCCGTGAAGCTCGTCTTCGACGACGGACACGACACCGGGCTCTACACCTGGAAGTATCTGCACGAGCTCGGCCGCGAGCGCGCAGCGAAGTGGGCGCGCTACGTGGAGCGGCGCGCGCGCGCGCGCCCGAGCGCCTAGAAAAACAGACGGGCCGGACATCGCTGTCCGGCCCGCCCTTGCAAGACCCCCCTGAACGGGCGCGATTCTAGCGCATCGGATGCGGGAAGATGCAAGGTGCGCGCAGCGAAGTGTTAAGTCCGATCGACTAGAATGTGTCTCATCAATCACGTCCGCGCACACCATGGCCGACGAGCGCTCCACTGACTTCGGCTTTCAGCGCGTGCCGCCCGAAGACAAGGCGCGGCGCGTGCGCGGCGTGTTCGACTCGGTCGCCGACCGCTACGACCTCATGAACGATCTGATGTCGGCCGGCACGCACCGCCTCTGGAAGCGCTTCACGCTCTCGCTCGCGAACCTGCGTCCCGGGCAGCGTGCGCTCGATGTGGCCGGCGGCACCGGGGATCTGGCGGCGGGCCTGGCGAGGCAGGTGGGCGAGCGCGGCCTGGTCGTGCTCACCGACATCAACGGCGTCATGCTCGCGCGCGGCCGCGACCGGCTGCTCGATGCGGGGAAGGCGGCGAATGTCGCCTGCGTCCAGGCCGACGCCGAGCGGCTGCCGTTTGCCGACGGCACCTTCGACTGCGTCACCATCGGCTTTGGTCTGCGCAACGTGACCGACAAGGCGGCGGCGCTCGCCTCCATGCGCCGTACGCTGAAACCCGGGGGGCAGCTGCTGGTGCTCGAATTCTCGCAGCCGGCGCTCCCGGGCCTCAAGCCCCTGTACGATGCGTATTCCTTCCGCGTGCTGCCGCTCCTCGGGCGCTACGTGGCGGGCGATGAGGCGAGCTACCGTTATCTCGCCGAATCGATCCGCATGCATCCTGACCAGGAGACGCTGCTCGCGATGATGCGCGCGGCGGGACTCGAGGGCTGCCGCTACCACAACCTCTCCGGCGGCATCGTCGCCGTGCATCGCGGCTACAAGTGCTGAGCGAGACCCTCGGCCGCCTGCTGAACCGCGGCCTGCCGCGCTCGGTGCGTGCGCGCGACCTCGTCACCGAGCTCGCCGGCCGGAGCCTCGCGCTCGAGCTGCGGGGCGTCGGCACGCTGCGTCTCGAATCGGACGGGGTTCAGCTCGTCGTGACCGGCGGCGACCTGGCCGAGGCCGCCGATGCCGGGCTCTCGGTCGGCCCGCTCGGGCTGCTGGCACTCGCGGGCGAGGGCGCACAGGCGGCCGTGCAGCGCGGCGAGGCCGCGATGTCGGGCGACGGCGAAATCGCCGGCAAGTTCCGCGAGCTCCTGACGCTGCTCAAGCCCGATCCCGAGGAGGAGCTCTCGCTCGTGCTCGGCGACGTGCCGGCGCATCAGCTGGCGCGCCTCGCACGCGGCGCCCTCGCCTGGGGCGCCCGCGCCGCCGACAGCGCCTGGCGCAGCACCGCCGACTACCTCGCCCACGAGCGCGCCGATCTCGTACCGCGCCACGAGGGCGAGCAGTTCCTGCGCGGTGTCGAGGCGCTGCGCGAGGACCTCGACCGGCTCGCCGCGCGCATCGAGCTGCTGGCGCAGCGGCGCGCTGCGCGCACGAGCGGACCGCGCACGCCGTGAAAGCGCGGGTGCTGCTGCGGCTGCTGGAGATCCAGCGGGTGCTGCTCAAGCACCGTCTCGACGACTACGTCCGCGCTACTCATCTATATAGGCCGCTGCGCTTCCTGCTGGTGCTCTCGCCCGGCGTGTGGCTCGAGCGGCGCCGCGGCGGCGAGCGCGGCGAGCGGCTGCGGCTCGCGCTGGAAGAGCTCGGGCCGATCTTCGTGAAGTTCGGGCAGGCGGTATCGACGCGCCGCGACCTCCTGCCGCCCGACATCGCCGACCAGCTCGCCAGGCTCCAGGACCGCGTGCCGCCCTTCGACGGCGCAGTGGCGCGGCAGCTCATCGAGGCGAGTTATGGCCGTCCGGTCACCGAAGTGTTCGCCTCGTTCGATGAGAAGCCGCTCGCCGCCGCCTCGATCGCCCAGGTGCACCCGGCCCGGCTGCCGGACGGCAAGGAGGTCGTGGTCAAGGTACTGCGACCGGGAATGCGCGCCGTCATCGAGCGCGATCTCGAGGTGCTGCACGCCCTCGCCGACCTCGCCGAGCGCTACTGGACCGAGGGACGGCGCTTGAAGCCGCGCGAGCTCGTGGCCGAGTACCACAAGACGGTGCTCGATGAGCTCGACCTGATGCGCGAGGCCGCCAACGCCTCGCAGCTGAAGCGCAACTTCGCGGGCTCCGAGCTGCTCTACGTTCCCGAGGTCCACTGGGACTGGTGCCGCAAGGACGTCATGGTGATGGAGCGCATCCACGGCGTACCGATCAGCGACCTGGCGGCGCTCAAGGCCGCCGGCACCAACATCCCGCGCCTCGCCGAGAACGGCGTGCGCATCTTCTTCACCCAGGTGTTCCGCCACAACTTCTTCCATGCCGACATGCACCCGGGGAACATCTTCGTACTGGTCGACGACCCGCAGCGGCCGCGCTACGCGGCGGTCGACTTCGGCATCGTCGGCACGCTCGATCCGCGCGACCAGCACTACCTGGCGGAGAATTTCCTCGCGGTGTTCGACCGCGACTACCGCCGCGTCGCGCAGCTGCACCTCGAATCGGGCTGGGTGCCGGCGGGCGCGCGCATCGACGAGATGGAGTCCGCGGTGCGCACCGTACTCGAGCCGATCTTCGACCGGCCGCTGAAGGACATCTCCTTCGGGCGGATCCTGCTGCGCCTGTTCGAGATCTCGCGGCGCTTCGACGTGCAGATCCAGCCGCAGCTGCTCTTGCTGCAGAAGACGCTGCTCAACGTCGAGGGCCTGGGAAGGGAGCTCTACCCCGAGCTCGATATCTGGAGCAGCGCGAGCCCGATCCTGCGCGAATGGATGCGCGAGCGAGTGAGCGTCGGCGCGCTCTGGCGCAGCGTCCGCTCACACGCGCCGGAGATCCTCGAGGCGCTGCGGGGACTGCCGGCGCTGCTCGCCGCGCAGGTGCGCCGCGGCGCGCAGCCGCCGGAGCGCGCGCCGCCGCCTCCTGACCTCACGGAGCTGCGCGAGGAGCTCCGGTCTCAGGGACGACGCCGCGACTTCGTCACGGTCGGTGCGGCGCTGCTGCTCGGCGGGCTCGTGTGGCTCGCGGTCTCGGGCGGCCACGCGGCGGCCGGCTGGGCGCTGCTCGCCGCGGGCGTCATCGCCGCGCTGGCGGGCGTCGGGCGCTGAAGTTGCAACGTGCGCTCACCGAGGGGTCGATCCCCGTCACGCTCTTCAGGTTCGCGCTGCCGATCCTGTACGCCAACGTGCTGCAGTCCCTCAACGGCTCGGTGAACTCCGTCTGGGTCGGGCGCTTCCTCGGCGAGGCGGCGCTGACTGCGACCTCCAACGCCAACACGGTGATGTTCCTGCTGATCGGCGCGGCCTTCGGCGTGGCGCTCGCGGCCACGATCCTGGTCGGCCAATGCATCGGCGCCAACAACATCCCCGAGACCAAGCGCGTGGTCGGCACCAGCTTCACTTTCTTCACCGGCATCTCGGTGGCGATGGCGATCGCGGGCCTCACGCTCTGCCGGCCGCTCTTGATCGCCATGAGCACCCCGCCCGCCTCGCTCGACCTCGCGGTGGCCTACATGCGGGTGATCTTCCTGGCGCTGCCGTTCCTCTATCTCTACGCCTACGTCGGCGCCATGCTGCGCGGCGCCGGCGACTCGAAGACGCCCTTCTACTTCATGCTGCTGTCGGTCGGCCTCGACATCGCCCTGAACCCGGTGTTCATCTTCGGCATCGGTCCCATGCCGCGCCTCGGGATCGCGGGCTCGGCGCTCGCCACCTTCGTCGCGCAGGCGGTGAGCCTCTCGGCGCTCATCCGCCACCTCTACCGGCGGCGCCACCTGCTGGTGCTGCACAAGGACGAGCTCGCACTCCTCAAGGTCGACTGGTCGGTGGTCGGGGCGCTGGTGAAGAAGGGCCTGCCGATGAGCGCGCAGATGCTGGTGCTGTCGCTCTCGGGCGTGCTCATGATCACGCTCGTCAACCGCTTCGGCGTCGATACCACGGCCGCCTTCGGCGCGGCGCTGCAGCTGTGGAACTACATCCAGATGCCGGCCTTCGCGGTCGCCATGGCGATGTCGGCCATGACGGCGCAGAACGTCGGCGCCGCCAAGTGGGACCGGATCAGGCAGATCGCGCGCGTCGGGGTGCTGTACAACGTGGTGCTGTGCGGCGGCATCGCGCTCGCGATGGAGCTGCTCGACCGCCCGCTGTTCTCCCTGTTTCTGCCGGCCGGCTCCGCCGCGCTGGTGCTCGGCTCGCATCTGAATCACGTGGTGACGCCCTCGTTCGTGTTCTTCGGCGTGGCGGTGGCGCTGTTCGGCGTGGTGCGCGCGACCGGCGCCGTGATGGCGCCGCTCGTCATCCTCTTTATCACGCTGCTCGGGGTGCGCTTCCCGCTCGCGGAAGCTTACCTCGACCGCTACCAGGTGGACGCCGTGTGGTGGAGCTTTCCGATCTCCTCGGCACTCTCGGCGCTGCTCGCGGTGCTCTATTACAGGTACGGCGGCTGGCGCAGCGCGCACATGATGCCGGCGGAAGCGCCGCGGCGATCGTGACGGCCCGCACACCTCACTGGTAATACTGCAATCGGACCCGGATGGTTCGCGGCACTCCAGGGTGAACGACGAAATCGGCAACCGGCGCCGGCTGGTTTCGCAGGCGCGAGACATAGTAGTACTCGATGTCGTTCCAGCTGACGTTGAACAGATTGAAGGCGTCGACGGCCAGGAGCCACTTGCCGGACTGCTGATAGCCAACCTGAAGATCGAGCGTCGTATAGGCCGGTGAACGGACACTGTTGTCCTCGACCAGGGGCGATTCCCCGAAATGCCGCGCCCTGAGGGAGCCAAACCAGCCGCGGGGCTGCGACGCCGTCAGACCGGCGTCGATGACGCTGGTCGGACTATTCGGGATATAGCGCCCCGTGATTGCGATTGGCTGCGTGCAGGGGTAGCTGGGGGAGGCAGCTTCACAACCCAGGTCATCGGGAGGGACGTTGTGATCGAAGCGTGCCCGGGAGAATGCGGCATTCAGATCCGCCTGCAGCCAGTCGCTGATGCGGAACATGTTGCCCGACTCGACACCCGCACGGGTCGTTGCGCCGCTCGGACTCGTCACGCCGGCATCTCCATCGAATACGAGCTCGCTCTTCAGCTTCAGGAGAAACACATCGAGACTCGCGTGCCAGCGCGCCAGGGGCTCCGTGGACAACCCCAGCTCAGCACTCGTGGCGCGCGTCAGCGGGGTCACCGGCTGGGCGCCGGGATTCTCGCCGCTGCGAGTGACTCCACGAGCATCGTTGCTGTGATAACCGTCGGCGAGTGTGACGAAGTAATTCGTGTGGCCCCAGGGGCCCAGCACAATCCCGAGCTTCGGACTGAAGATGTCGGCGCGCACGTCGCCGGTGTCGCAGCCCAAAGGGTCGCTCCCGAGGCTGCAGGTGCCGTCCGGGCTCCGCATCTTGTCCTGCACGTCGAAGCGGAACGAGTCCTCTCGCAGCCCGAGTACGCTGCGTAAGCGCGGGAGCCATTGAGTCGTGTTCTCGAAGTAGACCGCGCCGTTGCCCTCGATGACACCAGCATCCTGGTGGGTCGAGAGATATTGCCGCTCGAAGGTGTAATCGATGCCGACGTCCTTAATGTCATCCACGCGCGCCTGCATGCCCAGAAGGTTCATCATCGAGAAGCCCCCCAGGCTCGTGAACCAGGTCTTCGATCCCTTGAGGCCGTACACGATGCGATCATCGTGCTGCAGCAGTTGGTCGCCGTGGACCGGATCGCGCAGGTAGTAGGTGAAATCGGACCACAGATCCAGCCGGTAGCGGATGACGTAGGCTGACAACTGCAGCTGAGTTGCGTCGGTGCGTGTAACGCGGTTGAAGGAAAGGCTGGCGCGGCTCGTGGTACCGCCGTCGGAAGGGTTCAGGCTCCCGAAGCGATCGATCAGTCCGCTCTCGATGGCATGCTCCGGCACCTGATCCGTCGCGTTCCACTGACCCGAATAGGCCATCGCCGTGATGGTGAGGAAGTCGGCCGCCGTGCCGCGGTGGTAGCGCAGGACTCCGTTCAGCCGCGTGTAGTCGTCGGGATCATCGAAGGGACCGTCGTTGTGATAAATCTCGCCGGCCCCGAGGAGCGTTCCCCCACCGATTCCCGTTGAGCCCATCAGCAGACCCCGACGGTAGCCATCCTCGCCGTAGCCCAAGGTGGCCGAGCCCGGGATCTCGTCAGCCAGCCCCATGCGTACGGTCCCGGCGGTTGCGAAGTCGCCCTCGTCCGCGTAGTAGGGCCCCTTCCTGTAGTAGAGATTGCGGATCAGCTCCGGAATCAGGAAGTTGAGGTCGGTGTAGCCCTGGCCATGGGCATGGGTTGGCATGTTGATCGGCATATCGTCGACTTCAGTCGCGAGATCTGTGCCGTGGTCCAGATTAAAGGCTCGCAGGAAATACTGGTTGGCCTTTCCCTCACCCGAGTGCTGCGTGACGATCAGTCCGGGTACGTTCTCCAGCACGGCAGCGGGACGCAGCAGCGGTTGGCTGGCGAGTTCGTCCTGGGTCACGTCGCCCGTCGAAGCAGCGGTCATGTTGCTGACCCCGGTGGCGATGACCGTCACCGTCGGCAGGCCGGGCTCAGCGCCGCTGTCCGCGGCTTCCGCCCGCAGGGGCGCAGCACGCAGCGCCATGGTGAGCGCGGTGAGCAAAGCCAAAGGCGCTGGCCATGAGATCGCAGCGAAACCGGAGCGTCGGATCTGCACGCGTGCGCTTTCATTGGCGTATGAGGATTTAAGGATCCGTCATACGTTTCGGAGCACTATAATCAGCAGCTATCACCCTGAAATACGGGAATTCCCCTATGCGGCGACTGACAATCTCCGTGGACGACGCTCTGGCGGATACCTTCGACCGGCTGGTTGCCGAGCGGGGCTACGAGAATCGATCCGAAGCGTTCCGCGATCTGCTGCGCGGCGAACTCGACCGGCAGCGCCTCGAGGCAGGAAAGGCGCGGGAGTGTGTCGGGGTTCTGAGCTACGTCTTCAACCACCACGAGCGCGATCTACCGCGACGGCTCACTACCATGCAGCACGCGCACCATGATGTAACCGTAGCCACGCTGCATGCCCATCTGGATCACGATAACTGCATCGAGAGCGTGATTCTGCGCGGGACCACCGCCTCCGTCGTGGCGTTCGCCCAGGCGGTGATCGCCGAAAAAGGCATCCGCCACGGCGAGTTTCGTCCAATTCCGGTCGAGGCCGGCAAGCCTCAGCGTCACACTCATCAGCATCTGCGTCCTTACACCTAGAGGACGCGGCGGGCGCTGCGCGTCGGCGGCCGGGAGAGAACCGCAGGACCGAGCGGCGGCGCATGGCACGTTTCGCACCCCGTGACCGGCCCATGTCCGGTCAGATACTCAGGGGGATCGCGATGGCAACCGAGACAGAAATCGTGATAACGCGCTTCCACGCCAACCCGAATGTCCGCACGGCCGCTGCGGTGACAACTGACGCACGAGCCTTCGCCGCTGTGATCGAGGTAGTCGTGATGACACACAGCGCAGTTCACCGCGCGGTGCCTGTCGTGAGGAAAGTCCAGCACCAGGCGCTCACTACGGCGCAGGAACGGTTCACGCAGGGCGAGGGCTGCGCCACCGCGCGACAGCGCAACCAGCGCGGCGAGTGAGCTGAGAACGATCGCCAGCACGAGGCGCGAATGCCGTCCGAACACGAGTCCCCCGAGCAGGCCCGCCGTCTGCGGAGCCGGCCGTCGCCGGGCCCGCGCACGCAACAGCGCAAGCAGCACGACTCCGGAGAGCAGAAGGTAAGCGACCGCATGCGCGCGGCCATGGACGTAGCGTCCCGTGGTCAGAACATGCATCGCGAGAGCCACCAACAGGAGGCAGGCCGCAGCGACATGCACGGCCTGGAAGTTCCGGTGTCGCGGCCAGAGCTGCCGGCGAGCTGCAGCTCCGGCCGGCACGGTGAGAAACAGCAGGGTGAGCAGCGCCAGGATCCCGGCGTACTCGTAGCGAGGGGCGGTCGGCTCGAGGTGCTCGACGACGCGGTGATCGGCGCCGAGCGACAAAGCGACGTGGAGAGCCGCCGCAGCGAGCGCTATCCAGCCGAGGAGCTCGTGACTGCGCAGCCGCAAGGCCTCGACGGCACCGGCCCGCGGCCGCACCGCGAGCATGCAGAGAATGAGGCAGCCCGCGACCGCGCAGAGGCCCAGGGCCTGTGCGATCTCCCACGTTACGGTGGGCGATGCCACGATCCTGGACGCGTCATTCCAGCTTACCGTAGCTGCGGACGAGCTCGGCCATCTGATGCGTACTGTCTTCCAGGCTGAATCCCGCTGCGACCGAACGGCGATTGACCTCGGGCTGGTTTTGACTCACTTTCCACTTGCCTTCGAGTACGGCGATCTCGATCTCAATTCCGACAATGGCTTTCTTCTGCGCTTCGACGTAGGCAGCAGGCGCGTCACTGACCGACCAGGGCTGCAGGCGCGTCGCCTCTCGCCCGTTCGTCAGGGAGCTCAGCTGCGGGCTCAGCCAGTCGGTGCTGTCACGCAATCTGGATTTGCCCCGCGCCTGCACCATCGCATAGTTCCAGGTCGGCACCACCTTGCCGGTCTCTTTCTTGGTGGCGTACAGAGATGGGCTCACGTAGGCGTCCGGGCCCCGAAAGACCACGAGCACTGCCTGATCATCGAGCTCCCGCCACTGCGGATTTGCGCGCGCGATGTGAGCCTGCAGCACGCCGCGCTCGCTGTCGCCCGTTTTCAGCACGAACGGCAGCAGATTCGCGACCAGCCCGGTCGATCCGTGCGAAATGAGGAGACCGAGAGGATTGCTGCGAATCAGAGCATGCTGGACTTCAAGGCGATCCTCACGAAAGAGAGCCGGGCAATACATGTGGTTTCCCCGTATTCACCGGTGACGGTCGCTGACCGGCCAGAAGCGGTGCTTGTGAACCCTTTCACGCTGGATACCGGATGGAGTCGCTCATGCGGCCTTGAGCCGTGACCCTCATCCCAGCGACGTGCCAGCTATCTCGGTAGGCTTCCCGGGCGTCGAGGAAGCAGTTCATTATGTTACTCAAATACGCCATCGCTGCTATGGCCGTGTGCACGGCCCAGATCTGCAGCGCGTCGCCCCCCATCTACAAATACGTCGACGCCGCGGGCGTCGCGCATTTCACCGACAAGCCCGACTCGAGACGATACCAGTTGGTCGAGCTGACTCCCGGCGGATTGACGCGCAGTGGCGATCCCTATGACCCCGCGCTCCTGGCACGCGCCGCGCAGTACGATGCCATCATCGAGGCGGCGGCAGGATCTGCCGGCGTTGAGCCCAATCTGCTCAGGGCCGTAATCGTCGTCGAATCGGGTTTCAATTCGCGTGCTGTCTCGAACCGCGGCGCAGTTGGCCTCATGCAACTCATGCCAGCGACGGCGGCGCGCTTTGGCGTGTCCAACCGCTACGATCCGCGGCAGAACGTGCATGGCGGCGCGCTCTACCTTGGATTTCTGATCAAGCGGTTTGATAACAATGTGCGTCTTGCGCTCGCCGCCTTCAATGCCGGCGAAGACGCGGTGGCCCGAAACGCGGGGCAGATTCCGCCTTTCAACGAAACGCTTGAATACGTCCCGAAAGTCATGAGGATTTATCGGGCGCTCAGCGAAGGCGGTAAGCCACATGCACCAAGCAACGAGTGGACCCGGGGTTGAGCATCCCGACTAATGCGCCAGCTGCACCCGCGGAGCTGAGCGCGCCCCTGCCGGGGGACGATGGCGTCCCCGGCAGAGCTCCGAAAGCCTCTTGAGCAACGAAAGCGCCCCGCCGGCGGGTGCTCAGCCGAGCGGCTGCGGCGTGTCGCGCGGCTCGATCCAGAGAGCCCGCGCGCGGCCGCAGAGCTCCCCTTTACCGTCGAAGAGCGCGGTTCCCGCCTCGTGCTTGCGCCCGCTCGAGCCGATCTGCCAGCCGACGACCGTGCAGGACTCCCCGACGTGCACCCGCCGGTCGACGTGCGCGGTGACTTCCGCGAGCAGCATCATGCGGTCATCCGGCGCCACCGCGTAGTAGCCGGGGCAGTCGAGCGCCGCCGACATGAACTCGGCGTGCACCTTGCCGTCGCCGCTGTCGAGCGAGGCGTCGGGGACCCAGGGCGCCGCGACCAGCCCGCGCTCTGGGAGCGGGCCGGCGAACACCCGCATACCGTCACCGCGCACGCGCTGCGTGCCGCAGACGAAGCAGCTCGGAAAGCGGTGATAGCGAAAGCCCGCGTAGTGCCGCGAGGCTTCCACGGCCTCGAGGTAGTCCGGAGCCGGCGGCGCCTCGAGTGTCAGCACTGACGGCCGTGCCTCCCCGATCGCCTCCTGCCCGTTCAGCACGCGCAGCACTCCATCGGGAAGCTCCTCGACCGTGAGCTCGGTATCGAGCGGCGGGGGACGGATGAGCCGCACGGTCACGGTGCCTGCGGCGCAGCCGGCCACGACGCCGGCAAAATAACCCCCGTTCGCGGAAGCTGGCGGCCCGCAGAAGCGCGCGGCGATCGTAAGAGTCCGCAGCATCGGCCGAGCATCGGCGCTTTCCCCGCGCGAGGCAACCTCAGCCATCGAGCGGCTCGAGGCGGCTAGCCCCGCAAGGCCCTGAGCCAGGCGCCCGGATCCTCCCCGCGCTCGAGCACCTCGACCAGCGCCGAGCCGACCACTACCCCGTCGACGTGACCGGTGAGGCGCGCGACCTGCGCGCGGCTGCGGATCCCGAAGCCGGCGCACACCGGAAGCTTCGAGACCGCGCGCACGCGCTCGAGGTAGGCGATCACCTCGTCCGGCACCGCGACGTTGCGCCCGGTCGTGCCGGTCATGGTGACGGCATAAATGAACCCCTGGCTCCGCGCGCACAGCGCCTCGAGGCGCTTCGGCTCCGTGACCGGGGTGACCATCTGCACCAGCGCGATCCCGCGCGAGTCGAGCGCCGCCGCGAGCTCGCTCGACTCATCGAGCGGCAGATCCGGCACGATGAAGCCAGCGACGCCGGCACGCGCGGCGCTGTCGGCGAGCTCGCCGACGCCGAAAGCCAGCAGCGGGTTGAGATAGCTCATGAGGAGGAGCGGGGCGCGCAGCCCCTTCAGCCGCTCGACCTCGGCGAGGATCCAGCGGAGGGTCACC